>Ga0299912_10002656_pt1 | contig 14655 bp, 18 predicted proteins | sample RVTome_2_FD_207667 | JGI IMG/M metagenome (GOLD analysis project Ga0299912, IMG submission 207667) | Soil microbial communities from uranium-contaminated site in the Upper Colorado River Basin, Wyoming, United States - RVT95D214 (version 2) ... | reverse complement strand
GGCTCGAAGCGATTCCGCCCGATAAACCACCCGATCCTGAAGCAGTCGTCGGCATAAAAATCCGGCACCCCGGCTTCAATCTCGAGCTTTTTGATGATTTCCGGGGAGAGGACGCCAAAGAACGCATGCTCGATCATGGAGGGGACTTCCCCGAAATAGGCCCAGCCGACGGCTTCCCGAGCCGCGTCCCCGGCCGCCCGGGCCAAGGCCTCCTGCCAGATCTGATTGTGAAAGCCGAAATATAGTGAGAAACAGCTATCGGTGTAGGAACCCTCCCTTCCTAATTCGAGCCCCAATCGCTTCCGCAGGGCCTCGGACAAGAGGCCGAAGTCGAAATCGGCGACCGTCTGGATCGAGAAATCCAGCTTCTCCTTGGAGACGTCCTTTTTGCCCGAAGCATCCGGAGCCTCGCCGATCCGTTCGTTGTACCAGGCATCGGCGAATCCGAACCATTGCTCGAAGGAGTCGTCGAGGGAGCTCCCGGCCCGGCCGGTCCACAGCCGGCAATGGTCGACGGCCGGCTGTTTGATGTGGTAGGCGTCGGCATCCGAGAGGGCAACCTTGACCTTCTTTTCATAGAGTTCGCCGGCGAGCTCACTGCGCGTCTTCAGGTCGGAAGCCCGGGCGATCTCGCCTTGAATGACCTCCCAGAAGGTATCGAACCAAAGCGTGAAATACTCGTCCTTAAGGGGCGGAGGGGGCGGCGGGACCCAGCTGAATCCGCCCTCCAGGTCGAAGGGCAGCAGGGCTTCGGATTCCGCCTCCCTTTCCCTCCAGGGCCGGAGGAGCTTGGTCGGCGGCTTCCCAAGCAAGCCTTCGAGCGCGTTCAGAAGGGCCTGCATCTCGGGCCATCGGCCGCGCCAGGTCCAAGTCCCCGCGGCGTAGGTCCCCGACGCTGAGACCGTTCCTCCCCGAACCAGATTGAGGGCGCTGTCCCGTCGGCCGCGGACGCCGTAGGGTTTGGCTTGAAACAAGCAGCGCCGCTGCGCCGTGGATTCCCCGACAAGGTCGGCCTTGAACTCGAGCTTCTCGTCGGCCAAAATACGCCCAACGTCGGCGGAGAACAATGCATCGACCCTCGTTGTTTGGATTCCCGACAGCAGCTCGCCGGTCAGGGCCAGAGGCAGTCCGGCCGCTCCGGGATTCACGACCTGAGTCTCCATATCGAGCCGGCCCGTTCGAACCCATCCGACGCCCAGCCCCGGGAACGAAGACTCGTTCCTGTATTCACCTTCCCAGCGTCCCGAATACAGGCTTTCGTCCTCGAGGGCGGATTTCCGGTCTTCGGCTTTGACGCCGAACAGGAAGAGCTCCCGGGCGGCCTGGATCTTGGCCCGACCCGAGGCCAAATCGTACTCCTTCTCCAGGTCTCGCTTGGTTTCCTTCAGCCAGTCGAAGAACTCGCGATATCGGTCCAGCAGGGCCTGAGCGCTGTAATCCGTCCGGACGGCCGACCAGCGGTCCGTCCAGGACGCATTTCCCCAGTGAGGGCCGGGAAGCGTCTCCCGGCTTTCGCCCTCCATTCGGATCTCGTCCGGGACCTGGGGCGGCTCCCAGTCCAATCGCGGCATGGCCTTCTGCGGCAGACCGGAAGCCAAGGCTCCGACCGCAAGCCAGGAAAGCCCGAGAACGGTCCAGCCGGATAATTTCGGAGGCATTGTGATCCGGGCCATCTTTTCCCCTTGAGGGTCAACAATCTGCGCTATGGATTAATAATCGTCGCCCAGGTCCGTTTTGTCAATCCGCCCGGTTCGAATCCGCTCTTTCCTTCACTTGTGCTATAATCCCTCCCCATGGACGCCTATTTGACACGCGGAGCGATCGAGACATTGCGCGCGCTGGCGCTCGTTTCGGGCGCTGGCCCCGGCCCCGGAGCCCACTCATCCGCATCCGCCGCCGTCCCCGTAACCGAGGGTTTCCTCCTCGGCCACCGCCGCGGACCGCGCCGCCTGGTCGAAGACGTCCTGCCCACGCGGCCGGGGTTCTTCCCCTCGCTCGAGTCGTTCTTCGAATCGGACCGCCTGCTCGGCGGCCGCGTCATCGGGTTCTTCTCGTTCAAGCCCGCCCCCTCGCGCCTCAAGAAGATCCTGGCGCCGTTCGCCGCGGGCAAGATCTTCCTGGACGCCTCGCCCCTCGCTTCGAAACGAGGCACTCCCCGCGCCTTCTTCGTCGACTTCGACCGCGCCTTCCATCTCCGCCCCCTCCCCTGCGTCCGGGAAAAAGTTGAAAAGGAACACCGTCATGCCTGAGTCCCATAAATCCGAAAAACACGATAAGCTGACCGAAGAGCAGGGCCTCTACCTGCTCGGCCTCGCCCGCCAGGCCATCCGCCATCACCTGGAAAACACGCCCAAACCCCTCATAGATGCGACCGACAAGATCTTCGACGAGAAGCGCGGCGTGTTCGTCACCCTGACCTTCGGTCATAAGCTCCGCGGCTGCATCGGCCTCCCCCTCCCCGTCAAGCCCCTGGCCGAAGCCGTTTCCGAAATGGCCGTGGCCGCCGCCACCGAGGACCCCCGCTTCGAGCCCGTGGGCATCGAGGAGCTCGACTCCATCTGCGTCCAGGTCTCGGTCCTCAGCCTGCCGCGCAAGGTCAAGATCCCGTCCGACATCGTGGTCGGCCGCCACGGGATCATCATCTCCAAGGGGTTTCACAAGGGCCTGCTCCTGCCGCAGGTCCCCGTCGAGTATAATTGGGATCGCGAGACGTTCCTCAGCCACGGCTGCCTCAAGGCCGGCCTGGACGAGGACGAGTGGAAGCGGGGCGTGACGATCGAGGTCTTCACCGCCCAGGTCTTTCAGGAAGAATGTCCGGAGGTAAAACCAGAATGAAAAGACGGTCGTTCATCAGCACGGGTGTGGCCGGCCTGGCCGGAATCGGAGCCCTGGGCGCGACGGGCGCCGGACGCAAGCTGTTCGGCCAGCCCCAGGCTCAGGCCCAGTCCCAGAAATCCTCATCCGCCAAGGCATTCATCACCCGCAAGCTCGGCAAGACGGGCCTCGTCCTGCCCGTCGTCTCCATGGGCGTCATGAACTCCGACAACCCGGACCTGGTGCGGGCGGCCCTGGACGGCGGCCTCGTCCACCTCGACACGGCCCACGGCTACCAGCGCGGCACGAACGAGGGCATGATCGGCAAGGTGGTCGCCGGCCGTCCCCGCGACTCCTACGTCATCGCCACCAAGGTCCAGGGCGTCCCGCGCGACCGCCAGACCGGGCTCTTCTCGGCCGAGACCAAGGCCGAGACGTTCCTCCAGATGTTCGACACGTCGCTCCAGCGGCTGGGCCTCCCCTACGTGGACATCCTCTACCTCCACAACGTCCTGAAGCGCGAGTCGGTCCTGTTCGAGCCCCTGCTCGAGGCCCTTCAGAAAGTCAAAAAGGAAGGCAAGGCGCGGTTCATCGGCGTGTCCACCCACGGCGGCGAGCCTGAGGTCATCCGGGCCGTGCTCGAGGCCAAGGTCCACGATGTCGTCCTGACCTCCTACAATTTCAAGATGGCGAACCTGAAGGAGCTCGACGCGGCCATCGCCGACGCGGTCAAGGCCGGGGTCGGGATCGTGGCCATGAAGACCATGGCCGGCCGGTTCAGGGACGAGGAGGGCCAGCAGCCGATCAACGTCAAGGCCGCCCTGAAGTGGGCCCTCAACAACCCCAACATCACGACGGCCATCCCCGGCATGACGACCTTCGACCAGCTGGCCATGGACATCGAAATCGCCCGCGACATCACCCTGACGCCGGACGAGATCAAGGACCTGAAGCTCGAGGCGCCCGTGGCGGGGCTCTTCTGCCAGCAGTGCGGGAAGTGCCTGCCCCAGTGCCCGCGCGAAGTGCCCGTTCCGGCGCTCATGCGCGGCTACATGTACGCCTACGGCTACCGGAACGTGGAGCTGGCCAGGGAGGTGAAGGCCGAGGCGGGCGTCTCGGGGAACCCGTGCGGGGATTGTGAGCGGTGCGCCGTGTCGTGCGCCATGCGCTTCGACATCAAATCGCGCGTGACTTCCCTCTCCGCCCTCGCATAATCCCTACTCCCCCGCCCCATATCGATACCTGATCGGGTCCTCGCCCGCCCTGAGCCGCGCCAGCTCCCTCCGTGCCCTCCCCTTGAACCGCACGCACATCGAGGTCCTATCCGGGCACGCCAGCCCAGCCTCGTACTCCTTGGACGCCATGTCCTTCTTCTTGAGCCTCACATACGTCCGGGCCAGCTCAAGGTGATGGTTGCAGTACCCGGGGTTGAGGGAGATCGCCTTCTGGAAGCCCTTGACCGCCTCGTCGTAGCTCCCCTTGGGGATGCGACCGTAGATGATGCTCCCGAAAAAGCGCTTGGCGTCCCCCACTTCGGCCAGCGTCTTGTGCCAGAAGGCCAGGGCATGCCAGGCCATGTCGTTGTCGGGGTCGAGCTCGATGGCCTTGTCGATCTCGACCCTGACCGTTTTGGCCAGGGCGACCTGCTTTCTGCGGCTCGCCTCGCGCCCCTGCCGGCCGATGATGGCCGAATTCATGAACCGCGTCCGGCTGTCGTTGGGATTGATGGCCAGGGCCTTCTTGAGGTACTGCTCGGCCTTGAGGACATTGCCGAGCATCTGCTCCTCGTGGTCCTTGGCCCGGTAATCGACATGGTCTCCGACATTCATGTAAGCCCGGGCCGTCTTCCACAGGGCTTCGTAGTTCGACGGCTCGAGCTTGGCCGCCTGCTCGTACTGCGCCAGCGCCCCCGCGTCGTCAAACTTGGTGAAGAGCTCATCCCCGGCCGCGATCAGCCCCGCAGCCGTTTTCGGCGCCTCTTGCGCCCATAGGCCTAGCGCAATAGCAAGAACAGCTATGATGATTAAATGCGAAGGTTTCTTCATAAAAGGGCGATAGCCCTCAATTGTCATCGCGAGGCGCTTGGGCGCCCCCCTTGTCATCGCGAGCGGCCCTTGGCCGCGTGGCGATCTCACCGCCTGATTATTTCTTCAGCTTCTTCAGCTCCGCTTTCGCCTCTTCAATATAATCCGCGCACTTCGAGGTCGATATCGGGCAGGCGATGGCTAGCTCGAATTCCTTGGCCGCCAGGTCCTTCTTCTTGGTGACCAGATACGTCCGGCCCAGCTCCAGGTGGTGGTTGCTGTAGTTCGGCTTGAGCTCGATCGCTTGTTTGAAGAGCTTCACCGCTTCGTCGAAGCTCCCCTTGGGGATGCTGCCGTAGAGGATGCCGCCGAAGAATCGGGTCACGCCGCCGATCTCCGCCATCCGCCTCTGCCACCGGCCATAAGCGTGAATGGCCAGATCGCTCTTGGGGTCGAGCTCGATGGCCTTTTCGATCTCGGCCTTGATCTCTTTGGACATGGCGATCTGCTGCTTCTTGCCGAGCTGGAGGGCGTGCATGCCCATGGCCGCGGAATTCAGGAAATGCACCTGGGAGTCGTTGGGGTTGATCTTGATGGCTTTCTTGGCGTAGCCCTCGGCCACGATGTAGAGGTCGATCTGCTTCTTTTCCTCGGCCTTGTTCTTGGGCGTCATCCGGTCGCCGACGTCGATGTAGCCCTTGGCCGTCTTCCACAGGGCTTCGAAGTTGCCGGGCTCGAGCTTGGCCGCCTGCTCGTAGAGGGCCAAGGCTCCGGCGTCATCGAATTTGGCGAAGAGCTCGTCCCCGGCCGCGATCAGGTCGGCCGCCGTCTTGGGCGCCTCGGTTTGGGGAGCCGGAGCGGTCGCCTGGGCGAACGCCCCCGCCGCCGCAAGCATCAAAACCGCGACAAACATCAGTGTTTTCTTCATGATTTCCTCCAGCACAGGATGCCTCTTTTTATATGTTTTCGGCCAATAATGTCAAGCGGCGGCCAACATCTGAATTGACAAGCCCTCTCAAGCCAAGTCTAATAATCTCATCCCATACGCCCAACGTGCCCATACGCAAAGGAAAAGAAGCTATTCTGCTCGGGTATCAAGAAACAAGCAAGCTGAACGACGAACATTGCGACAGCACTATAATTGAAGATGTGCGCGTATACGGAGACTTGGCGGTAGCGCGGGGCATAGACACGGGCACCACCACCCCGAAAGGCGGAGGAGAGTCGGCTAGATACAGCTTAAAATGGCTGATCGTCCTCGAGCGTCAGTCCGATGATGCTTGGAAATGGACGCACGAAATATGGAATGAAAACGAGCCGCTTCCTGAGAGACTGACTAAGAACTAGCCGGGCTACGACGCTTTACTTTGGGGCTTTGTAGTTAGGGTGCTTGAGGGCAGCTGCCTTTGTGAATGGATTAACCGTTTCCGACGCAATTTCGTTCATTATGTCCGATGGACAATTTGGATTATCGATGAAATGCCCCCATAGAAATCGGGGACTCGAAGGGTAGCTGTACCACTTTTTGTTCAGCTGTCGGAGTACAGTCGGCGGGGCAGACGGATTGTGGGCCAGCGCCAGTACAACATCCAGGTTACTGGAGTCGGCCAGAGCTTCAAGGGCTGAAGCGGAGGAGGCCGGGTCGCTGGCAGTTTTAAGTGGCGTCTTCTGTGCTGCCGCTTCTTCAACAATAATAACAGGTGCGCCCAGCTTTTTCAGCGCCTCCATGATAGCGTCGCGAACCCAATCTGTGTCCTCGTTTTTAAGTGCGTCGGAAAGGAAGGGTATCGCCCGCTTGTCCCCGATTTCCGCGAGAGCGTGAGCCGCCGCCCTTCGAGTCCCTGGCCACGACTGTGATAGAGTCCAGTCGACGATCGCATCAACGGCATCGACCGCTCGAAGCGCGCCCAGAGCCCGGCAAATGTTTTCTCTAGTGAATGAGGAATTGGTTCCGCGCAGCGCCTCCACGAGGCCCGGTATAGCCTTCGCATCTCCAATATGAGCAAGCGCTTTACACGTAGCCTCCCCCCCGGTGATATCACCCATCCTGTCCAGGGTGCCGATCGCTGCGTTCAGAAGTCTGGGCCTATAAGCTTCCAGTTGATCGCGGCTTAGCCCCGCAATTACGCCGAGCGCGGAATCTCTGACTACCCCATGTTCATCGCCGGTGGCCGTAATCACAGCCTCGATCAAACGAGGAGTGACGCGTTTAGCTAAACCTTCGAGGCCGTAGGCTCGCACCATATGGTAGGTGTCTTTGGAGACTGCTTCATATATTGAGTCTGCAGCCCTGTCATCATCAATCATACAGAGCGCATTGACAGCTGCAAACCTCAAATCCTGGTCATCGCTCTTCAACGCCAAAAGCAGTGCTTCGGTTGCCCGCCGGTCGCCTAGCCGACCCAACAACTCAGCAGCTTTCTCCCGCACGAGTGGATCTCGATCCTCCAAAGCGCACACAAGTGGTTCCAGTATGCTATCTGGGTCCAATGCCGCTAGTGCGGCCATAGCCGCTTCCTCCTTTCCCCAGTCGCGTATTCCAAGTTCTCTAATCAAATGTGGAATGTCATCATGCATGGCTTCACCTCAGCATCAGGCGAATTCGACAACTTTAAGGAAATATGGAATTAATTTTGAAGGATGTCAAGACGAGTCTCCGATATATTACAGATGCAAGCTTATCACCAAACGCGAGAATTGACGTATCCCTTCGGCGTCTTAATCCTTGACAGCCCTTATCATGATGTGTACAATTAAACTGCACACTACACTTGCGGCTGCGCCGGCGGCCGCTGCGAAGAGGGCGTCACATGAAAGCTTCCGTCCTTGACCTGAGGAGACGCATGAAGGACGTCCTGAATTCACTCAAACGGAACGAGCCCGTGACGCTCCTCCGCCGCGGCAAGATGGTCGGCACGATCCATCCCCCCGGATCCGCTCCCGCTTCCGGCGGTGACCGGCGCGCTTCGGCTCACGCCGCATTCGGCATGTGGAAAGACCGCTCCGACCTCAAAGACGTTGAAGCTGCAGTTGAGAGACTGCGTAAAGGCCGGTTCAATGCTCTTTGACACGGACATCCTGATTTGGATCTTGCGGGGCAATACCAAGGCTGCCCGCCTGGTCGATGAAACCCGGGACCGGCATATATCCATCGTTACCTTGATGGAACTCCTGCAGGGCGCCCGTGACAAGCACGAGATACGGCTCATTAAGCAGTTCATTGCCGAGCTGGGCTTTCAAACCCTGCCCCTGACCGAAAATATCGGCCATCGGGCTGCTATCTACATGGAAGAATACGGTCTGTCCTCCGGTCTGCGCATGGCCGACGCCCTCATCGCGGCGACTGCTGCGGAAAACAACCTGACCCTATGCTCGGGCGACCGCTCGCACTACCGCTCCCTGTCCGAGCTCGATCTTAAACCTTTCCGCCCCCATCCCTAAAAGAAAACAACTTAAAGCTCAAAATATCAGGGCTGATCGATTTCTAGGTCCTTGCAGATCTTCCTCGCCAGCGCGTCATTAATTTCTCCATGACGCGGTATCGTTGATACTTTTTTTCTGCTTTTATTAATGAAAACGCTATGATTGGCGCCTTCTCTGAGCAGCAGACAGCCGCACTTCTTTAGGTGCTTGATCAGCTCTTTTCTCTTCATCAAAAAGAGAATTCGAGCTTTTCGCGAATCACTTCCTTGCCGGCGATCTCTTTTTCGGCGAGCTGCTTGTTAGCTTCTAGAACCAGCCGAATAGCCTCTTTGAGGTTTTTTCGGGCTTCTTTTAGCGTCGCCCCCTGCGTGTTGGCGCCGGGCAATTCTTCAACAAAGCCGATAAAACCCTCTTGTACTTTCTGGAAAATCGCTGTGAATGACATTTCATTCCCTTTTATTGAATTATCTTACAAATCGCCCAAGGGGTCAATAAGCCCTTGGCTTCATATAATCAACGCCTTCAAACGTCAATATTTCTCAGCAGAATCGAACTCAGCGGCTACCGAACGATCTCTACCCGCCTCGCGTTAACGAATGAAGCGCCGGTGACCGCGGCGATGATGACCGCGCCTCCCACGATCGTCTTGATGCCAGGCGCCTCGCCCAGGGCGAGAAACACCCACACGGGGTTGAAGACCGGCTCGATGACTCCGACCAGGTTGGCCGTCACGGCCGAGATGCGCTTGATGGCCGCGGCGAAGAGGATGGCCGCGATGCCGATTTGGAAGACCCCCAGGACGGCGATCGCCCCGACCGCCTGCACGGTGAAACGGGGAGCAGGCAGGAACAGCGAAACCCCCAGGCCGATGGCCGTCGTCAGCCAATGCGACAGGAGGATCGATTCGATGGGCGACGCGTCCTTCTGCATCCGCATGAAGACGAAATAGAAGCTGAAGGCGATCCCGGACAGCAGGGCCAGGATGTTGCCGAGCATCTGCCCCCCGCCCAGCTTGCCCATGAACATCACGATGATGCCCGCCGTCACGAGGGTGATCGCGATCCAGTGCTCGATCCGGGCGCGTTCCTTCAGGAGCCAGGCGCCGATGAAAGCCGTGCAGACCGGGGCGATGTACTGAAGGATGATGGCGTTGGCCGACGTGGTCGTCTTGTTGGCTATCACGAACAGTACCATCGTCGCCGTGTTGAAGAGCGTCGCGGCCACTTGGGGAAACGACCAATGGAAGCGCGGCCGCTTCACGTAAAGAAGGACGACGAACGACGCGATCAGGCTGCGGAAGCCGGCGATGGCGAAGGGATGCCAGTCGATGACCTTGATGAACAGCCCGGCGATGCTCCACAGGAAGGCGGTCGCCACCATCGCCAGGATGCCGACGACGGTCGACCGGCTCGCGCTAAGGGCCTGCGCCTGCGCTCCGGGCTGGATGCCTTTTTCCATTTATCTGATCCTCACGAACCGCCGGGTACTGATCACAAATTCCGTAACATTGTCCTTTGTCGAATGATCCCGAAGGCAAAAGTTGGCGCGTACTTTCCTTCCATCCGCATAGATCAATAAGAGCGAGTTGTTAGCCACGCGATAGGTCCCCCTGCCCGGGCTGAATTCGGCGCTCACGAGTCCGCGGTCGGCCCACCACCACGACGAAATGGCTCCGCCCAGGAAGCCCTCGTCCTCGAAGGTGCCGTCTCGCGAGAGGGTGATGCCTTGTTTGGACGAAATCTCGTCCTGCCAGTCCTCCCGCTTGAAGGTGCCTTCAAGCTTGAGGCCATTGCAGGGGTCCAGCAGTTCATGCGCGTCCAAATTGCGCCCGATGAGCAGCACCTTGCCGCTTCGCCGGAAGCCGACCTTCGAGCCTCCCGTGCCCCAAGTGATGATCCCCTCGTCCCCGTTCAGCTTATATGTGCAGCACCACAGGTCGTTCATTCCCTTCACGTAATCGTAGTTGAAGTTATTTAGCCCTTCGGTAGGCATGGAATAGTAACAGCGGCCGTCCGTGAAGAAGCACCAGTAGGTGTGCTTGACGTGGGTAATAAACCGGCCCCCGGTTGTGCTGAGCTCAGTCACCACCGCTCCCCGATAGTAGACGCCCGAGAGTCCCGCTCCGCCTTTTGGCGACTTGACCTCTCCCCAAGTGAACGAAGGGCTCAGCTTATCGTCAGCCGGAGACAAGGCCGAGGGCCGGCTGGTCCCAAGAGCCGCGAATATCAGCATCAGCAAGCCGGTCATGACATAGCATAACCTCTTATTCATGCCTGGATGCTATCACTGGCCCAAGAGCACCGTCAATCATCGTTCCGACCCGGTTCTATTTGACTCCCGCTCGCGCTCAATGATACCCTCCCCTTTTGGGAACCATGACCTCAAAGACTACTCCGTCTTCCGGCACCTCCCTAACCTTCTACGGCGGCGCCGGGGAGATCGGCGGCAACAAGATCCTCCTCCAAACGCCCCGCTCCCAGGTCTATCTCGACTTCGGCGAATCGTTCGATTTCGGTGAGGACTATTTCTACGAATGGCTGCAGCCCCGCGCGGCCAACGGCCTCGAATGCTATTTTGAGTTCGGCATTGTCCCGATGGTCCCTAAGCTCTACAGCCGCGCCCAACTCCAGTTCACCGACCTCCCCTACGAGAAGCCCGATATCGACGCCGTCTTCCTCTCCCATCACCACTGCGATCACATCGGGCACCTTTCCTTCTTGGACGAAGACATCCCCCTTTACCTGGGCCACGGGACCAAGACAATCATCGACGCCTATCACACACTTTTCCCTTCCCTGGTCAACATCGGCGACCACAATGCCATCAACCTCTTCAAGAGCGGCGATACGATCCGCATCAAGGATCTGACCGTCCGGCCAATCCATGTCGAGCATTCGACCCCTGGCGCTTACGGTTTCATCATCGAGACCCCCTCCGGCGTCCTCGCCTTCACAGGCGACTTCAGGCGGCACGGCCCAATGAAGCGCCTGACAGATGAATTCATCTCGGAAGCCGCCGCCTCGAAGCCCCGCGTCCTTCTCTGCGAGGGCACCCGGATGACGCCCGATCCGGAAAACTATTACTCGGAAGAGCAAGTCTACGAGAAGGTCAAGGGCATCATCGCTAAATCCGAGGGGCTCGTCCTCTGCGAATTCTCCATGTGCAATATCGACCGGTTCAATTCATTTTACAAGGCCGCGACCGAGTCAGGCCGGACATTCGTGATAGATACGAAATACGCCTATCTCCTCGATCAGCTCCGGACGCTCCCGAATCTTCCCTCCCCCCAAACAGATAAGAACCTCAAGGTCTATTTCAGGCTATCCAAGAGCCGCGAATTCTCCGCCAAGGATTATTCCTCCAGAGACAGGCCCTATATGGATAACATGGTCACTTTCCGCGAGATTCACGACCGGCCGCGCGACTACGTCATGTTTATCGGCTTCAACAAGCTCATGGAGCTCGTCTACATCCGCCCCCAGAAGGCCGACTACATCTACAGCCTAAGCGAATCCTTCCTTGAGGGCGAGGATAACGCGGACCAGCGCCGAGTGCTCGACAACTGGCTGACCCACTTCGGGATCACCCTGCATAAGGTGCACTGCTCCGGCCACGCCGGCAAGACCGACCTGGAATACGCAATTCAAAAGATCTCCCCCGACACCCTCGTCCCCATCCACACCCAGAATCCGCGGGAATTCAAGAAGATCCACGACAATGTGATGATCATCAAACGGGGGGATACGATAAGTCTATGAATAACCCATTCATCGAGACGAATCGGGACCACTGATTTTCTCGGGAAACCTGGTTTCAATTCGGTATTTTAGATCTATGTCACCGAATTAGAGCAAGGGATCGATCTTATCAAGATCCTCAGTAGCTTTGTTGAATTCCTCTTCTTCTTCCTTGGTCCAAATGCCTAAAAATTCAATGAATTCATCTCGATGATCTTTTTGGACGCTAACTTTTCCTTGCGTTTCTTTGTCGTTTTTCTTGATTTTTCTCCTTTCTAACCGAGTTATGTCAACCATAAGTCAACTTATTAGTAAACTGCGTCGCTTTCAGCGTCTGATGACTGTTCAGCAGGCCAAATTCACCTGGACGCCAGCGAGATTTCGCGCGCCTTGCCCGTCGATTCATCCATAAATGAAATCTTCTTTCCCTTGATCAACTGCTCACGGGCGTTTAAAAGCTCAATGCCGTAAACCTTGCCGTTTGCCGAGAGATCAACGTTCATTTCCGCGCTGACCTGGATGGTTTTTACGCCGGTTGTTTTCTTTCGCAGGCGAATATAGGCGATGTTGTATCTCGGATCGTAAGTTATATCCATGGGGATCTCCTATAAGTATTTTACAATAACAGTAATGACAATGATATCCTCTTCATCGTCAACAACATAGGCGTCAATATGCTTTTCCTTGTAAAATTGAGATCTCCAATAATCCTGATACGGAAACGAGAACGAATACAAGCGTCGGCCGAATCTAGCCATAAACACTTGTCCCATTTCAATGGTTTTCAGCACTTCATCTTCAGTTGCCCCTCTCTCTGCCATCCGCTCCAAAGCATGCGGATGAAAGATAACTGCCATTCCAGCTCGTTTCCTGAACATCTAGACGAATCGGGATCATTGATTTTCTCGGGAAACGGGGAACAGCCAATCCTCAATAAATCTATAAACGGCCAAAGCCAAGCAACAAAATGGAACACTAATTCGGTATTTTAGATCTATGTCACCGATTTCAAGAGGGACAGAGTATTGTGTCCTCCTTTTTATTTCAGCATGCCCAGGATCTCGTCGTAGGCCTTGAGCAGGTTTTGTTCGATGGCGATATAGTTCGAGACGAGGGTCAAGAGAATCGATAAGAACCAGACCCGACGCGGCATCTCGAAGGAGGCCGGGTTGAGAAGCGCCTGGAGCCATTTGTCCTCGATGAGGTTCATCCAGCGCTGGGCCTCGTAGACGGCCGACAAGCCCATGACCATGTTGTAGTCGGTCCTGGCCAGAGCCCTGGTCAGGGTCGCCGTTTCCCAGGCCTTTTGGAAGAGGACACTCGGCTGGAGCGCGGCCCACAAGCTCTCTTCGGGCAGAGGCTTGGAGCTTTTGCTCTGCAGGGCGGCGAGGCGCTGGATATCCTTCTCCAAGTTTGCCGCTATCTCCTTGTGCTTGGGCAATCCATTGGCGACGGCATTCCGGTTCTGCTCCATCTCGAGCCGGATGTTGTGCAGGGCCGTTCTCTCCTGCTCTTTCTCGTGACGCCGTTCCTTGCAGCTCTCGAGGTTGAGGGCCAGAAGGATGCCGAAGACGATCATGCCCATCTCCAGCAAAAGCCGACCTATGCTGAGACGCTGGGACTCGAGCCGGGGTTTTTCGATGGGGTGCATGCGGTTATTTTAGCGGTAATCTATTTGATTGGCAACGTTCTGCGGTTCCGCCTTTTGTCATTGCGAGGAGGCCGGCCTTGCCGGCCGACGAAGCAATCTCACCGCCTCATCCGACAAAGGCTAATTCTGTAATTTACTGACTGTCGCTTTTTTTATATTTTCCCCTTATTGAAACCGGCCTTGATGGGCTTTCAGTATTTTGGGGTGAAATCGAAAGGTGATAGGAACTGAGCGGATCAAGAAAAAATGCTCATAAGGAGATCGCCACGGCCCTACGCGGACCTCGCGATGACAAAGAAACGGTGGGATTGCTTCGTTGCGTTGCTCCTCGCAATGACGGGAGCGGCGGCTGACGCTAGTTTAGCGCCAGCCGCCGGCTGGGGGAAGGGATAATCTATTCGCAGAAAACCCGGACCTTTTCGGCGCCGTCGACTTCGACGGTCATGTCGTCGAGGTTCGAGACGATGTCCTCGAGGTCCTGGGCGGTGATCTTGGCCAGGTCGACGTTGATCCCCTTCTCCTTGAGGGCCTGGTTGACCTGGCTCTGGGCGTTCTGGGGGATGAAGGACGCGAACTTCAAGCCGGCCTGGATGAGCTTGCGCGGGACGCGGACGTTGACCCGCTCCTGGGATTCGCTGCCGGGGCCCGGCTCGACCAGCACCCGCAGGTACTTCCAGACGCGCTTGCCCGCGGCGTCGAACTCGGGCTCGGCGGACGGATCCGCGACCGCGGCCAGGAGCTTCTCGGCCTCCTCTACCGTGATCTTGCCCTGGGAGAGCATCTCCAGCACTTTGCGTTTTTCTTCGTTCATTTCGGTTCTCCTTTGCGTTTATTGAGTCAGAAAGAGATGAGAATTTCGTTCTCAGCGTCTTTCGTTTCGACGTGCAGACCCGAGAGGTTCCACAGGACGGCGGCCAGCATCGGGTAGATGAGAAGCAGGAAGCGTCCCGGATAGCCGCGCCAGGTCGCGATGGCGCCGATCAGCATGAAGGGGAAGAGCACGATG
>Ga0299912_10002655_pt1 | contig 14659 bp, 13 predicted proteins | sample RVTome_2_FD_207667 | JGI IMG/M metagenome (GOLD analysis project Ga0299912, IMG submission 207667) | Soil microbial communities from uranium-contaminated site in the Upper Colorado River Basin, Wyoming, United States - RVT95D214 (version 2) ... | reverse complement strand
AATCATCGCTCAACCTTTGCTCCCTGAGTTTGGCGATTGCTGTCTCGGTCACTTCGTCAGGAAAACCGCGTTTGTGAAGCCACTGTCTGATTTCTCCTTCGCTGCGCGGGCGATAACTGAGATAATAGTAGGCGGCATCAAGGCAATCTTGTAAGGAATTGCTATCTGTCAACTGGCCTCTTTCTGAACAGAATCAAGCTTCTTGTGGGAAGGTTTCTGAACTTTCTCCGAGGGAGATGCTGGGAACAGCTTTCGAGGCCCTTATTTTTTCTTCCAGTTGTGCAGCCAGTTCAGGATGTTGCCTCAGGTAGTCCTTGGCGTTTTCCCTGCCCTGCCCCAGCTTCGTGTCGCCATAGGCAAAGAAGGCGCCTGCTTTCTTTACCAGGCCTGTTACCACTCCAAGGTCAACAAGGTTCCCCTCTTTGCTTATCCCGTGATTGAACATGATATCGAATTCAGCGCTGCGGAAGGGTGGAGCCACCTTATTCTTAACCACCCGGGCCTTTACCCTTGAGCCTACCGTTTCTGTGCCCTGCTTGATGGACTCACCTCGCCTCAAGTCTATCCTCACCGAGGCATAGAATTTAAGCGCCCTGCCCCCGGGAGTTACCTCCGGATTACCGAAAAAGACGCCCACTTTTTCCCGTAACTGGTTAATAAAAACAACCGCTGTTTTAGATTTGCTGATGGCACCACTCAATTTTCTCAGTGCCTGGGACATCAATCGCGCCTGCAAACCGACATGGGCATCCCCCATCTCACCTTCTATCTCGGCTTTGGGCGCCAGGGCGGCTACGCTATCAATGACTATTACATCTACGCCACTGCTCCTCACCAGGGTTTCCGTAATTTCCAGAGCTTGCTCGCCGGTATCAGGTTGGGAGATGTACAAATTACGCAGGTTGACACCGCAGTTAGCGGCGTATCTAGGGTCAAAAGCATGTTCGACATCAATATATGCCGCAATGCCGCCGGCTTTCTGGGCTTCCGCGATTATGTGCTGGGCGAGTGTGGTTTTACCGGAAGCCTCCGAACCGAATATCTCGATTACTCGCCCTCTGGGTATGCCGCCTATTCCCAAAGCCAGATCGAGAGATAGTGCCCCGGTGGAGATGGCATCTCCGGGTAATCTGGCGGGAACCTCGCCCAACTTCATAATCGAACCTTTGCCATATTGCCTCTCGATTTGCTCTACGGCCAGTTCGACTGCCTTCTCTTTCTCAGTAGCCACTCTGTGGATATTGTATCACGGAGACAGCGACCTAATCAATGAGACGGCAATACAAAATCTGGCTTTCTGCCCTGAAAATTTGCCGGAGTTTGCAGGCATCGCTGAAAAGGAATGCCTCTCGATATTCAGCCCAAAATCTCTTCCAGGCGTTTTGCCTGTTCCACATGATAGGGACCTACTCTCGTGCGTCGGACCTCCGTTACAGTAGCGCCCACCCCGAGCTTGTCTCCAATATCGTGGACAAGGCTTCTAACGTAGAATCCCGAAGACACCTCGCAGGCAATGGTGAAATAGGGAAACTGAAACTCCTTGAGCTCCAGGGAATAAATGCTCACCTCTTTCGGTGGTATATCTACACTTATGCCCTTTCTGGCCAGTTGATAAGCTTTTTGTCCCGCCACTTTTTTTGCCGAAAACGATGGAGGTGTCTGCCAGATGTCGCCGGAAAACTCTTTCAGCACCTTTTCCAATTCTTCTCTGGTTACTTCGTTATCGCTTCGCCGTAACACCGTTCCCTCAGAATCGAAGGTATCTGTCTCGATGCCGAGAACAGCCTTAACCTCGTAAGCCTTGTCCAGCTTGAGGAATGAGGATGCGTTTTTCGTGAACTTGCCGGTGAGAACAACCAGAAGCCCCGTTGCCAAAGGGTCTAGAGTTCCTGTGTGACCAGTCTTCACGTTGAATTTCTTTTTTATCCGCTCTACGACCCGGGAGGAGGTAAGTCCTTTGGGCTTGTCCACCAGGAACATCCTATCCATTACCGTAAGTATACTGGAAAAGCCGGAGCTTGGCACTCCCTTGCATTCGTTCATATGACTGGTGACACCTCTTTCCTGTCATTGCGAGGAACGGGAGTGACGAAGCAATCTTGTGGGGCCGATGAAGATAGAGATTGCCGCGCCCCGACAATTCGGGGCTCGCAATGACAAAGAAGCGAGACGGTCGCAGTGGCATGTTTCCTTGTGTCCTTGCGAGGAGCATAGCGACGAAGCAATCTCGGTGGGGCAACGACGGGGAGGGGAAGATAGAGTTGCCACTTTCCCTATGATACACTACAGGCATGCTCAAGCTTACGTTCTATGGCGGCGTCAGGGAAATCGGAGGCAATAAGATCTTCCTGGAAGATGATAACGGCAAGCTTTTCCTGGACTTTGGCTATCCCTATAGCAAGTATCGAGCTTACTACGAAGAGTATTTGAAGCCTAGAGCGGGAGCCGGACTGCTCGACCTGTTGGTAATGGGGCTGCTTCCCCACCTTGAAGGCATCTACCGCACTGACCTGGAGACGGGGCATCTGTGGCAGCAGTTCCGCCGAGCCGAGCATTATCGCAAACTTGAAGATATAGATGGAATTCTGTTAACCCACGCCCATCTCGATCACTCCGGTCACATATCCTTCCTGAGAGAGGATATCCCGGTGTATTCCACTGCGACCACAGCCTTTATCGCCAAGGCCATACAGGACTCAGGAAGGGCAGATTTCGACCAGCAGGTTTGCTACTTTACCCCCCGGGTGGAAGAATGCCTGAAGGGATGGAGGCAGGGAGCCTACATTGCCAGCAGCAGTGGCGATCGTCAACGTCGGTTCGGTGTTGCTGACAGGTCGAGGCTGAGCGAGGAAGCCGAAAGATTCTGGGGAGAAGTCATCCGGCAAAAGAAACTTGATTCGCATCCGCTGGACGATATCGGCAAATGTAGCTTTAATCTACGTTGCTTCCCCGTGGACCATTCCATCCCCGGTGCCTGTGCCTGGGGCATTGAGACAAGCTCTGGTTGGGTTATTTACAGCGGCGACCTGCGGCTTCATGGCAAGCGAGGTAGACTCACCGAGGCGTTTATGAAGGAGGCAAGTCAGCTGCACCCCAGAGCACTGGTCCTGGAAGGCACTAATGTGAACAAAGCGACGAATATTGCCGAGCAGGAAGTATACAAGAATGCTCTCAAGGCTATCGACAGTGCCCGTGGCCTGGTCATTGCCGATTTCCCCGCCCGGGATGTAGACCGCTTGCTCACATTCTTGCGGGTTGCCAGGGACACGAGGAGAAAGCTGGCTATTCTGCCCAGGGACGCCTATCTCTTGAAAACCATGCGCCTTCTCGAGCCGGAGATACCGGACATTGCTGAGGAGAGTGCCATCGTCCTGTATCAAGAAACGACTGCCAGCAGGACTCCTGCCCAATGGTTGAAAAAGACCTACGAGGAATACTCCAGCAAGGTTGTTCTGGCTAAGGATGTTGCCTCTAGCCAAAGCGATTTCATCCTGTGTTTCAGCTTCTGGGATTTGAATGAGCTGCCCAGCATACAGCCTCAGGCGGGCAGCCTTTACGTCTTTAGCTCCAGCGAACCTCACAACGAGGAACAAGCGATGGACTTTCGTCGCCTGCACCACTGGCTGGAGCGCTTCGGACTGAGAGGATTGGGGCTTCCTGTAGAAAAGAACGGCGAATGGGAGATACCCGAGGAAGAAAAGGGGTTGCATGCTTCTGGGCATGCCTGCGGCCCAGACCTGCTGCGGGTTGCCCGGGAGATTCAACCGGAGATGCTTATACCGGTGCACTGCGAGAAGCCCGAATTCTACGTGGATAGTCTGGGCGACAGCGGGATAAACATCATTCTGCCCACCGAATACGAAACGATTGAGATATGAGAATTATTCACCGCTAGTTTCACGGCCAAAGGCGCTTCGCTGCAAATCCTGAATCCCAGGCACCAAATTCCAAACAAAAGAAAGGAAAAGCTAATTCCTCTCATCGAAATACCAGTGACCAAAACAGTTTAGACCTTGGAAACTAAGATCTGGAATTTGGCTGCAGAGATTGCCGCGCACCCTTCAGGTGCTCGCAATGACACCCTTCGTTCTGTCATTGCGAGGCACGATAGTGCCGAAGCAATCTTGGTGGGGCAATGAGATTGCCACGCACCTTTCAGGTGCTCGCAATGACAAGAAAAGGGAAGTGTTCGCAATGACGTCTCTCTTTCCGTCTTTGCAAGGCTGATGAAGTCAGCCGAAGCAATCTAAGGGAGACAATGAAATTGCCCCGCCCTGACAAATCAAGGCGGGGCAATGATAACAAGCGCGGTTATGGTCACTCTTACAGATCAACGGGATGGAGGCAGTTCCAGTTGGCCCACGGTATAGCTACATTCACGGGGGTGGTCGGCCAGTTATCATGGACAATAACATAGTCGGTTAAAGGTGCCGGACCTGCACCATCGGGGTCCCAGTTTAGAATATATCCTACGCCGGTAACGGCGTGCCCGATATCGCCTAAAGTCCAGTACTCTTCAGGGTTAGGTGGAAGTGAATTGGGCATATAAACGCCCCAATAATATGGAGATATCAACTCTCCGGTTTCGGGGTCAGTGACATTTGCTCCACCAGGTAGCGGGTTCCAGTAGTCAAAAGAGACTACCAAGGGTCGGCCGTTATCAATCGCATTCTTGTAAAGATTGAGGGTCGCATTATAATCGACACCGCAACTGGTAAGCACCGACCAGTTGTAACCAAGTTTCCCGGCAGGGAGAGGGAAAGGAGGAACCGGGATGGGTATGGTGACATTATCCCAGCTGACGAATTCCAAAGTCCCCGGAGCCATATCAACATCCTTGGTTCCGAGTTGGCCGGCGTTGGCTCGGGCTGGGCTGCCGTTATTATTGGTATCCATGAAATAACCGAGGTACTCCGCCACGGTCTCAGGGATAAGACCGGCAGTCACATTTTGCGCATTGGCATGGTTTGCCACATCGTCCCAATACTCCAGGATGTTGGCCATGGCTATCGGGGCGCAGAAATTTTTGAAATTAAGAATGGTGGGCGGTAAAGTCAGAGTAGGCGGCTGGTTCGCGTCGGGAACATTGTCTATGAGAGTCCCGAGGGCGAAATGAGCGGTGACCGTCGCGTTTTGAGACGGCATGGTGTAGGTAGTCGTCGCAGCAGTTGCATTACCTAATGTGCCCGCTGTCGCCGTCCAGTCGACAAACCTGTAACCAGAATTCGCAGTGGCAGTCAAGTTGACCACCGTGCCGTTGGCAAAGGTGAACAGCGTAGTTCCAGGGATGGTCACATTATTAACAGCGACTGCGCCTCCAGTGGTACTACTGACAGTGAGGGTATAAGATCCGCCGCCACCGCCGCCACCGCACCCAATGCTGCTACCTAGAATCATGAATAGCAGGGTTGTGACTAGAGCGACTGAGATTAGTTTGTGTTTCATTTCCCCTCCTTTATGATATTGATAATATGATTATTACGATTGTACGGTACAAATATTAAGTTCTTGTTAACGACGTTGTCAATAGTTTCTGTGAAAAGGGGTCAACTCTATTTTTCTCGCTATCAGGTGTCTCACTCCAATGAAATCAGCCACTCGCAAGAGGCGGCAACAGGTCTGTCTACAGGTCTGGCTTCAGGCGGGGTAAATATCCTCTGGACTTTTGCCCTGGGGTTAATGCCCTTATAGAAACCGTTGCGAATCCGCAAACCTCCAGCCCCGCAATCATAATACTCCAGCCCCCATCTCTTCGCGGCACGTTGCGCCGAGCAATCGAGTGTGCGCATTCTGAAACTGTTTGCGGTCAGTTCCGCTATTTCGATACGCTCAAAAACAGCCCAGTGAGAATATTTCAAGAACCTGGCCAGGTCCTTGATTTCTTCTCTTGGAAAGCCAAAGGCTTTGACCAATCGCCTGGCTTCCTCCGAACCATAGTCTTCGTAAAGCTGATAATATTCTTCACTCATGTATGCTTCGGGAGCTTTCTGCTGAATAAAACGTTCGAACCTCAGCCACATGTAATTAAGCGCATACAATTGCTGGAGCATAACGGCGTGAAGGGTATCCTTTTTGACTGCATGGATGTTCAACATCTTCTATTCCTCCGGGGGAGTAGTCTAGATCTCCAGAATACTGGTCCGCATTATATCACCCCGCACTATCAAACGGTTTCTCGTTTTAAATGAGGGCAACTGTGTTTTTCTTCTTCTGTCGTTGCCAGGAGCGAGATTCCTCGCTTACGCTTCGGAACAGGCTCCGCAATCCCGAAGATTGCCACGCTCCCGCCTGCCTGCTCGCCGTATGACTCCAGCAGGCGAGCCAAGCCTTGGCCTGCTTGCGCTAAAGCTTCAGCGAAGGCAAGCGGGCAGGTCGCTCGCAATGACGAAAGATGGTATTTAGTATTTTTGGTCGTTTGGGTATAATGCCTCAAGTGATCATAGATTTTCACACACATATATTTCCCCCCTGGTTAAAGGAAAGACGTGATGAATATGCCAGGTCCGATCCTTGCTTTTCCCTGCTTTACGCTCAGCCGAAAGCCAGGATAGCCACGGCAGAGGAGTTGATTGCCAGCATGGATGAAGCCGGCATTGATTTGTCCGTCGTCCTCAATGCCGGCTGGGTCAGCCATGAACTTTGCGTGAAAACAAACGATTACATTTTAGATTCAGTATCACGCTATCCCAAAAGGCTCGTCGGCTTTTGCGCTATTCAGCCCCGGGCAGGAGATGCTGCCATAGCCGAGATAGAGCGATGTGCCAGAGCCGGGGCCAAGGGCATCGGGGAATTAAGGTCCGATGTGCAGGGCTTCGACCTCGCCGATAAGACGACGATGGGGCCTGTCGTTGATGCCGTGCTGGAGCACGACTTGATTCTTCTGACCCACTCTTCTGAGCCAGTGGGGCATGAGTACTTTGGCAAGGGCCGTATCACTCCGGACATTATCTACTCCTTTGTCACGGCTTTCCCGAAGCTGAGGGTTGTTTGTGCTCACTGGGGTGGCGGCTTGCCCTTCTACGCCCTGATGCCCGAAGTAGCCAAGTCTCTAGCCAACGTCTTCTTTGATACTGCAGCCACCGTTTTCCTGTATAAACCCGAGATTTTCCAACAGGTAGGTTGCATCATCGGCAGTGATAGAATCCTTTTCGGCACTGACTATCCTCTGATGCGCCAGAGCCGGGTGATTTCCCAGGTGCAAGCTGCGACGCTTTCCGAGAAGGATAAAGCTGGAATCCTGGGGACTAACGCCCGAAAACTGCTGGCCAGGCGCACACGGAGCAAAAGTGGCATATAATCCTGAGCAAATCCGTTCCTTTATTGCTATCGAACTGCCTGAAGAGGCTAAGAAAGGGCTAGCCAGGCTAAGGAGAGAACTGGAGAGAAACGAACATAAGTTCGTCAAGTGGGTGGACCCCCAGGGGATCCACCTGACCTTGAAGTTCCTGGGCAATATTCCTTCTAAGCGGGTGACAGAGATAACTGAAGCCATGAAGAAAGTTGCACAGGGGATTTCTCCATTCCATTTGGAGATTTCAGGCTTGGGGGTTTTCCCCGGCCTGAAGCAAGCCCGGGTCTTTTGGGTTGGGGTCGGTGGAGAACTGGATAGGCTGTCCGGGTTACAGCAAAACATTGACTCTGCGCTGGCCGCGCTAGGATTTGCCAGGGAGGAACGCCCCTTTGTGCCACACTTGACTCTGGCCCGCATTAGAGAAGGAGCATCAGCTCCGGAAAAAAGAAGCTTTGGCGAACTTGTGGGCTCTGCCACTTTTGAAGATAAGTATCCCATTGAAGTCGAAGCTGTCAGGTTAATGAGAAGTCAACTGACGCCGGCCGGGGCCATTTATACATGCCTGTCGGTGGTTGGACTGGGCCGTCAGGAAGGGATCAAGAAAATCTAGAAAATTTGACCTGTCGGTGAAAATAGCCTTGCAAACGAATTTCTGATAGTATATACTTACTGGTTTTGATTAACAAATAAACTAATTGTGGAGGTGGAACTTGGAAACCGGTTCGTTCCCAAAGTGCCAGAAATGCGGAAAGGGGGATTTGGTGCCTCTGTCTGACTTCGGTAGTCAGGGGGCGCCGATTCACTACAAGGCCTGGGTGTGTACCCGCCCTGATTGTAACTACAATATAAAAATCAGGAACGGCGAAATATACATCAATGAGCCTATTCTTAGTGGAGAGCTTCATACCCGGACACGCCGAGAATATACTCCTTAATAGGGGATGTGCTTCGTTCAGGTAGACTAGTTGAGCTGGCGGTGGACTCTTTCTTCCCACGCCGTTGCGTTGGCTGTGGGAGAGGGGGAGGTTTTCTTTGCCCCGAGTGTGTGGGAAAACTGCCGAGGCTGATGCCTCCGGTTTGCCCCCGCTGCGGGAGACCCCAAGCCAGCGGCATCGTATGTCCAGGCTGCTGGCAGAGACCAACTGAGATTGATGGCATCCGTTCTCCATTCAGGTTTGACGAGGTAATACGGAAAGCCATTCATGAGCTGAAGTATCGAAACTTGAGGGCAATCTCTAACCGTCTGGCTGAATTGTTGGCTGATTATCTGGAGGAGAGTCCATTGCCTCGCGAAGCTTTGGTCGGCGTTCCTCTTCATCCCCGGCGATTAAGAGAGAGGGGTTATAACCAGTCCAGCCTTCTCGCCAGAGAATTGGGCAAGCGCACTGGTTTGGCGGTGATTGAGGATTGCCTCATTCGTGTCAAACAGGCACAGCCTCAGGTGAAAGCAGTCGACGTAGAAGAGCGCCGGAGGAATGTGGCTGATGCCTTCGTGTGCCGTGACGAAAGGGTCAAAGGCAAACGCATTGTCCTCATAGATGATGTATGTACATCAGGTGCCACGCTGGAATCCTGTGCGGCAGCTCTTAAGGACAAGGGAGCCACGTCTGTCTGGGGCTTGACGTTGGCAAGGGAGATTCGTAACTGAAGGAGGAGAAATGAAGCTACAGATTGTCGCCAAGAATAATGTGGAGATTTCTGAGACAATACGGGCATACGTTGAGAAGAAGGTTGGCAAACTGGGCCGTTACTTGCCTACCCTCGATGAAGGCAAGGTGGAGATTTCCCGGGAAGGTGCCAAGCTGCCTGAGCAACGATTCACCGTCCAGGTCACCCTTGACAGCAGGGGTGTCTGGATCAGAGCTCAGGAGAAGTCCAAGGACATGCGCACTGCCATTGACAAGGTAGTGGATGTGCTATCTAAGCGAATCGAACGATACAAGGGCAAACTATACGATAAGAACAGAGGCGTTTCCTTTGCCCGGCAAGGAGCGGCAATCGAGGAAGAGGAAATCGAGCCCCCCAAGAAGGTGGTAAAGACCAAACGCTTCTTAGTCAAACCCATGCCCATAGATGAAGCTATAAGCCAGATGGAGCTTCTGGGGCATGATTTCTTTCTGTTCGTGGATGCCGATACTGACCGGCTCAATCTGTTATACCGGCGCGATGACGGTAACTACGGCCTGATCGAGCCAGAGCAAGGGTGACGGACCAAATTGGCGTTCCTGCTCAGGACAAGCCTGAACAAACCCAAATGTCAAAATCCAAATGACAATTGAAATCCAAATGCCCCGCCTGCCAAAGAACTTGTTCGGCGAGCAGGGTCAATGCCAACGCTCCCTCCTTTCCTCATTTGGGTTTTGGGCCTTGTCATCTAGCATTGTTTAGGGTTTTGACCTTTGTTTGACATTTGAGCTTTGTCATTTGACATTATTCAGGACCTCATATCTGTGCTGTCATCCGGAGTAAAGGGAGAAATGGAGCCGACCTCTTTTTTGATGGTGGAGCTGATGGGATTCGAACCCACTACCTTCTGACTGACCTGTCAAAACCCGCATGGTCACAGACGGGTATCTGGATATCAAGAAGGGGTAGTGCCTTTGGATTGGGCAATGGGCTCGTTCTAACTGTTGTTCATTTTACAACGGGGCGTCAGACTATCCTCGAACTTCACTGCGATAGCGAGTGGTATAATCAACTGCCAAAAGCGGACACAATTTCTTGGATGGAAATACCCCAGTCCCACATGTCTTCCATTATCGATTGGCTGGTACTACAATTGTCATGTAATTGAATAACTAGGAGGTTAAGATGTCTGATGTGATAGCCAAGGTAATATCCCAAAAGGGGACTTGCAAGACTCACAAGGTTGGTGATGAGTTTGTCGTGGGAGAAAAGACTCCGCACAACGTTTGTGCATGGGCTTTTCACTCCCTTTTCCCCTTTGCTCAGGTCCTGCTTTATGGGGGTTCATTCCCCTGGGCGCAAGACCCAAACAAAGCTACCATTGCCTGTCCCGACCCAGAAAATGCGGTGGTGTTTGAACTCAGGCGCACTTCGCCTTAAGAGATGATGGCTTCGTTCCTTGACCTTCCCCCTAAAATATAGAGCTATGCTAAGAGGGAGAGCGCAGATGTTCCCCATCTATTAGTGTCTAGGGTTGCTGCTTTAGATGTTAAAATACTTCTTTAGATCGCTGTTAAGAGTTCTACCTTTGTAGTAGTTATCATAGTTTACTTCATATTGGATGTCATGCAGGTCGCATGTTCTCCAGAGGAGTGGCGTGGGGTTGTTAAGAAGGCGGTGACAGACGCCAAGAACGGTGATGCTAAAGCCCGTGAGTGATTAGCTGCTTATCTGCTAGGCAAACCAGAGGGACTTGCCCCTACCCTGAAGAGAATAGCGATTGAGGATGCCGCTGGGATTGAAGACGGGATTAGCAAGAATGATATCTTTACGGTCGAACTAGATAATCTGGTGTAGAATGGATGATTAGCGGTGGATAGTAGGTATCGGTCAATACTAAAGGGGAGTATTGATGCTTGATTCGCAAGTGATACAATTTACACAACCTCCGATTTCTTATTCGATGTGCATCAGCCTTTGCCTTACTTGTCTCACGCTTCTTTTTTTTCAAGTTTAGATATGGTAGGACCAATGCCAGCCAGTCTCGGCACACCTCTTTTCTCAATATATGTGACGGTCTCTCCTATAGTATCAGTCTTATAAACACTTCTAATACTGTCAACAGTATCGGGATCAGTGTCTGTGAGATTTAGATCGAGGATAACAGGAAGATCAACGGAAAGCACTCCAAGAGACGCCCCTTCAAGCGACACAACGTTAATTAGGACCTCGGATTCAGCTTTGACGTAGGGGGCAAGGGTAACCAGCATTCTTGTAAGTTGGTCAATCATTCTCTTTTCTTCATACCACATTCTAACTTTATAGAAACGACTATGGTCCTCATAACCCATATATAACTTGCTGTCCTGATCAATACCTCTTGGTTTGGGTGATAACGTTATGCTGATTCGATTATCTGACTGTGTGAGTCCTTTCATGTAGAACCCCAAGTTGTCTGCTATGTTATTGATCGTATCATTTAACTCCTCACGTCTTAGTTGAGGACCCTGCTGGGGCGTTATCCAACCGCGGGCAGTAGCAGATCGACGGTTATTGACATCATAGAGAACAAGAGAACACGTAATACCCAAGGCATTAACCCACAGTTGGGCATTCAGTTCTATCAGTTTCTCCAGTGTCCATATCTCGGGACCCCATGTTTTTTTGGTTTGTATGGATTTGGGTCCCATAATTCAACCCTAGCATCATCGAGTATTTTGTAGTTCTCATGAGAGTAGGCATTTCGAACATGATTGTCTAGACCTATAGCTAACCTGTTATCCGAATAGACGATTAATTTCTCCACAGTCTTAAGGGCACTCAACCTTATTTTCCCACTTTCGTCAGGAATGAAATCCTTTTCTTTAACCCGTTTTGCCACGCCAAAAGCATAGATGACGGGGGCAAGTACCACACAAAGTAATCCTTCACACATCACCTTGTAGGCTTCTAGGTATTTCCTTATCCGATTATCAGGGTCCCCTGATGATACTTTCCTAGCCTCATTTAGAGCCAAACCACTACTATTAAGAGCGGGGATTATCCTATCTGTGATAAGAAAATACTGTTGTGCAATCTCCCTAGGTTTTGCTTTAGTGCCTTCCTTAAGAAAATGATAGGCTGCACGGGCTGTTCTCTCAAACTGTCTATAATCTCTGTCCGTGCGACCAAACCACATAATGCTTTCAAATATTCCATCTATCAACGCACGGGCGAAGTCAGTTATTAATGAATCACTATTGATTAAATCCCCAAAATCGCCCTGAAATCGGGGAAATGCGAGCATGACAAACGGAGATCGCTGGGGATGGGGCACAGCTACATCCTCCTCATGATACCGAGTACATTATACCACCACACCCAGTGCCACACTTTCTCATGCATGGTATCGCATAATGTGGTGTCTTGTTATGTTTGGAACGAAAGCCAATCTCTCCCAGAAATTACTCAGTGCTTTGGCAAGGCGTCAGGCTATCCTCAGATTTGAGCTGAGATTCTGCAAGCGGTGACGGGAAGGGTTATACTCATGTAAGCTCCTTCATCAACAGCAGCAATCCACCCCATGCCCACAGAACAAACAGGAATATCCAGAACCACGCTTCGAGACTCTTCTTGGTGCGAATGTAATCGGCTAATCTGGCAACCCCAAATGCTGCAAAATACAATGGTGCTATTATCAATAGAGGGAAAAGCGTAAAACCATATAGAAAAAAAAGAACGTACCACAGCATCTGAAGCCATGGCTGTTGCTGTGGGATAAACCAAGGCAACAAAGAGACTAGCAAAATCATTATCAAAACCGATGCACCGAATAGTATTCCCACATTACGAAGGGATAGGTCAGAAATATCCAGTCTGTCTTTTGGGATTGGAGCGTGGTCTTTACGTCTTAGCCATTTTATTCTTCGCAATAACCAAAGAGATGTCAGGAACATCCCAAACATCATAACGATCACGATGGTGACTCCCCCAGCGGCTGACCACTTATTAGGCGGAACTTCACCCAACCCAGTCAACATAGAAACAACAAAAGGCAAAGATATGGTCGTCCCTAGTAAAGCAAAGACGAGTGGCTGTCGTACTATTTTGGTTACTTTGTCTCTGATTCCTGTATTGGTTGAGATCTGGTCGAAGACTAGGATTGCCCCAGTGAGGATTTGGAGCGTTATTCCAACAATGGTTTTCCCTCTGTCTCCCAGCATGAACGTATAAGGGATAAAATATAGAACAGCTATTAGGAAAGCTGTGGCAGCCAGAATCTGTCTATTCTCTCCAAACCATTTCCTCATTCTACGAATATTCTGTGCAACTAATGTGGAGATAATGTGTCCTAATTGCAGGAAAGAAGCTCCGACCAAGTTCATGGCTTTCCTAAGCCATGCTACTAATACGGTCAAACAAGTTGAGATTATGCGTCCCGATCGCACGAAGAACGCCCCAACCAAGTTCATGGCTTTCTTGAGCCATGCCGCAAAGGTAGTCGAACAAGCTGACGACGGCGTATTCATACCAGATATATATTAGCACTTAGCTAATGGTGTGGACACTACATAGCTTGAAGAGAGGCAATGGGGAGGCAACCATGTACTTTGTGGTGGCACAAACACTCAAGTCACTTTGAGTCTTGACCCATTGGCATAATCTGATTCCCCGTTTACTATATAATTGGCACAGATGCTTCTTAAAGAAAAATATCCTGCCCTACAAAGTCAATTCGACGAAGAGCTCAACAAAGGAATAGACTTTGACGAGCTGACTACTGGCAGTAGATTGATGGTCTGGTGGAGATGTCATGAGGGATCTGACCATGTGTGGGCAGCAAGCGTCAACCAGAGGACAAGTGGGGCAAAACTGAGGGGATGCCCCGTTTGTGCAGGGAAGAAGGTTGTTAAGAGTAGCTCTCTTGGCACGTTGCGGGCTGATATCGCAGAAGAATGGCATCACGAAAGAAACTCACCATTAACCCCGTACGAGGTCACTCCAGCTAGCAACAAGAAGGTTTGGTGGAGGTGCTCAAAGCATTCAAGTCACATGTGGCTTGCATCTCCCAAGCAAAGAACACGACAGAGCAATGTCTGCCCAATATGCAATTCTTTGGGTTACCTGTTCCCTGCCTTTGCAGAGCAGTGGCACCCAACGAAAAATGGAAGGCTTACCCCATTTGACGTTTCCTACTCCGCCCATACGAAGGTCTGGTGGAAATGTCCAGAAGGCTTCGACCATGTTTGGCAAGCTAGTCCCAACACACGTACGTCGCAGAATAGCGGGTGTCCAATTTGTGCAGGGTACAGAGTTGTGAAGAGCAATAGTCTTGCGGTGGTATACCCTGAACTTGCTTCGCAATGGTGCTATGAACGTAATGTCCCTCTTACTCCAGATAATGTGTATTGCCGAAGTACCAAGAAGGTTTGGTGGAAATGTCCTGAAGGGAATGACCATGTCTGGAGTTCCAGAATTAAAAGCCGAGCACTTGGCATCGGTTGTCCAATATGCAGTGGGAGAAAAGTCGCTAAGAGCAATAGCCTAGCAGAGAGGAGACCTGAGGTTGCCAGTCTCTGGCATCCAAGCAAAAACAAAGAACTAACGCCCTATAATGTAACCCCGCTCTCAAGTAGGATGGTCTGGTGGAAGTGCCCCCAAGGTGAGGACCATGAATGGAATGCTACGGTAGCCAATGTCGTTAGCGGAAGCACTTGTCCAGTCTGCATGAATCGAAGAATAACTGAAACAAACAATGTTTTT
>Ga0299912_10002654_pt1 | contig 14661 bp, 12 predicted proteins | sample RVTome_2_FD_207667 | JGI IMG/M metagenome (GOLD analysis project Ga0299912, IMG submission 207667) | Soil microbial communities from uranium-contaminated site in the Upper Colorado River Basin, Wyoming, United States - RVT95D214 (version 2) ... | reverse complement strand
GCTGGCGTTAACGCTGCTGAGTATGATTCAGTTGATTTGCCTCTTTTCCTGAAGAATGTTTTAATTGGCGTAATGAAAAACGTGTTTTCCAAGGCGAACACTGAAAGCCTTAAATAACTTGCAAATTTATTCCGTTAACAAAACAACTGCAAAAATGGTGAAAAGCTTTGAAGTTTGGAGTCTTTTTATATCAGCCCGAACCAGTTGAAGGCGTTGACTTCAACTTTTACCGCATCAAACCTGAATCGGGAACAGTGGGTAAAGCAAACCCTAAAATGTACACTAACATCGCGTGCTTCGGTGACAACGCGTTGGCTGCGAAGCGTTCCGAGTGGATATCCATGAGCGCGGATGGTCCAGCGTTCCGCACAAACAAGAAATTCAATTTGCGCTGGGATGTGCTGTGCATGACGAACCCTGAGGTGCGTGAGTACAACCTTAAGTTGATTGAGGAATGTGCACACAAAACGCCGGGGATAAGCATTAGCAGTCAGCACTTTGCGGAGCATGCGTTTTGCACTTGCCCGCGTTGCGTTGAGCTTTGGCGGAAGAGCGGGTTGAACTGGGTGGATTGGCGAGCGAAAACTGTGACTGAATTTCTCAAGGAAGTCCGTGAACGCGTTGTAGGTAAGCCGTTGTTTGTGAACTGCTTGCCTGATCCGTTGCTTGGCAAAGTGCGATTCGGCTACGATTTTGAAGCTATGGCAGAGTACGCGGATTATTTTGTTATTCCGATGTTTTCGAAGGCTTATCCTACTCCGTGGTATTGGGAAACCATCGCGCGAGGCTACAAGAGCTTTTTGAAGAAGCCGGTGTACGTGAACTTCTACGTTAGGGGACCCAACGAGACTTGGGAGACTGTGGCACCGACAAAGCAGATAATGACTGTGGCGACACGCGTAGCCAGAACAGGCATAGACGGCATAATCTTTCTAGCAGAGAAAGCGCAGTGGATAACTGAGTTCCAGAAGAACGCTGTAGCAGACAAAGAGACGCGTGAGTTTCTGAAAGGCCACGGCGGCGACGAAGTTTTAGAACTCTTCAACCGATGGGAAAAACTATTCTAAACTTCCAACCCACACTTTTCCATCTTAACCCTCCAAACAATATTTTCCCTTTATTTGTATTGCCAAAGAAGAAACCCATTTTCTCTGTTAAGAGCGAGTGCGGTTAGACCGTAAATCTTGTGCTTTAACGTCAAAAGTGAAACCACAAAACGAAAGGGCACGAACGCGCCTCGTTTTGACCCCCCAGCCTTAAACTTTCCCCAGAATGAGCCTCAAAATACACCCTAATTAACGTATATAGGGTTCAAAGAGCAGTTATTTGTAGCCTTTGCTAATTGCATTTTAGAATTGGGAATAGTTTTAATTTATATACAACTCAATAGGTATTTGAGCGGTTTGAATATGAAAAGTACCATAAGCTATGGCTGGTTGTCATTCGTAACTGTGATAATTGCCCTTGAAGTACTTTTGGTTCCGCTTCTGGTTCCTACAATCGCGATTCAAACACCACAAGAGGAAAAATACCTTCTTCCCTGGCAATATATTTTCCCAACAACGCCAGACTCTTCAATAGAGATAGCCTTGGAAGTTCACAATCTTGTTTTCCCAGAAAGAGCAACTCCTCTGGTCAATGATGTCATTGTATATTCTTTCAACATAACAAATCTAACAAATGAAACTTTAGAGATTAACCATATTTGCAACGTGGTTAGCCCAGTCCTCGACTTTTATGTAAATATAACTATCAAACTGGAATCGGGTGAAAGTGGAAGCATAAGTAGGGAAAAAGTTGCGCTTAAAAACGAAGGGGTAAACGAGATTGATATGCTATTTAACATCACAAACAGAGATGAAAATTACAAAATGGAACATTATGTGTGGGCGATATCTCAACAAACAGAAAACACATTGCTTTTTGACAAGTATGGTCAAATACTCACGCTGATTGTATTAATACCGTCAACGATAATTGCGATAAAAAACTTGAAGGAACTTGTAATAAAACCAACAGAGAAGAATCAACAATGAGGGATATTTATGAAATAAGAAGAGCCGATGCGAATTGGCTTTTGTCCTTAGCAAGGCAAAGAGTAGCAAGTTTACCTATTCTCAGAAGAATTTATGATGATGAATTTCTTGCTAATTTGGTTCAGCACAAAAATGATTTTGACAATCTCCTTCTATTATGGCTTGTAATAGATAATCGTTTTGATGTTTCTACAGCTATTCAGTTGTTAGAAGACATTGAAAAGAATTTAGAGCTTTTTAACTCAGAGAGAGATTTTAATATATTGAAAGCCAAATTCAGGCAGTGGAATACCTCTGCGTTTGAAAGTGCCGTTGTTGAACTTGAGTTTGCCTCAGAATACTTTAGAAAAGGCTTCAAAATCGATCTTGAGCCTGAGCTGCCAAATAACCGAAAAGGGGATTTTTGCGCTACTAAAGAAGATGTTAAAATCTATTTTGAAGTGAAGACGATTTATGAAGAATCCACTATAGACGACCAAGCAATAATTAATGAGTTATCGGATCGCTTTGAAAAACTTGATGACCCTTTCATCATAAGCATCGACCTGAAAGAGGGTTTCAAACGCGGGCAATCTGTGAAAGCTTCAAGGTATCTTCAGCAACAACTAAGAGATATTAAAGAAAAATCCCCTAACCTTCCCTTCTCCTTCGATTACCCTGATAATAATTCACCAATCATGACCGTTGATGTTATTAAACGAGTTGCTGATAACGAAAAAGGATACATAAGTGGATTTACGCATGGAGGGGGAATAAAGGGAGATTGGCGAGACCTTAGAAGCAAAATTGCTTCGGGAGTTGGTCAATTAGACCCTAATTGTGCTGGGGTTATTATCGTTAAGCCTCATGGGTTAGAAACCACAAAATACGATATTGAGAATGCTTTGTATGGCGACCTCAAGGTGAATTTTTTTGGAACGCCCAAGCTTTTCAGAAGTGGGGATCGGATCTTTGCAGAAAACAAAAACAATCGACTAAGCGCGGTAATTTACTATCAAGAAAGATTGCATGAGAAAGGATTTACTAAGAAGAAAATTGTTTATCATAATCCGTTCGCTGCAATAAGATTATCGGCTGACCTGTTCAAAGGAGAGAATATTACTCAATATTAACCCAAATTCTAAAATTTTCACGTGCATTTTCCCTTTTTATTTCGCAAAGTCTTTCCAGTTTTCCACTGAGGGTTCTGAGCTTTCTGAGGGTGTTTCAGAAAGGTCTGGTGTGAAGCACGATGTATAACGTTTGTCTTCCTTTAGTCGCTCAATGAGTTTGTCATTCCATAGAACGACTGGTCTTCCGTGTGCGCCTCTGCTTTTTTGGAAGCCTGAACGTGCGCGTAGGGATGATGTGTACCGTTCTTTCCAGTGTTCTTCTATGGTTAAGCTTTCGTTTATGATTTTGGTTATATCCCGTATGTCGATTCTTCCGTTCTGCATCATTCCTCTCTCTTTTGCTACTTTATATAAGGGGGTTATAGTCTTTTCCGAGTACTAGAGACCAGACCCAGTGAACCACTAGTCCAACCTATTTTATAGAGTGGGTACAAGTTTCTCCGAGCGCATCAGGGCATTAAGCCTCAAGCCAGCACCATAAAAGCACAGCCAGTGACTCCCAGTAACCAGCAGTAACACGCTGTTACCAATTTGCTTCTGCAAACCTCCACGTTCCCCGCGTTTTCTCCCTGCAATCCAGATTTGCACCGCGGTTAGAAAACTATATAATCCCTCATTACGTAGAATCACCCTTGCAGAAGGCAACTCAGGTAGAACGCAATGAAAATTACCCTGGTTAATCCTCCTTATCCGCACACTGGTCATCAGCATCCACCGTTTATTCCTTTAAGCCTAGGTTACTTGGGAGCAGTTTCCGAGAAAAACGGTCACGAAGTCAACGTCATAGACTGCCAAGCAGAAAGACTCGAACCTGAAGATTTCCGCAAAAGAATAAGCCAGACAGACGCAGACGTAGTTGGCATAACCTCAACCACGCTCACATACAAATCAGCCTTAAAAATAGCCAACGTAACCAAACAGGAGCTTCCAGAATGCACCGCAGTCTTAGGAGGTTGCCACGCTTCATTCTGGGACGAAAACGCACTAAAAGAATGCCCCAGCTTAGACATCATCGTCAGACGAGAAGGAGAAATAACCTTCATCGAACTCCTCGAAAAACTTGAAAACAAAAGCAGTTTAAGCAGCGTCAAGGGCATAACGTTCAGAAAAAGCAACGGCGAAATAGCCAAAAACGAAGACAGACCCTTCATGGAAAATCTGGACGACTTACCCTTTCCCGCATTTCACCTTTTCCCCCTCAACACCTTCCGAAGAGTAGGCAAAATCATCTTCCCCCTAACAACCAGCCGAGGATGCGTTTACTGGTGCGACTTCTGCACCGCCGTAAGAATGTTCGGCAGAGGATACCGCATGCGCAGCCCAAAAAACGTAGTAGACGAAATAGAATTCCTCCACAACAAATACGGCGAAAGCCAATTCGCATTCTACGACGACGCATTCACAGTTAACCCCGAAAGAGTAGAAAAAATCTGCGACGAAATAGTACAGAGAAAACTCGCCATACACTGGGATTGCGAAGCAAGAGTAGACATGGTAAACAGGCATTTACTTCAAAAGATGAAAGCAGCAGGCTGCATGGCTCTATGGTTCGGCGTTGAATCAGGCTCCCAATTAATGATTGAAAAAATGCACAAACGAATAAAACTCGACCAAACAAGAAACGCCTTCAAAACAGCACGAGAATTAGGCATAATGACAATCGCAAACGTGGTCCTAGGCTTTCCAGGCGAAACAGAACAAACAGCATGGGAAACAATAAACTTCATCAAAGAACTAAACCCAGGCGATGTTGGCTTCTACATCGCAACTCCCTACCCTGGCACTCCCCTCTACGAACAAGTTAAACAAAACGGCTGGCTTAAAACAACAGACTTCAACTACTACGATACCGCAACACCCACATTTGAAACGCCATTCGTGAGCATGGAAAAACTAAGAGAAATACGCTACAAAGCCCTTCAACAATTCTACCTGCGACCAGGATACGTGCTTGAAATGCTTAGGAGAGGCGGAATTTACGGCATCTCCTCAGTAAAAACCTCAGCAGCTTACCTGCTCCGAGCTTTGCACGTGAAGCTTTCCTAAACTCCGCTTTCTTATAAAAGCAACTGACGCCAAAACCAAAACAATCACGCCAAGCGAAACCCTAATTGAAGTGAAATTAATCCCGATGGGTGAAATTCCTAAGAACAAGCCTGACAACCCTACTATGCTGAAGCTCAACGCTACAGACAACACGGCTTTTTCCACCAAATCAAGCTTGTTTTCTCTCGTTGAGAACAACACACTGACAAGACAATAACCAGGTACAATCGCGACGAAGACGAATCCAAACACGTAACTAAAAACGGAAAATGCCGAATCACTAGGAATAACATAACTAAACAATACTGTTAACGCAGTAAACAGGACAATTGTCCCAAACCAATACTGAGGCTTCACCTTTAGTCCTTCAACACATTTTTATCTCGAGAATTTGAAAAAATAAAAGGATGGAGATTTAAAGGAAGACTTTGAAAATCGGGTGGGTTTCTTCTAGTGGTCTAATATCTAAGTCAGACATCGCAGATGACACGTAAGTGTCAACTATCGCAACTGCAGGAAACACCCAGTCTGCTTGCTCTGCAGGCCCGAACATAAGCCAGTTCGCGCCCATCACCTGCATTATCGCATTGGTGGCAGTAACACAACCTTTTCTGAACTCTTTGGCAAAGTTAGCTTTAACCCAGCCCATTGTGGTGACAACGTTTCCAGTGCCTAATCCTGTGGGGTGACCGAATTTCTCTTTTATCTTTGGTATTGCTCTGACCGCCGTACCCATATCTGGAGCAAATGCGGGAATAGCCGTGTCTATCAATGGTTTAGTGATTCCACCTTTGTCTGCCATGGCTAAAGCTTCTTCCAAAATTTTCATCTTTCCTTCTAAACTGTTATCTTTAGGATTATCAGCAAGCACTATAGACATTTTTATTCCGCTTTCTTTCAGCTTCGCCAGTTCAACATCTGTGACGCCTTTGTAAACCGAGTTGTACAAGCAATTGTCTTGGAGTCCCATTTTCTTGACCATCTCTGCAGCTGCCATGCGGGTCTTTGGGCTCATTGCGTCCAACATTAATGGGGCTTCGCTGTGTTTGGAAATGAAATCGATGTATTTCGCGAAAGCTTCTTCAGTGGTTCCAACTATGTCGAAAGCGAATGGAACACCGGTTATGTCGCTTAAGGTTTGCATTTTGTTGATTATGTTTTCTGCTTCTTTTGCGTCAAAAATTCCTTTGTTTGCGTCTTGAACCATTTTCTGGCCAAGCCAGAATATTGATCCAATCAGAACAGTGGGCAATTCTCCAGTCTGTCCGCCTATTTTCACTTTCCCTACTTGGTATACTTTCTGTGGCGTATTGAATTTGAACATTTTGCCTCATCTATATTGCAGGTTTATTTCTTTTTTGCAGCCATTGCTTTCTTGGCGATTTCAACGCCTTCTTCCTTGTTTTTGCCGAAAAGTGCTCCAATTGCTTCAGCGTCTTCCTTTTTAACTGCAGCGCCGCCCATTATGAGCATCACTTTTCCCTTAAGTCCCGCTGCCTTCAAAGCTTCGTCTAGTTTTGCAAGGTTGTTTTTTGCAGGCACCGTGTTAACTGAAATCGCAATTATGTCAGCATTGCTCTCTTTCGCTTTGTCTACGAAGACTTGTGGAGCAACGCTTAGGCCTACGTTAATCGTCTTGAATCCGGCTCTTTTCAGTGCCTTTCTCACTTGCTCTTTAGCTGTATCGTGCATGTCGGGTTCAATATTGCCTATAACAACCGTGCCTATTGGGTTCTCTGGTTCCGGAGGCTCCCTTTCCATCATTTGTTTGAGGAATGACATTTCAACACCTTACTTTACCTTAGGTTTTTTTACCCTGCGCTTTTTATACTCGAATTCCATATTTAAACTTTAACTTTACTACTCCACTATCCAGAAATGAAAACTCGGGAAGGCAAGAAATGTTCAAAGCGCCAAATAAGTATCTTGCACTGTTCCTCATTTTGATTTTTTCTTTCATATATCGAATGCTGCTGATGCACTGGCAAACTTTCCCGCCAGGAGCAGACATTGGGTTACACAATAGTATCATCCACTCGATCACTGTATCTGGGAACACGAATTTTCTATTGAACTATTACCAGATGGGTGGCGGCATCTCCTTGACTTTCCCGGGATACCACATCTTTCTTTCGTATGTGATTTCGATAACTGGACTGCCAGATTTTCTGGCTCATTCCTTGGTTGTTTCGCTTTTCTCTTCACTTATTGCGTTGTGTGCATTCTTGATAACAAGGACGGTGTGGAAAGAATCCGCTGCCTTCATAGTTGCTTTTTTGGTGGCAATCTCCCGTTTTGATGTCGAAATGCTGTTGTGGGGTGGCTATCCGAACGTGATTACGTTGATGTTGATTCCTTTGACTTTCTATTTGCTCCTGCAAAAAGCCAAGTTTTCTTTAGGTCCTTTTCTTGCTACGACTGCGCTTTTGTCTGGAGCAATATTCTTGACTCACTCTCTTAGTTCAGTTATGTTTGTTAGCATGACGTTTGCGACCGTGGTTCTTGTAGCGATTTTTTCTAAAAGAGTTGGTGTGCCGAGAACTCACCTTTTAATTTGGCTTGTGCCCATTTTTCTGGGAGTTATTATTGTTTCTCCGTTTTTGTTGGAAATCGTGCCTGCATATTTGAGTGCCAGCGGAGACATATTTACAGGTGGCGTGTCAGCAATTCGACTGGCGTTGCTCTCGACTAGAGTACTTCCTCTGGATCTTGTGTTGCCTCTTCTTGTCTTGTTTCCTCTGTTCTTTTTGTTCTCAAAGAAGCACAAAAACAATTTTTTCACTGTTCCAGCCTTTCTCCTCGCTATGTGGATCTTAATTCCAACGGTTTTAACTCAAGGATTCTTGGTTGGATTGTACATAGATTATAATCGCTTCCTGTACTTCGTTGTTTTGCCTGTGATAATTCTCATTGCAATCGCGATTGATCATGGCTCACGTTTCTTCTCGCGCATAATAGACACTTATCGTTCCATTACAAAAGGAAATTCTCCGCCTAAAAATGGCGGCAATAAGATTATATCGCGTCTGGTGTCTCATCTAACCCGCAAAAACCTGTATTCAGTTTTTGTTCTCGGTTTCTTATTGTTTTCATTTTTAGCTGTGCCAATTTTCCTGACCCCTCAGCAAGGTGTTACTGTGTCAAGTTTTTACCAAGCTATGAGTTGGCCTGGCTATGAGGCAATACAATGGGCTAAGCAAAACACTCCAGCTGACTCGATCTTTGTTTCTGATGCCTACTACGGGTGGTGGTTTTCAGGTTTTGCACAGCGGCCAACTTTGAGCGCGGTTGACCCCCAGTACTTGACACTTACTCGTGAATTTGAGCCTGCAAAGATTGCCAAGAGCCTGCTTGACACAGATTACATAATAGATAACGGTTTGATTCAAATCAGAGAGGACGGAGGATACATCAGCAGGCATAATCCAATGTTCCTTGCCAAGCTTAACTGGACCTATTTTCCTTACCCCTTTTTCAACTTCAACAATAACGACATAACTGTCCTGTTAAGAATAGGCGACGATGTTAAATCTTTTGATCTAACGCAACTTGCAGTAAAAGAAATGCGAAGTGAAAACAGCACAGACCATGCATACTTTTTAGTTAAGAAAGGAAACAACTTTTTCAATTACACACAGTGCACCACAGTTTACAGCGGCTCAAAGTTTGCCAACATGTCTATAACAGTGGAAAGCAATGAAGATGTTCACGTGGATTGGATTCGTTTCATTCTGCAAACGAAAGGTGAATTAATAGACAGGGGAAATACAGTTGGATTTCTAGAGGAAGGCACCAAAGTATTGGGACAATTAATTTTCGCTGAAAAGCAACCGAAAGTCTACCGCAGTGGACCAGAGTTCCTGTATAACCTAACAGGCAGCTCTCGGGAAACTATACAAATCTGGGCGAGCGTTTTTCCAATTACAGATGACAAAGCAGTTTATCAAGATCCAGAAACCATAGAAAGCTACATCGATAAAATATTGGCTGAGAACCTCAATTTGTATCTAAAAAAGAGGGAGGATTTGCCAGTTGCGGGTTTGTCTCTGGACGTTTTTGATTACCAAAAAGCCATAAAAGACAATGAAATCTCTTACATTGCCTGCCGCGATTTTGATGTAATTCCCAAATTTGCAAACGATCCTGCCTTTAGTCTTGTGTTTATTAATGATGAGACAGCGATATTTATGGTGAAACGCAGCTTCAATCAACTGGGGAGACCGCCATCGTCTTGATACATATACGTGCAAGCGAAAAATCTTTGGAAATCGTTTTTGCAGTAGTGTTTTCGATACTGACCTTAGCATTTTTTTACACTCTTTTGTCGGCGAACGGTCTGGTTTTAGGCAATGACCCTGCCGTTCATCTAGGAATGGCGAAAATGTTTTTGATAAGTGGCAGAATTCAATTGAGCGATGTTGCGTGGTATCCTCCTCTTTACCACATTTTGCTTGCGACGCTCATCTCCTTTACAGGCGCAACGAGCATCGAACAGATGCTGGTTTTGATGAAGACCCTGACTGCATTAATTGATTTGTTGTTGTTATTCTCCGTTTATTTGGTTGGAGCCAAGTTTCTCGGCAAAAAATACGGCATCCTTGCCTCAGTGCTGATGCTGCTTTGTTTTCCATTATATGAAATTAATTTTTGGGGAGGTTATACGGCCATACTTAGTTTAGCGTTCATGTGCTTGTTGTTTTCGTATTTGGCTTTGGCAAGTAAAGGTTTCGGGTTTATTCTAGTGACTTTCTTAGTAGGATTTTCTCTGGTCTTATCCCATCACCTCGCTACCTTTTTAACAGCTATAATCTTGCCACCGTTCCTTCTTGTGGTGCTCATAAAATCTAAAGGTCACTATTCTAAGGCATGGATTGCGGCAGTTCTAGGCGGAGCAGCAGCATTCTTAATCTATTATTTCCAACCTATACTGTCTCACATAGACGTTTTAATCCCGCATGTTTTCTTCGAAATAAAGACATATTTATATCAAGTTCCGGCTGTTAGTGCCTCTTCCTTCCTAGTAAATTTCGGTTTCATTCTCTTTTTTGCTTTTATAGGCATCTTTTTAGCCTTTTTCAAACTTAAAGAGGAGAAGAAACTGGGTTTCTTTCTGCTTTTGTCTTTGAGTTTGTTTGTTCCCCTGTTTTTCTCGCAGTCCTATTTCTTTGGCTTGTATTTGCCCTATCAATGGTTCATTTATTTCCTGTTACCTCCTATAGCGATTTTTGCAGCAGTGACTTTCTCCTACGTAATTGACTTGTTTTTTTCTTCATATCGTAAGATCAAAACTGGGCGGAAAACGCTTATGAGAATAATTTCTGTTTCTATTGTTCTCGCGGTTTTCTTGATGCTACTGTGGCACTCTCAAGTTTTAGGCGGAAAAATCAATGAAGGCACCTATTACTATTCAACATCCGACGTAAATGGATATAATGCAGCCGTGTGGCTTAGAGAGAATTTTCCTGATTCGATGGCAAATGTGACAGTGTCAGAGAAACCGGGCTCTTGGTTTGGAATGTATTCAGGAAAGACCGGAATAGCTGCGACCAATCCCATTATTGACCGGAACGTGGTGGCCGAGTCTGTTCTTGACTTGTCTTACGAAATGGAACAACCGTTAACACTGGTTAGAGCTTACTCGGCGAAGGGCAACATTTCTGACGAAAACTACATTTCTATAAACAATGTTTGGATGAGAGTTTCACATTTATCCGGCGCGGGAATCTTCTTGAATTTCACTGAAAATGGCATCGCACACTATTTTCCTCTTTCTGACTTGAGCAGGGAGATTGTTTTTGAAGAGCAAAGTTATCCCAAGAAATTCGTAATCAACTATTCTAATGATAAAATCATCTTAACCGAAACCATTCTCGTTCAAAACGATAGTTACCCAATAAACGTTGCTTGGACATTGACTCCTCTAAAAACTGAAATGGACGATGTAGCCTTGTACATAAGCTATTTTTTTGATCTTTACTTCACTTTTGAGAAGGCATATGTCCCAGGCTCGCTGGACTGGGCGAATCCTTGGAGTAAGCCTTCATACGCTCAAGGAAACGAGTGGGCTGTGGTGACTTTTTCACGTGAAAACTTGACAGATAATTACATCGGTGCATATGACGAAAAAAACGAGGTTGCCTTTGCTCTGAAATTTGCGGATTTACCTGATTGGGGCAATGTAGGCGCTTTATCCAGTAGGCAAGTAGACGCTTTCCGATTCCAATATCAATTTGACAAGGTTAACATCAATCAAACAGTCTCATTTGCCTATCAAATTCTCACTTTTTCACGAAGCAGCTATCCTGAAATGCCGCAGCTAAACGAGTTGAAAAACATGTTTGAACTCAAATCTGAGTCCGCGTTTGAGGTAAAAACTAGAAGCTACGCTGATTACATCAAAGAGTTTAACATTGAATTCTTGGTGTATGACAAAAACAGATTTGACAGCAAACTTCTCAGCTCTAACCTACTACAACTAGTATATTCCAATGACAAGTACGTTATATGCAGGATTAAGCGCAATCCCTAATGTAGCGATTTTTCGCAAAAAGTAGTTGGGAATCAGGCAAGAATCACGCATTTGCAGTTCAAAAATTGATTCACGGAAAATAAAAGGTCGTGTGGTTTTAGTTTATTTTTCGCGGAGCACTTTGGGAATGTATGCGCAGGCTGGGTCTGATTCGAATAGGTCTCCGGTGTAGTATTCTGCGCGTGTTCTGCAGCCGCCGCAGATTTCTCGGTACTCGCAGACTCCGCATTTGCCTTTAATGTTGCTTTTGTCTCTCAGTTTAAGGTGAAATTCAGAATGCTGGAGTTCGTCCCATGTTGTCTCCAATTTCTTGTTTTTCACGTTTCCGAGCCTGTAGCCTTCATGGAACCCGCATGACCTGTAATCGCCGTTTTCAGTCACACTGACGTAGTTTCCGCCGATTGTGCATTTGCCTAGGAAACCTTTTGTGAACCAGTCCCAAAAATCTGTTGGATTTCTTTGCCGTACGATTCTTGCGTAGAACGGCGCGTAAACATTCACGTGCACCTTCCCCGCATACTTCTGCTGGAGATCATAAATGTCGTTGAACGCCCATTCATACTCTTCTGGAGAAGGCGCCAAATCTGGCATGTTGGAACCTGCGCGCCCAACGGGCACCAAGTTGTGGAAAACAACCATTCGGGCCTTGTATTCTTCTGCCAGCTTAACAGGGTGCTCATAATCTTTGATGTTGTACTTTGTCATGGTTGTTACTATGCAGTCTAGTATGCCATTTTCAGAAAGCTTTTTCACGGCATAAAGAGCTTTGTCGTAGCTTCCTTTGCCCCTGATTCTGTCGTTTGATTCTCTTGAGCCGTCTATGCTGACTGCGGTGTGAACTTCATTTCGCACAAGATTGTTAAGTCGTTTCTCATCAAAAGCAAAACCACTTGTTATTAAGCTTACTTCAAAGCCCATCTTTTTGGCGTATCCTATCACGTCAAAAATGTCCTGTCGCAGTAAGGGTTCTCCGCCGCTTATCCCAAACCATGGAGCGCCAAAATCATAGATTTCATCGACAATTTTGCACGCCGTCTTTGTGTCTACTTCAGTGTCTTTGGCGTACTCGGGAGTGTAACTGCAATATATACAACTGCCGACGCATCTCCTAGTGCATCGCCACGTTACCATGTATAGCGGTGCTTTTTTTGTAGCCATCAAGGTCACAAGCGGAACTAGATAAAATCTTTATGATATAAAATTTCCGATAAAAAAGGTCGTTTTTCGTGCTTTAATGTAGGTGCTGCAAAAAAATATGGCTACTTGGGCAGGTCAGCGTTTACTTTTTAGGGATAAATGCCCATTTCCGCTCTTTCTGGAGGCATAGGTTGCTGCGAGCTCGGTTGCATAGTTTTTCTTTTTTAATATTGAAGCCTATTTTCGCTTTGAGAAAGTCTTATAAACCTACATTTCTAGAGTGAGAACAGATTTCAATATAGGAGTTTGTGCATAGGAATGTCTAAACCAAAAGAGTATTCATACATGACTAAAGACAAATTGATGACGTACACCTTTATCGCACTCTTGGTACTCACAGTAGTCTCAGCTGCCTTATGGTCTCAAGAAACCACGCCTTCAGGTTGGAACCTGGGCCTCACAGTTGCTATATCAGCTTTAATTGCCGTAGGAGTGGCTGTTGGAGTTGACGCTTTACTCTACAAAGTGGCAGTCGACAGCCCCCTAAACACGATGTCCGCAGCTGTTTTTGGCTTAATTGTTGCTCTCTCGTACAGTCTTGGCGTACCTTCGATGTTTAGCGTTGAAGTGATGCCCTTAGAAGCGCCAAACGCGTTCGTTTACGTTGCCCTAATATCTCTGATTGGCTTGGTGCTGTTCAAGAAGCTTCAAGGCTTGAGAGGAAGAAAATACGTGAATCCAGCTGCAGCCGCGAAACTCTTGGTTATGCTTCCTTTCTTAAACACGGTTTTAATAGTTGCTGATCACCTCAAAAGCGGTATTCTAGGCATGCCCGGATTGGCAGGTCCAATCGGTTACGATGTTATTGGCAATAACGGTGCGCTTTCGTTTGGTAGTTTCCTGCAAACCTGCTTTTCTAACCCTGCTACTACGCTTCCTACTACCACTACATCTTCTGATGTGCTGTCAATTATGATGTTCCAGAAATTCCACGGATGGGTCGGCGGAGCCTCAAGCATCGCCGTAATAATTGCTGGCATAGCATTATTCCTAATCGCACGCAGATACATCAAATGGCGAATAACACTATCTTATCTTGCAACCATCGCATTATTTGCATTGGCGCTAGGCTTCGTCTATGGTGACGGTGACCCACTCTTAAGAACTGTTTTTCACCTGTTCATAGGAAGCTCAATATTCTTAGCGTTCTTCATGGCTACTGACCCAGCGACTACACCACTAACGTATGCAGGACAAGGCATCTTCGGCGTAGGCTTAGGCATACTGACGGTGCTAATTCAAACGTACCTGAACTTCTTCGGAGGCTCAATCCTTGCGTTGGTCATAATGAACTTGACTTCGCCACTGTTGGACAAAATCGGCAAACTTAAACCCATGACGGAGACAAAAGAACCGAAACTTCCAAAAGCCAAACAATTTACAAGCGTTAAAACTTGTGAGTGCATCCGCTGTGGCGCTTGCATGCGCGTATGCTGCCACAAACTGAGCCCAATCCTGATTAAACAGGCGTTCGATAAGCAGGACGTAAACAAGTTGTCAAAACTTAATGCTGACTACTGCACAGGATGTGGACACTGCACGTTCATTTGCCCAGCAAGAATCGACCTGAGAGCTAGCATACTCAGAGCAAAAGCACTGTTGCGTGGCTAATAGAAATTTTCGCTTAACTTCCTAACTTTTCTTTTATAAAAAACCTAGCAGAATACCTGCCGCGTTAGCGGCAGGATGAATGCGTAGTTCTATTAGTCCTATTTGCCGATAGGTCTGTCACCGTTGGATA
>Ga0299912_10002653_pt1 | contig 14661 bp, 12 predicted proteins | sample RVTome_2_FD_207667 | JGI IMG/M metagenome (GOLD analysis project Ga0299912, IMG submission 207667) | Soil microbial communities from uranium-contaminated site in the Upper Colorado River Basin, Wyoming, United States - RVT95D214 (version 2) ... | reverse complement strand
CACCAGGCGCGATTTCGGCTCCTCGCCGATTTCAACCACGCACAGCCGGCAGGCGCCATAGGGGGATAAGCCTTCCATATGACACAGGGTCGGTATCGGGAAGCCGAGGAATTTTGCGGCCTCAAGAAGGGTCGTGCCTTTTTCGACGGCGACCTGGAGACCGTTTATGGTCAAATTAATCATGCAATCTTCACTCCTTCCGGCGCCGGCTCCTCCTGTTTCTTGTCGCACCTGGTGAACTCAAGATCGCAGCGCAGACAGCGGGAAGCTTCGATGCGGGCTTCTTCTGCCGACAGCGAAACCTCGACCTCGGCGAAGCTGCGTTTGCGCCATTCAGCGGGAGCCCGCGGCGTTTCGGCTCGAGCCAGTTTCTGCATTTCTTCGGAGTCGATCGCCAGCGGTTCGACATAGATTTTCGGCAACCTGGCCTCGCCGGGCTGTTGCAGCGGCTGCTTGCGCAGGTAGCGATCGATCATAACGGCGGCTTTCTTGCCGGCAGCGATAGCCTGGACCACAGTATTGGGTCCGGTAACCAGATCGCCGGCGGCGAATACTCCCGGCCTGTTGGTTTGCAGCGTCACCGGATCGATTTTGACGGTGCCGTTTTTAGTGAGTTCAATGCCGCTGGATTCAGCCGGACCCAGACAATCGGTGCCTGAATCTTCGCTGATGGCGACGACCAATGTGTCAAGCTCCATCGTCTCATTGCTGCCTTCGATCGGAATCGGCCGACGGCGGCCGCTTGAATCCGTATCTCCGAGCCGGTTTTTGACAAATTCGATGCCGGAAAGATGACCGTCTTCGGTGAGGATTTTTGTTGGCGTGATCAGCGTCTTTATTTCGATACCTTCCTGCATCGCCGCTTCGATTTCTTCTTCAAAGGCCGGCATTTCGGCGCGGGTTCTGCGGTAGAGGATGACGACGCTTTCAACGTCTTTCAAGCGCAGCGCCATGCGCGCGGCATCGATAGCCGAGTTGCCGCCGCCGATTACGCCCACTTTGCCTCTGGCCGTCATCTCGCGCCGCAGATTATAGGATTTGAGAAATTCGATCGCGGGGATTACGCCGCCTACGTCTTCATTTTCCAATTGCAGGGGTCGGCTTTTGTGGGCCCCCATGGCCAGCAAGATCGCGTCATATTTGTCCTCGAACAGGCTATCGACGCTGAAATCTTTTCCGAGGGCATTATCGCATTTTATCGCGATATTTCTATCAAGTAATGAATGGATTTCCTTCCGAATAACCTCCCGGGAAAGCCGATAAGAAGGAATGGCGCAGCTCAACATACCGCCATACTGGCTTTCCGCCTCGAACACTGTGACCTTGCAGCCTTTTAGAGATAAGTAATGGGCGGCGGTCAAACCAGCCGGGCCGGAACCGACTATGGCCACGCGCGGCGGCTCGCCATAGGGCCAATCGCTTCTTTTCGCCTGATAGACCGAGGGGTCGATCCTGTCGGTGATAAAGCGCTTTAGAGCCCGGATTGCGATAGCCTCCCCGCCGCTCGTGCCGGAACGGCAGCGACTTTCGCAGGGATGATCGCAAACTCTGGCGCAAACCGACGGGAAGGGATTGGCCTCACGGATGACGGTGTAAGCCTCTTTATATTCACCGCGCGCGATATGCGCCACGTAGCGCCAGGCCTCCGTGCCCAAAGGGCATGCCGAAGAACAGGGAGCGCCTACGAGGTCTTTGCAAACGAAAGCGTCGCAGCGTTTATCGGTAATATGGCGCTCGTATTCATGGCGGAAGTAGCGTAGTGTGCTCAAAACCGGGTTGGAGGCCGTCTGTCCCAGGCCGCACATCGTAGTGTCTTTGACAACCAGGGCTAATTCTTCAAGCAAATCCAGGTCGGCGAGTTTGGCCTTGCCCATGGTGACATCTTCAAGGATTTCATACATGCGCTGAGTGCCTTTACGGCAGGTAAAACATTTGCCGCATGATTCTTCCTTGAGAAATTTCATGAAATATTTGGCGACATCGACCATGCAGGTGTTGTCATCCATAACGATCATGCCGCCGGAACCCATGATCGAGCCGGCCTTGACCAGACTATCGTAATCGATCGGCAGATCGAACATGCTGGCGGGAATGCAGCCGCCGGACGGGCCGCCGGTTTGCACGGCCTTTATTTTGGCTTTGCCAACAGAACCGCCGCCGATATCGTAAACAACATCACTAATCTTTATGCCAAGAGGCACCTCGACCAGCCCTGTATTCTTCGCTTTGCCGACCAGGGAGAAAATCTTAGTGCCGGTGTTACCACTTATTCCTGTTTGGGCGAATTTGCTACCTCCCTCTTTGATGATAACCGGTATATTCGCCCAGGTCTCAACATTGTTTATGGCTGTCGGGCAGCCATTGATGCCCTTCTGGATGGGATAAGGTGGCCTTTGACGAGGCTCGCCCATTTTCCCTTCTATGGAGTTGATGAGCGCCGTTTCCTCCCCGCAGACAAAAGCTCCGGCGCCGCGCACGATATTGATATCGTAAACGAAACCCGTTCCCAGGATATTTTTGCCAATCAAACCCAGGTCGCGGGCCTGCCTGAGAGCTATGACAAGATGTTTTATTGCCAGCGGATATTCATTGCGCACATATATGATACCTTCGGTGGCGCCCGTGGCAATGGCGCCGATAAGCATCCCCTCGATAATACTATGAGGATTGCCTTCAAGCACGCTGCGATCCATATAAGCGCCTGGATCACCCTCATCTGCATTGCAGACAAGGAACTTACCTCTCGTGGCGGGCTGCTTGGCCAGAAGCTCCCATTTTATTCCGGTCGGAAAACCAGCGCCGCCCCGGCCACGAATCCCTGAGGTTTTGACTTGCTCGATGACCCATTGCGGGTCGCCGTTGACCAGGGCTATAGTCAGAGCAGAATAGCCATCATTTGTTATATAATCGAAGATCCGAATGGGATCTATTTTTTCATTTTGTGATAGGATTGTCCTGACCTGCTTTTTGAAGAATGGGATATCATCCTGCTTCTCGATTGGCTTGCCGGTCGCTCCATCAACGTACAGCAGTTCGTGAATTACGCGTCTCTGGTCGACTGCTTGAATAATCCTTTCCATCGCCTCAATAGTGACTTTTGGATATAACGTCCTTTCAGGCAGAATCAGCACCGAAGGCTCGATTTCGCAAAAGCCATGGCAGCCGGTGATTCGCAGGTTTATCCGCTCCATCAGCCCCCTGGTAATCATCTCTCTTTTAGTGACGCGAATAAGATCATTGGCGCCACTTGCCTGGCCGCAGGTTCCGGCCGGGATCACTATTGTCGGAACGTAATCTTTCCGGCTCGTTTTTAGACGTTTCTGCAAGTCTTGAAAGTGGGCGATTGAGCTTATTTGTTGCATATCCCAGTCCTGTTTGTTCCCAATGCGATTATCTCGTTATCAACTTTTGCTGCCGGGGCTAAACATTGGCCCCCGCAAGGTCAAGCATGTGCCCTTTGCAACCACGACGGGAGCATATCTGAACTATGCCTCCGCCTTTTACAATCATAGGTACCATGGAGGCCCCGCATTCAATGCAAGTGGAAGCCCCGATCATCTCGGCGTTGCAATAAGGGCAGAAGAAATCTACGATAGCATCTTCCGGAATTGCGTACTCTGAAGCGACATTATAGCTCCCGTACAAGCTCGATAGCGTCAGCCAGCCGTGCTGCTCGCCAAATGATACCGTAACCCGAATCGAGGGGTAACCATCGATAAGGTGCTCGGGATCCATGAGGCTGTGATTGCAGCGTGAGCAACTGACCTCGACGGGAAAAATTCGCTTATCTCCCTTGATTTCGATTTTATCGAGTCCTTCTTTGACCTTGCCGAGGATCGCTTTGACTTTCGTGGTTTTAACGTTTGAGAAATAATGTCCATCGACCACGACAATGGGCCCCAGGGCGCAAGCACCGAGGCAATTTACCGTTTCTAAGGTGAATTCGTTATCCGAAGTGGTTTCGCCAGGATTTATGCCGAGTTGCTTGATCAGTTCTTCGGCCACCGCCGGTGCTCCCCGCACGTGGCAGGCTGTTCCCAGGCAGGCCGAAATCAGGTGTTTGCCTCGCGGTTTCAGGCTGAAAGCTCTGTAAAATGTAGCGACGCCGTAAATATCGACTAGCGACCGGCCGGTTTTGGCGGCGACCGTCCGCAGAGCCTCCTCGGGTAGATAGCCAAAATTGGCCTGAATATCTTCGAGGATGCCGATAATTCCGCCGCCTTTGTGAGTTTGCTTATCGAGAATTTTTGTCACGTCAATCGGATTCATCTGTTGCCTTTCATCTGTCTCGTTTGCCCATTAGACATTTTAATCTCAGGCATAATCCTCGCAATGCCAGACGCCGCCATTGGGCCTGGGGTAAGTGCAGGTATCGCGGTTTTTGCAATTGCAGCACAGTCCCAGCGATTGATCGCAGCCTGATTCATCCGATCCAGGTTTTTTGGAAGCCGGCCCAGATTGATCGGTAGCGCCGCGCACGTTGCCGGATATTGGCGGTTGATAATCATCGAATTCCTCGCAATACCAAACCGGCCCGTCCTGGCCGGCCCGCCTGACACAAGTGTCTGCATGAACGCACGTCGAACACAAGTCTTTTACGCTAGCATTCCCCATTATTCCGAGTCCTCCGCTGCAAGGTTCCGTGATATCTCGTTGCTATCGGTCTAAGGGAAAATCCCCCTTTCCCTGAAGACCTTTTCCAGTCGGACCATGCCGACTATATAGGCGGCGGTCCGCCAATCGATACCGTACTCCTCCGCGGTCCGGCGGACTTTGGCGTAGCCAGCGACCATCTTCTTTCTCAATTTGGAGTCGACTTCCTCGAGCTCCCAGAATTCACTGCGCTTGTTCTGCAGCCATTCGAAATAGCTGACAACGACGCCGCCGGCATTACAAAGGATATCTGGAATTAAATCGATCTTTCTTTCGCACATAATGCGGTCGCCCTCGGGATCGGTTGGCCCATTGGCTCCCTCGGCCACCAGCCTGACATTTAGCCAGGGGGCGGTTTCGGCGGTGATCTGACTTTCCATGGCCGCGGGGATGAAAATATCCGCTTTGGTGCTCAGAAATGTTTTATGATCGATTGGTTTCGCGTTTTGGTAGCCGCCGACGCCGCCGCGTCCGGCCACATATGACACCAAGTCTTGCGGATCGATCCCCTTCGCATTGCCAATGGCGCCGGTTATATCTTCGGCGGCAACCAGTTTGGAACCGAGCTGACCTAAAAGCCGGGCGGCCCAGGAACCGACATTGCCGAAACCCTGCACCATAAATGTCGTTTCGCCAAGGTCGACTTCGTGATCTTTGGCCCATTCCTCGATTGTATAGACGACGCCCTGCCCGGTGGCTTTGTCGCGGCCCAGACTGCCCCCGGCTTCGATAGGTTTGCCGGTGACGACGTGAGTGCACCTCTGTCTTTCATTAGGCGCCATCATTGAAAGGTAGGTGTCCATTACCCAGGCCATTATCTGGGCGTTAGTATTAACGTCGGGGGCGGGGATATCATATTCCGGTCCGATATTATTACCCAACGAAAAAGTGAATCTGCGAGTGATTCGTTCGATTTCATTAATGGTGTATCTGTGGGGGTCAAGCTGGATACCGCCTTTGGCGCCACCAAATGGGATATCGACGATGGCGCTTTTCCAGGTCATCCAGGTTGCCAGCGCCCGGACTTCATCGATATTGACCGCCGGATGATAGCGCAGCCCGCCCTTGAACGGCCCCAGCACATCATCATGCTGCACTCGATACCCAGTAAACATCTCGATCCGGCCGTCATCCATTTTGACCGGGAAGTGAACGACGATCTCGTTTTTGGTTTCTTTAAGAATTCGCCGGATATCCGGATCGAAATTTATGAGATCGGCAGCCTTATCGAATTGTTTTATGACATTGGCGTGTAAGCTATACTTATGACCGGGTTCAATTGTCTTATCGCCGCCTCGCTTTTTTTTAACTTCACTCTCCTTAACAGCCATACTCCCAACCTCCTCCTGAAGAGCTTGATTATGATTTTCGTTGCATTAAGGTCGATGCCGATTTCAGGCGTATTCGTTGCATTCCAGGACCGGCTGGTCCGGCACAATAAACGCGCATGATTCACGGCTGGCGCAATTGACGCAGAGCCCTTCGTAAGTCCCGGCGCTTTCGATCGGCTCTACCACGGGCATCGGGGAAGCCTGGGGCATGGCGGCGGTAACAAATTCTTCGCAGAACTGGGTTGGTCGACTGGCATCCCCCATAAGGCAGCACGAGGGGGCATTTTCGCAATTGACACAGAGACCGACCAATTTTATGGTCGTCGGCTTGACGGTCTTTTTGGCTGGTTCTTTGATTTTTATTGATGACATGGCAGATACCTCCTGCATCTATTTTCTTCATTCGCAGACATATAAGGCAATTGGCATGCCACATTTGAACCGATGGTTCAGTTTGTTGCCAGTTTCTGATAATTAATTAATCTATTAATGATCAATTACTTAGACAGAGGGAAAATGTCTGCCTAAATAGGCCCATTATTACGAAGTCAAATTTAGAGTGGGTTACGGCGGGGAAATTTCGACCGACGAGGAAAAACTCCCCGATCAAGAAAGCTCAGTCATTTTCAGGAGGAGTTTTTAATTTTTCCCGTAACGTCTTACGGTCGATCTTGAGAATTTCGGCGGCTCTGGTTTTATTGCCACCCACGCTTTCCAGGACATTGCGGATATATTCAGCTTCCACTTCAGCCAGCGGGCGATCGAAACCTGTCTCCCGCAGGGCGGAAAAACGCATCAGTGAGGGCAGATCAGGCACTTCGATCATGTCCCCTTCGGTCATGACAATCAAGCGTTGAATCACGTTCTCCAGTTCGCGCACATTGCCTGGCCAGTTGTAGCTTTTAAGCACCTGCAGCGCCTTATCGGAAAAACGTGGAGCCGGCCGGCCGATCTCCTTAGCGAATTTGTTGGCGAAATGTCCGATAAGCAGCAAAATGTCGTCGCCGCGTTCGCGAAGCGGCGGCATGGTTATGGTTATGACGTTAAGCCTGAAAAACAGATCTTCGCGGAATAAGTTTTTATCGACCAGTTTAAGCAGGTCCTTGTTAGTAGCGGCGATGATTCTGACATCTACTTTGCGCGCGCGATTCGCCCCAACCATATAAACTTCCTTATCCTGAAGTACGCGTAAGAGCTTGACCTGCATGGCCAGGCTGGTTTCGCTGATTTCATCAAGGAAAATTGTGCCGCCGTCGGCAGTCTGAAAGAAGCCGGCCCGCGATTCCGATGCGCCGGTGAAAGAGCCCTTAACATGCCCGAAAAGCTCGCTCTCCAGAAGGCCTTCCGGGATGCCGCCGCAATTGACGGGGACGAATGGGGCGGAAGCCCGGCCACTGCCATAGTGGATAGCCCTGGCCGCAAGCTCTTTGCCGGTGCCGCTTTCACCGGTAATTAAAACGGTTGCGGCGGTCGTGGCGGTCTTGGCGATTGCTTTCAATATCTCCCCAAGCGCTGCCGATTCGCCGATGAGGCCGTAAGCAAACGCTGTTTTGGCCATGGCCTGCGCCTGACCGAGGCGATGCAGGCGACGTTTGTCCAGGGCGCGTTCGACGGCCGCTGATAGCTCCTCGTCGGTAAACGGTTTGGCCAAATATTCTTCGGCGCCGGCTTTGACCGCTGAGACTGCCCCCTCAACGGAAGCGTAGCCGGTGATCATCATGATTTCGGTATTTTTGAGGTTTTCCCGAACATGCCTGACGAGGTCGAGTCCGCTGGCTCTCGGCATCTTCAGATCGGTGATTACGAGATCAATGGACGTGGTTTCGAGGATTTTAATCGCCTCCATGACGCCGAGGGCGGTATAGACCTGGTATCCCAGCGACAGCAGGTTTCGCTTGATAACCTCCAGCGTATCAGGCGCATCATCGACGACCAGGATGCTTTCTTTTGTGCTATCGTCAGTCATGCTCGTCCTTTCGGGCACTCAATGGTCCGGCTTTAGTCGGGAGATGGATTTTAAAGCAGGCACCCCGCCCCGGCTCGCTGGTTACATCGATTGTGCCGCCATGCGAGGTCACGATGCCATGCACGACCGACAAGCCCAGGCCGGTGCCCTCGTTGACGTCTTTGGTGGTAAAGAAAGGAATGAACATCTTTTTCAGAGTGGCTTCGTCCATGCCGATCCCCGTATCCTCCACCGAAAGGCAGACGCCGCCTCGTTCCGTTTCGGTTTTTATATTAAGGCTGCCGCCGTCCGGCATCGCCTGAATCGAATTGACCACCAGATTTACCAGGACCTGCAATAGCTGAGATTGATCGCCCCAGAGTTCGGGGATATCGGGTGCCAGGGAGCGCTTCAAGCTGATACCGGCTTTGGCACATCGCGCTTCGAAAAAAAACAAACCTTCCTCGACGATTTTATTCAGGTTAACTAACGAGGTGGTCGCCGGCATCTGCCGGGCGAATATCATCAGCTTTTTGATTATTTCGCGCGCATGCAGCGAGGCCTTGATTATCTTTTCAATATCATTTCGGGATTGGTCAGGGTGATCGAGGCCTTTCAGGGCGAGCTGGGCAAAGCCCAGGATATTGCCGAGTGGTTCGTTTAATTCGTGAGCTACGCCCGCGGCCAGTTGGCCGATCGTCGCCAGGCGGTCGGCGTGGCGGAGTTGTTCCTGGAGCTGGGCGCTATTTTCCTCCGCCTGTTTCCTTTCGACGATCAATCCCGCCTGCCGGGCGATCGCGTTAATAAGACTGCGCTCTTCCTGCAAAAACGGCCCCTCATCGAGATCCGGTCTGGGCTCGCTATAAACGACCTCGATAAATCCTCTTTGTTCGCCCTTGACGAAAATTTCGGCGATTTGCTTTTGAACATCTTCTTTGAAACCGGAGGTGGTGAAGGAATTGCCATCGAGGATAATTCTGCCGCCGGTGATTTCCGGGTATTGCCAGGCCGGCGGAATAAGCTCGACGATTTCCTGCAGAATTTCTCCCAGGGTCAGGGTATGACGTTTGATTTGCGCGATACCGTAAAGGCACGTCAGTTCTTTTATTCTTTCGCGCAGGGCCGCCTGCGCCCGTTGATTGACCAGGGCGATGCTGAGAGTCTGAGCGACCCGCTCATAGGCTCTGACGTCATCCTCGTTCCATATGCCGGGCAGGTAATTGCCAAGCTGAATGAACCCGATATGATCGTCAGCAACGATAAGCTGGGCAACTACGAGTGAGTTGAGTTTGTTCGTCGGATTAAGTTGAGCCGTATAGGGTCCGCCGACGGAACTCGCCCAGAAGGAGCGCAACTTTTCGATATCATCTACCCAAAAGCTATTTTTTTTGGTGAATATCGACGATGAAATTCCATAATCCCCCTCATAGATTAAATTTTTTAATCTTTTTAAATAGTCTATGTCTTTCGGGGTTGGTAAGCCTTCAGGATTTTCCTCTTCAAGATAAGGAATGTTTTCATAATGAAAGAGGTCTTGCGACCGGTCGGTCAGCGTGCAGTGGATATAATGATCCTCTTCATGCAGCCAGAGACCGAGTAGATCACAACGGGAAAAGTTGGCCAGGAGGCTCAGCATTTCGCGCAAAAAGTCGATTCGCGGCAGACGCCGATTGGCCATTTCAAGCATCTGGTGAGATAGCGAACGAAAATCATCCGAATTGTGGCCATTAATCGTTTCCAGGTTGTTCGCTTTTTTGGGCATCTGCCGACTTAACCTCCCCGCCGGTGTTAATGTTTATCAAATCCCGTTTAAACTTAGCCCGGTCGGCCGACGTTGTCAAGTTATAGCAGACGGCGCTATGGGCAACTTTGACCGCTCGAAAGGGCCCCGTTCGCAATAGGCAGGCCGGGTTCCACAGTGTGCGGAGCGAACAGGAAATCCGAAAATAATCTCGATCAAGCGGGTTGAAATATATTTGGGATCGCGGTAAAATCTTACAACGAACGACGGCCAGGCCTATGGAAAATATCAGGATTTAAGATATAAATAGAAAGGAGAAACTAAAATGATGGCCACAGTGCGCGGCGGACTTTTGATGGCGATAATCTTGTTGATCCTCGGCTGTAGCTCAGCCGATAACGGTGCGGAAAAGCAAATCTCCGACCACAAAGCTGTAATATTGAGTCATACCGACAGCGGAGGCAATTTCGAATTGCAGCCAGGACGGACTCTGAAGATAACGCTGGAGGAAAATCCGACTACGGGCTACCGCTGGCAAATCGCGGAAAGCGACGACATGATATTGAAATTGCTGAACCGCAAATATGAACGGGCGGACGCTGAGCCCGGCAAATTGGGCGTGGGAGGAATGGTGACTTTCGAATTCGAAGCGGCCGGCAAGGGCATTGCGGAATTGAAGATGGTCTATATCAGGGCGACGGCTGATTCGGATACGGCCGGTCAGTTCAGTGTGGCGATAGAGGTCAAGTAACACCGGCCGGCCATGGGCAAAAGCACCAGGTCCTTCCCATAGATAAAAGAACCCAGCCTGTGCAAAAGCTCGCTTTCGTTCGGTCAATGTCACATTATCTTTTGTCAACATTACGTAGAGACGCAAGATAATGCGTCTCTACGGGGAGCTGTTAACAATGTCAGTCTGGAGTTTCGCGAAGGGACGAATCGAGTTCGCCCGCGCGATCGGGTTATTGCCGCAACAAAAAAAGGCGTAAGCGATACGTTCCTAAACAAAAACCTTATTCCGTTCGATTCATATCGCGATGCATTTTGTCAACAACCGACCCACCCCGCCCTGGATAGGATTTACTTCAAAAGCAGCATCGATCCGATACCGACCTGGTCGTCAGCCTGAATTTTATAAAAATAGAAACCTGACGGGACATCGGCCTGCCATTGCAGTTTGTGCGATCCGGCCGGTTGCTTGCCATTGGCTAAGGCAGCGACCCGGCGGCCCAGCAAATCGTAGATGGCAAGTGAAACCTGGGATTCAGCGGCCAGGGTGTATTCGATTGTCGAAATCGAATTGAAAGGATTGGGATAGCTTTTGTGTAGCAAGATCGAACGGGGCAGCTCCGCCGATTGCTGATAGGGCACGCCGACCGTCGATGAAGTTCGGATGCGAAGGCCCAGATCGTTGCTCTGATTCAGGCCGAGATCATACCAGGAACCGGCCGCGCCATTGTTGCTCATATAGGTCATGCCGGTTTCGTTGGGACCCTGGTTGTCGGCGGCCAGAGGGTATTTATAGAACAAATTGGTAATTTTGACGACCGCATAGACGGTATCACCGGTGGAAAGCTGCGGCGGTGTAGTTACGGATACGGAATGATAGCCGGCTTCGGCGTAACTATGGTCAAGGCTGCTGGCCAGAAGCGTGCTCGGCTGCGAGCCATCGAAATCATCATAAACGTAAATGTCAACGTCAGTGGTGATATCATTCGTCCAGAATTCGACCCGGGTCAGATAAGTCGCGGCTGAGGGCACATATTCGGCCATGCCCCAGGCGGTGACATTATTATACCCCCAGTTGCTGGACCAGCCACCCTCATCATAATATAAAAGCTCGCCCTGGTCGTCGTAGTCCTGGCAGCTTTCCGCGTAAGATGACCACGTGCCGATACTGGCCGAGCCATAAGCGATCGTGAAATAGCCACTCTCGACGCCATAGCCGCAGGCGCCGCCCCAGCCGGTGCCCCAGCTATTTTTGCAGATCCAGCCGCCGGTGCCACCGGCGTGCACCAGGTCATTATCCCAGCCGACTATTGAAACAGCGTGGTTAGGTTCATAGGCGCCGGTATAGTAAAGTGTGTACGACCCATCGTAACCGGAAAATTCGGCGGTCCAGGCGGGATCGCTGCCGTCACCGGCATAAATTGCCGTATAAACCGGGCCGTTGTCGTAGATATATTGTTGAAGCACATCGGTGGCGGGCACGCTGCTGGTCGAAATGATGTGCCAGTCAAGCAGCGTCTTTTGGAAAGCGCAACCGGTGCTGCAGGGGACGTCGCCGGCCACGTATGGATCGCAAGCCTCCAGAACAACGCCGGATTTCGCCAGGAAATCGGCCATCATATCGTAATTGCCGCCGCCGCAGCCGGTTTGATACCAGTTGCACTCTTTAACGTTATTTTCGGAAAAATCAAAAAGCCCCTCGCCATCGATGAGCATTTTCGATTCGATATTGGCCAAGGAGGCAAAGGCATAACAGGCGCCGCAGGCACCCTGATCCCTGACCGGCGATACCCGACCTTCAGCCCGCCAATCCCATTGATCCGGCGGCACGACCAAGGCAAATCGCGCTGGCAGCACCCTGCCGTCGAGATGGGGCAAATCGACAGCCGGACGGACGAAGCCGGTGGCGGGCGTTGCCGATCCAATTGAACCCTGGTAAGGCGGAGCCATAGTCGGTACGGGTTGAGCCAACCCGAGACTCAATGGGAATGTTGTGAGCGCTATGATCGTGATGATTTTAATTGCCTTCATTGCTTGCCTCCTTGACAATGCTTACATCCGCGCGCCTGACGCAGGCGAATAACCTACGCCCGTTTCAAATCTGATTTTAAATTCGGGCGCGATGTGATTACCTTTAAACCAAAGCGGAAATTAAGGGCGAATATGACACATGGGCGTTTGATTTTAAAACAAACAGGAGAAAAAAGAACGCAACGTACTTGGCGGGAAGGTGCGCAATATGGTGCGCGTTAGATTGTTAACAAACAAAATGCAATGTGCGCCTAAGCTATTTCGGGGCGACGCAATATCTTGCGTATCCATAATTCAACGGACAGGACTCCGGCAAGAGCACGGCAAGCCGAGCTCCTACCATGCACTTATACGGCAATTATAATCAACGAATTTAAAAAGCGACTTACGATTACAATAGATAAATCGTGCCGAAGAGAAATATCCAGATGACATCGACGAAATGCCAGTACCAGCTGGCAGCCAAAAAGGCGAAGTGTCGCTGCGGCGTAAAATGTCCGAGAGTCAGCCTGATATAAACCAATAAAAGCAGCAGCAAGCCGGTGGCGACGTGGAGCCCATGAAAGCCGGTCATGATGTAGAATAACGTGCCGTAAACACCTTCATTAAAAGTAAATTCGTCGAACGCTTTCAAAAATCCCCATTCGTAACCCTGGATCGTCAAAAATACTACGCCAAGTACGATTGTCAACACCACCCATCTTCGCGAGGCGAGGTTTTTGCCGTGCTGCAATAAATGATGCGCACGATTGACAGTGGCGCTGCTGATCATAAGTATCAGAGTGGCGATGGCCGGCAACGACGTAGCCAGATGCGGCGCCCCCTCGGGCGGCCAGACCGCCTGATGCATCCGCGAATAATAATAGTGAGCGAAAAAGGCACCGAAGATGGCCGTTTCCGATACGAGGAATAATTTCAAGCCGAGCCGCAGCCAGAGATCGCCCTGGGCCGATTGTTCGGGTGTCAGTTTTTCCCTGAGTAACGATACCGCCCAGCCGATCATGCTGCCCAGGGTCAAAACCGCCCCGACGGCCAGAAGCAATAGTCCGATTTTGATCCCGCGGGAATACATCACGATGCCAAACGGGATAAAGCCGCAGGACAGCCCAAGGGCAATTGGCCAGTAGCTTAAATGTTGAACGTGGCCGTGGGCCTCGCGAACGACCGCTCCGGTCGGATGCTGTTCTTTTTGTAAAGTTCTCACGACTAAAGTTGCCCGGATTAATACAATCTGAATATCAGGGTCAGACCGGTTATGGCGACGACCAAAACCACCAATACTATCAGAGTTAACAGGTTCTTTTTCCGCTGCCTAATAAGCAGGGTCTTTTCGTTTTCGCTTAAAAGCTCATTTTTGAGCTGTGCTGACACCATCTTTCCCCTTGAAATCTTCCTTCGATTTTTCGAACAAGGTGTAGTGCAGGGTAACCGATTGGATCTCCGGGCCGAGGCTGGGATCGAGCGTCGAGATAACCGGAATTACCCTTTCCTCTCCCGGCGCCATTGTCATATCGTCGAAACAAAAGCATTTCACCATGGTGAACTTCTTAGCGGCATCCTCCGGCAAAATGCTGTGCACCGGCCGAAAATAAACCGTGTCCGATGATAAGTTCACGAAGCGATATTCGTTTTCGAAAGTCTGGCCGACGATGGCCTTCTGGACCGATTTTTTGGCCTTAAATGAAACCGGCAGGTCACCGGCGACGACCCCGGTGTAAAGAACCTTGATCTCGCGTCCATCGCCGGCTCCGGCCGCATTCCTGTCATCGCCCGGCTGATAATCGGGCGATAGGTTAAAGCCGATCGCTCTGCAGAACATATTGTAAAAGGGCACATTGGCAAAGGCGAATATGAACATAAATAGGCCTACGCCGACAAGAATCAATAAGGTTTTTCTGTTTTTTTTCATCAACTTCTCCAGCTTTTAAAGTCTGACGTTCCAGGCCGCATCAACCATCAACAGCGTAAACAGCAACAGCAAGTAGATTATCGAATATGTGAATGCGCTCATGGCCGATCGGCGAGGGGCGCCGAGATTTATCTTGACCGATTTGAAAATGAATATTATCCCAAGCGCAATCGCCGCCAAAAAATAAACCAGGCCGGCTCCGACCGCCTTGAGGGTCAGACTGAGTACGACGACGGCGATGGCGTAGATTATTATCTGTCGTTTAGTTGCTTTATCACCCCTGACTACCGGCATCATCGGCAGGCCCGCAGCGCGATAGTCA
>Ga0299912_10002652_pt1 | contig 14664 bp, 13 predicted proteins | sample RVTome_2_FD_207667 | JGI IMG/M metagenome (GOLD analysis project Ga0299912, IMG submission 207667) | Soil microbial communities from uranium-contaminated site in the Upper Colorado River Basin, Wyoming, United States - RVT95D214 (version 2) ... | reverse complement strand
GTCCGGCCGGTCGGATATTCGCTGTGAAATTGATAGTGTCTTTTCTTCTGCCCTGAAGTTTTAAGCCCTGCGGCAAAAATGGACCGGCCAAAGTGCTGACGGCCGACCAGTCGTATTCCCATTCAAAACTACCATCCATTTTAGCCCTGCCGTCCTTGGCGGTCTGCCGAATTTCGCCTTTACTAATCTTTATTTGAGGGCTTTCCAACTGCAATCTTTTGACATTTATGGATTTTCGCTGCGTGTCAAGCTCGGCATCAAAAGTCAGCAGAACTTCTTGCTGCTCGAAAGGATTCTGCTGCGGATAGTAAACCTTCAGGTTCCTGATTTTTGTCGAGTCAGTGGTGATTCTGAAGATGTCTTTTTCAGAAATGATAGTGACATCCGAATTTGCTGTGCCGGCCAATTGCATTTCTTTCGGAAAGGATGCGAACAGAACTGCAAACGGCTGAAGCTTCTGCAGGTCAATATCACCGGCAAATATTTGTAATTGCATAGGTTTCGCTGACTTTTTATCCAATGGCAGGACTGCATCTTTTATACTAACCTGGCCAAGCGTTGCGTTGGCTTTTATAGAATCAACAGCGATGAGATTATTTTTCCGGTCGATATCAAAAGAAAAGGCTACGTCAGCAGCCGGCTCGGAAGCAGTGGCTTTTTCACAGGCAATTACAAAATTTTTAATAGTGGATGAGCCGATAGTTGCAAATTTGTCTTCTTTGATAGAGACTTGGCCTTTGCTGGAAAGCTCGCCTGCTATCCGATATGGGCCGATTTTTGCGAACTGCCCCAATTCTGACTGGAATTTGTTCAAATCTACATCGGCATAAAAATTCATTAACTCAGAAGTGCCGGTGCAATTGATTTTGGCAAATGAAGATGATACATCTAATCTGTCGAACTTTATGCCAGTTTTATCCGATGATATTTGCGTTTGTGCCTCAATGGGCTGCGACAGAGAGACTACCTTTCCATCGATTGAGCCCTGTAATCCCGACAGTGTTGCCTGGCCTTGAAGTCTCTGCTTGCCCTCTTCGGTAATTTTTTCGATATTGCCTGTTAATCTGCCTGATGTTATTTGCATTCCTTCTTTTAGCCCCAAAGTCCGGGGCATCTGCGAAAAAACAGTCGGTAAGTCAAACTCAAAATCGGCCTTTAACTTGTAAGCCGCTGCAGGGCTGACAAATTCGGTGAATGATTTATATGTTGTGGGAATAGTACCGGTGGCATTAACAACAGCCCAATCACTCTTAGCTCGCAGCTTTTCAATATTTATCGCATCTGCCTTGCGGCTTATTTTTGCGTCCACATCCAGAGTATTGGTTTTCAGTCTGTCTCCTTTCAGCCCGGCTGCGGTTATGTCCAGATTCTTTGCTTTGATAATGCCGCTTAAACCTTCAACTTGACCATCTTTGATTTGGCTCTCTATGTCAGCCGAAACTACCCCTTTGGCCTGAACATCAACTCCGGTTAATGCAAAAAACGGCGCAAGGGATTCAAGGTCCAGGTCGTTGACTTCGATGCTTAAATCGCCGGTGGTTCCTTTCAAGGTCCAGCCGGTTTCGTCCCGGCTAATCTTGCCTTCTGTGTGAACCTGAGAGTATTTACCTTTATCCACAACAGCCAGATTTATATCGAAATCTGTTTTCTGTCCGAGTGGTCGTAAATTTACTTTCGAGTTTATCCGTGAAAACTCAACGGTTCTGGCTTTTGAATCTGTCACCTTCAAATTGCCGTCGTTAATAACAACATCCATGACAAGATTGATATTCTTGGTTTTTACGGGAACCGGCACCGGTTTGCCAACTTGCTTATACTCGGCCGCAGGTTTAGCTTTAAGGTTTATTTGAACTTTCGGCTCATCAATAATCGTCTGGCCGAAGGACAAATTGCCAATCAAAATAGAGCCATAGTGAGGTTTTGTGGCAATTTGTTTGGCCCAAATAGAAGTCTGACCGGCATTATCATTGAAACTAAAATCTGTTACCTTAATACCCCTGAACCAGCCCATTGAAAGATTGGCAAAATCTGTTTGGCCTTCCAGCAAAGTATTGATTTTGGCTAATACAATTTTTCTGCCTTTCTCAGATGATATAAAGGCAGGGGTAAGCAGAAATGCTAATACAATGAGAACGACTGCAACTACTAATATCAACTTGAGTATCTTTGTCCGGGCTTTTTTTCGAGGTGCGACTTTGAGGTTTTTTTTATTCTGCATCATTTTGTCCCCCAAAAAATAAATAACGTATAAGTGGATTAAATCCTTTTTATAAACTCCGCATGCTGTGAACTGAACAATAAAAAAATCAGTCGCGCATTATTTCATCTGACTTGTGTTTGACGACCTCATCGACCCTGTCGGTGCATTTTTTGGTGATGTCATCGATTTGCTTTTTGCCTTTTTCGAGGTCGTCTTCGGTAATAACCTTGTCTTTCTGCTGCTTTTCGAGATGTTTGATTGCATCTCTTCTAATGTTTCTAACGCTCACCTTTGCCTGCTCACCTGTGTGCTTAACCTGCTGGACGAGCTGTTTTCTTCTTTCCTCACTAAGCGACGGAATATTGAGGCGGATAAGCTTGCCATCCACAATCGGCGCAATGCTCAGGTCGCTGCTTTTGATTGCGCTTTCTATTGCCTTAATTGAAGTGGGGTCAAATGGCTTGATAACAATCATATCTACCTGTGGCGTTGCCAGGGTTGCCATCTGCTTTAACGGTGTTGGTGTGCCGTAGAAGTCGGCCTTTATGTTCTCAATTAGGGCTGTGGAAGCCCTGCCGCCGCGAATGATTTTTAACTCATCGTGCAGGGCTTCGAACACCTTTTCCATCTTGGATTCGCTTTCAGAAACTATTTCTTTGGTGGGCATTTTAAAATTCCTCGATTAGCTTATAAGAGTACCTACTTTCTCGCCGCAAATGGCCATGGCTATATTGCCCCTTTTGAAAATATTCAAAACGATAATCGGGATATTATTTTCCCGACAAAGACTTATTGCCGAATGGTCCATTATTCTAAGGTTTTTGCTTATCAAATCATTATAAGATATTTTTTCAAACAGCCTGGCATCCGGCTTTTTTTGGGGGTCATCGCTATAAACACCATCGACCTTTGTCGCCTTTATCAGCAGGTCTGCATCGAGCTCGGCAGCCCGCAGTGCCGCACACGTATCGGTAGTAAAGAAGGGATTGCCTGTTCCTCCGGCCAGAATTGCAATTCTTCCGTGTTCAAGGTGGTGAAGGGCACGTCTGCGGATAAACGGCTCGCACATTGCTGCTACATCAATGGCGCTTAAGACCCTCGTTGGCTGGCCAAGTTTTTCAAGCGTCTCCTGCAGTGCGCACGAGTTGATGATAGTGGCTAACATTCCCATATAATCGGCCGTGTTTCTGGGAATATTGCTGACCTGCGAGAAGGCTTCGCCTCTGATGAAATTGCCGGCTCCAACAACGATGGCGACCTGCGGGCCGAGTTTGCATATCTCCGATATTCTTTCGGCGAGCGACTTCAGCACCGAACCGTCAATTCCAAATTCGCCCGGCCCACAAAAACTCTCGCCCGAAAGCTTCAACAACACGCGATTATATTTGCTCTTCGCCATTTATTTGTATCCTGGTCGAGATACGATTCACTCAATACACCTTTTAGCCGACTTCGAAGCGGGCGTATCTTTTTATTTTTGCCTGGCCGCCTGCTTGCTTGGCAGCTTCGGCGAGAACCTGCGCTACAGTTTTGCTGTCGTCCTTGACGAACTTCTGGTCTAAAAGACAGTTCTCCTCGAAAAATTTCTTCATCTTGCCTTCGACAATTTTTCCCACGATATTGGCAGGTTTATTTTTGACCTGCTCGGCGTAAATGGCTTTTTCCCGTTCGATTATCTCAGGGCTGACGCTATCTTTATCCAATGCTAACGGCTTTGTTGCGGTAATGTGCATCGCTATATCGGCTGCGGTTTGTTTTAATAAGCGTGAAGAGGCAACATTGTCATTGCTGGTTTCAATCTGAACCATCGTGCCGACTTTTTGATTGAAGTGAATGTATGTGCTTATAAGGCCGGGGCCATCAAGTGTGTATTTTGCGTAATCACCAACCTGTGTTTTTTCACCGGTCTTGCTGGCTATTTCAGCCACAATATCGCTGAATTTTTTCCCGCCAATAGTGGTTTTAAGTATATTTTCCGTACCCTCATCAGATGAGCAGGTCAGAGCGTAATCTGCCAGCTCATTGGCGCTGGCCGCAAAATCATCGTTTTTGGCTACAAAGTCAGTTTCACAGCAAAGCGTCGCCAAAATAGTTGTCTTGCCATCGGCGCTGGTTTTGCACACAACCAGTCCCTCAGATGTTTCGCGGTCGGCCCTCCTGGCTAAGGTTGCAAGACCTTTTTTTCTAAGAATAGATATTGCCTGTTCAATGTCACCGCCAGCTTCTTCAAGTGCCTTTTTGCAGTCCATCATACCCTGTCCGGTCATCTTTCGCAGTTTAACTACCAGCGAAGCTGAAATTTCCGCCATCTTGAAAGCTCCTAATCTTCGTATATCATATTGTTTTAATGAGATTCTTCGCTTCACTTCGTTCCGCTCAGAATGACAAAGCGGGGCTCGTGACTCGGTACTTATGACCTGTATTTCTTAATTACGACAACCGGCGGTGAAACGGTTCGACTGAGCGTTCGACCAAGCTCACGCCGAGGGCCCGCCGAAGTCCGCCGGCTAAATATCACTCACTTCTTGCTTTTGCCTTTTCACTGCGTCTTCTGCTGTTCAGCTTCAGTTTCCTGTGAGGTTGATTCCACAGTTTTCGCCGATGTTTCCTCAACAGCTCCGGCGGCCACAGTTTCAGCCCGAGGCTCCTCAGCGCGAGCCAAGGCAGGCCTTCTTGAACGGGCTCGCCTTGGGCGTGGCGCCGGTTCCTGGCGGGCAGTGACCATCGTTTTACCTATTGCCACGGCATCGGCCAGCTCGTTAAGGATTAATTCTATCGCTCTGATGGAATCATCATTGGCAGGAATGGCTACATCAACATCATCAGGGTTTGAATCCGTATCGAGAAGTCCCACCGTCATAATCCCAAGTTTTTTGGCCTCGTGCAAAGCAAGATATTCTTTCCTTGTATCGACTACTACAACCACACCGGGCAAGCGAGACATATTGCGAACGCCCTGAAGATTGGCTTTTATTTTTCGCATCTCGCGTTTGTATCTCGATGCCTGCTTTTTGCTCTCACTTTCGAGCTCTCCTTTTTCCTGCATAGCTTCCAACTGCTCAAGCCACTGCAGTCGAGAGCGTATAGTTCTGAAGTTAGTGAGCATACCGCCGAGCCACCGTTCGGATACATAGTGCATGCCGCACTTTTCCGCAGCGGCATAGACCGCTTTTTGTGCCTGGCGTTTGGTACCTACAAAGACAACATCTTTACCTGAAGAGACTACCTCGGCAAGAAGCTTTCGGGCTATTAACATGCCCTTCAGGGTTTGTTTCACATCAATAATATGGATATTTCCACGTTTTGCGAAGATAAAGGGAGCCATTTTGGGGTTCCATCGGCTCGCACCGTGTCCAAAATGCACACCTGCGTTAATCAGTTCACGAGTCAGGTTTTTATCCACAAAAACCTCCAAATAATTTACAACTAATCTATCCTGCCAACTATGAACAAACGGCTAAGCCCAGAAATCTAATATAACTTGCATATTTTGTCAAGAATTTTTGCTAAGTATAACAATATTTAGTGTTTGTGCACTATTTTTCTTCGAATTTTATCGGCTAAAACTATAATATTGCACTATGAGATATTCACCAAGATAACCTGTATAAAACCTGATTTTGAAAAACCTCCAGCTTATCAGCTTGTAAGTGGTGTCAAATGAGACAGGGAGTATCGGGCTGTCTGGACATAGAAACCTTATCAAGAGCAATACTGTGTGGAGAATGATGAAGCCTGAAACATCAATAATAAGTATCCTTCCGGTAATACTTCTGTCATTTGCAGGCCTTGTTTTTGCTGAAAATATTGACCCTAATGGGGATGGCAGCCGGTATGCTTATGGCGAAAATGTCGGATGGCTGAACTTTAAGCCAAATCAAGGCCCTGGGGTAACGGTAAGCGATAACAAGTTGATTGGCTTTGTCTGGGCGGAAAATATCGGCTGGATAAATCTTGACCCAAATGATGCCGACCCGAACACCGGGGTTAGTAACGATGGCACAGGCCTGCTTTCCGGTTATGCCTGGGGTGAAAATGTCGGCTGGATAAACTTTAACCCCAAAGTTCTCAATGACCCAAATCGTTATGGTGTAATCATCGACCAAGAAGGAAATTTCGATGGCTGGGCCTGGGGCGAAAACATCGGCTGGATTCATTTTCAATCCGCCTGTGTAATTGATTGGGATGTCCTGGCAAATTTTGCTGCTCAGTGGCTCGAAACGGGAAGTGAGCTGGAAGCAGATTTGTACATAGATGAAAAGGTGAATTTGCTTGATTTCAGTGTTCTTGCAAATAGCTGGCTCGATGAATGTCTCCTCGACTGGCAATTAGGACCGGCCGGCTATAAGGTTAAAACTTTATGGACTGGGAAGCAATAAAAAGATGTTGCACAGAAAACAATATAATTTTATGGAGAAAACAGAATGGAATCAAAAGAACGGAATGTCCCAATTATTATTCTGGCTGCCTTATTATTAATAGTTCTTGATGGTTTGACAGGAAAGGCCGGCAGTCTCGAACCAAGTGCACCTCCACAACCGACTATGGTAACACTCGACCAGCTCAGCACCCAGATTAATGGGCTATCTTCACCCGTCAAAAAGGTTGTGCGAGGAGTAATTACATTTGAAAGTGAACAGCAAGGTGCCGTAACACAGGAATTATCAGCGGCAGTTGACCCCAATCGAAGTGTTGTTCTGCTCAGCGATGCAGTTGCTTGCGAGCACCCCACAACCAACGGTAACGAGTGGTTAGCCCGAACCGGTGCGTGTCTGCTTGGCCTGACCGATGTGGAAATCACCATACAGGTAGAACCACATCCGGCTGAGAAGAAAGTTAGTTATCAGATAATCGAATATAAATAAGGGACAGAAAAAGCAATTTGGGGTGTATAATTTATGGCCGATTTTCTTTTAGGTCGCTGCTTATCCGGCTTACTTTATAACTAACAGCTTACAAGCTAATACCAGACCGTAATTATAATATTTGGCTCAGTCTTTTTGGCCTGAACCTCGCCTGTAGTTGTGTTTGTCAGTCTTATCGCAACGCCGGGATTTTCTTTTAGCCAGTTTGTAATTTGCTCATCGAGAAACTCTATAGCACCAGGATGCAGCTTTGTAAAGAAGGTCTTTACGCCGGTGATTCGGTTGGCAGGGACTTTTTCCTGGGCTGGTTTTGTTACAGCAATTTTCGGCGTCTCAATCTTCGGTGCCTGCGTTGTGCCGCCTCCACCCAAATTCAACGGCGAGTGTGACACACTCGCTTTGCTGGTATCATCAAAAGAATTCAATTTATTAAGATTCTGATTGCTGGGATTCTTTCTTTCAAAATTGTCCATACTTTATTCCTCCCGTTAAGAACCATATTTTTGAAATATAGTATAAATATGCCACAATCAATCGTCAAATAAAAAACATCACACTTTAGCCACCCTACTTATTAAAATTATAGACTAAATCAAATATTTTTGCTATCTCATCTATTTATGGCCCCCAGAAAGCAAAAAAACATTACGGTAGGGTTCGTGTCGCTGGGCTGTCCTAAAAATGTGGTTGACAGCGAAAAAATGCTGGCTGAAATCGCCCGAGCGGGCTTTTTGATAATCGCCGAGCCGGATAACGCCAACCTCGTTGTCATCAATACCTGCGGCTTTATCGAACCCGCCAAAGCCGAAGCTATCGAAGCAATAAGACACTCTGTGGCCTGTAAACGCAATGGCATCGTTAAAAAAGTAATCGTCGCGGGTTGTCTGTCACAGAGATTAGGCCGACGGCTTTTCAATCAGGTTGATGGCATCGATGCCATTGTCGGCCTTGGCCAACGTGATAACATCGCCCGAATAATCGAAAAAACTATTCTTGCCAGGCAGCCAGCAGCTTATCTGGGACACTTGCCTGAACAATGCAGCGATGACAGGGAAAGATTACTTATTACTCCAAAACATTGGGCATACCTGCGAATCAGCGAGGGCTGTAATCACCGGTGCTCTTTTTGCACAATACCGGCAATCAGGGGTCGATTTAGAAGCAAACCCAAGGAACTGGTTCTGGCCGAAGCTGCCGAACTGGTCTCGGCAGGCGCAGCGGAACTAAATATAATCGCACAGGACACTACGAACTGGGGCCGGGATTTGAAAATAAAAAATGGTCTAAGCAAACTGATGAAGGAACTCGAGAAAATTTCGGGTCTGAAATGGATCCGGTTGATGTATCTCTGGCCAGTGGGGATAACAGACCAGCTAATCGAAACTATTACAAAAAGCGAAAAAATCGTTCACTATCTTGATATTCCTATCCAGCACGTAAACGATAAAATCCTGAAGTCAATGCGCCGGCCTGACACAAAAGAGCGACTCCAGCGTTTAGTTGAGAAACTGCGAGGCGCTATGTCCGATATTGTGCTGCGGACAACACTGATAGTGGGATTTCCGGGCGAAACCGACCAGCAGTTCGCCGAACTTTTAGAGTTTATCAAATGGGCCGAATTTGATGCCCTTGGATGCTTCAAATTCTATCCTGAATCCGGGACCGCTGCAGCCATGATGCCTGCTCAGGTCCCCGACAAGGTGAAACAACAGCGACTCGAAGAATTGATGCTCACCCAGCAGAAAATTGCCTTTGCTAAAAATAAAAGAAGAATCGGCGACGTCCTAACCTGCCTGGTCGATTCCGCTGACGACCAAGGTGGCGGGCGGGGCCGCTTTTACGGCCAGGCGCCCGATATTGATAGTGTCTGTATTATAAAAAACTGCTCAGTAAAATCCGGCGAATTTATCAAAACGAGGGTAGTCGAAACAAAAGACTACGATTTAGTCGTTGACCCCGTTAGAAAAAAACTCCCTTCAGAGGAAAATAATAGCACCAATGGAGCTTAAACCCCACCCAAGTTTTCTAACGGGGTTGAACAAATCTTGACTCTTGACTGTCGTCAGACAAGTTTAGTGTTGAAATTTTAAAAAACAGAATTAAACTTTCTGGTATGCTGAGATTTATTCCTAACATTTTGACTTTTAGCCGGTTTGTTTTGACCGTTGTTTTCCTGATTATGATTCGTTATTCCCCACAGGCCGAAAATAAGACATTCTTTCTTCATATCACATTTATAGTCTTTGTTATTGCGGGTGTCACCGATTTTATTGATGGTATAGTGGCTCGTAAACTCAATGTTGCAAGCAAGTTCGGAAGGATGATAGACCCATTGGTCGATAAGATTCTGGTTTGCGGGGCTTTTATCTGTTTTGCACTTATTGGCGAGCCGAAACTTTTTGGGTTCGAGCAAGAGACCCTGGCAGTCATTCATTGGTCGGTAGTTGGGATATTAATACTGCGAGAGGTTTATGTCACTACGCTGCGCCATATAGCAGAGGCACGGGGTGTCAATTTTGCAGCTACTTTTTCCGGCAAGGCAAAGATGATTATTCAGTGCTTTGCTATAGGCACGGTGGTGATTAAGATGACTCACGTCCAGACTGCTACTTGGGGATACTGGTTCACCACAATTACTTTCACAATTATGCTTATCGTTACTATCGTCTCCGGACTGAGGGCAACGCAGCGAAGCTCCTGGAAAAAGGCAATTGGTCGTTAATTTCTTTCTTTATCTGAGCGTTCAGATTTCCATCAAAAGCTCATCTGTAATTTCGAGAGGACTCAGGTCTATTTTGTTAAAGATTTCTTCTTCCAGTTTGAAAATCAATGGGTCCACTTTACTTGTGTTAATATCGCTCTGAGTTTGCGTTCCGTGTAAATGAACATTCCTTTTATGAGCTTCCCCCAACCGTTCTTTCAGTGGTAAGATTTTATCGTGCGAAACTCTTTTATCGGCATAGTAAACGATTTTTTCTTCCCAGGTGGCCAGCTTTTCTTTTTCGTCAAGAATTGCCATATATCTGTGTTTTTTTATGGTTAAAGCAAGTTCCGGATACTTTCCCCTCAGAAGTTCATATGCAATATCTTCGTGACAAAGACCTTTGTATTTTGCCTTCAATTGTTGCCATTTTGCTTTGTCTTGCTCTGTGATTGTCTGCTCAAATCGGCTGCAGTCTGATTCTTCTAAATCGCAGACCCTGAAGATATCGTGCAGCAGGCAAGCCCTATCTACAAGGTCAACATCTACTGCTATATTTTTCTCTTTTAGTCTTTGCGCCAGAAATACCGCCAAGTTAGCCACAGCTAAACCATGTTTGACTATATGCAGCGGAACATGACACTGTTTTATTATCTCGAAGCACTCTTTACGCGTTGGAAGGTTATATTTTCTCATCTTTCTCTTACCGCCGAGTCCGCGGAGCTCGCAGAGATAATATGGTGAATTGGCAATTATTTAACCATTTAACCAATTACCATTTAACCAGTATTCTCAGCGTTCTTTGCGTTCTCTGTGGTGAATCGTTTAATTATTAGTTCAGCCACTTTTTTGCCGGATTTTAGCATACCGCCGAATATCGGCCCCATTCTCGGCAGATTATACACATCGCAAACAGCCATCCCTGCGATGAAAAGGCCAGGAAAAACTTCTCCAGTTTTTTCCACGACACCGGCTTCCGATATTTCAACATTCATAAAATATTCCTGCAAGTTCTGTGGAAACAATTTTGGCTTTCTTTTTTTCAATATACTAACCAGCTCAGCAGGATGTCCAGTAGCATCAATCGTGTATTTAGCACAGATACAGAATGGGTCAACGTGCAGTCCAAGCGACCGTGCAGCACCATTATTGACGACTATACCGTGGATAATCTCATCTTTTAGGACAATGTCTTCTGCTTCTGTGAGGTTAAAAATTTCAACACCAGCTTTTTTAGCTTTGTAGGCCAGGGCAGCAGCAAATTCAATGGCATCAGCGATGTAAAGATTACCCTGTTTTTTTGTTGTTACGCCCATTTCATCCAGGATATCTTTGTCTTCAAAGGTAACGACGTTGTAACCTGCGGCTCCGCCCCAGATTCCTCCGCCTATGGAGAGTTTCTTTTCCACGATGGTGGTCTTGATTTTTGCCCTGGATAGGTAGTATCCGGCAGCCAGACCCGCAGGGCCGGCACCAACAATCACCACATCGTTGTTCAGGTGTTCGGTTAGCCGTTTACAATATTGCTCGATAATCGCCTTGGAAATGTCAATTTCTATCATTTTTGTTCCCTTTCAATATTTATTCTCAAAGTTACTGTTTATAAAACAAGAAGCACTCCCACCCCGTTAGAAGCTCAGACCAATGCTATATAGTCTGACCTGGCAATTCATTTCTAACGGGGCCCACAAAAGGAGTGCTTCTTTATTCTTATCTGCCTCCCTTCGCGGGCATTACCCCGAGCAGGTTCAGAGGGTTATCTCAGCCTTCAGCCGTTCGCTCGGCATCCAGCACCCCTGGCTTACCCAAATTTTACTGAACGTAATTATAATACTTTTCGGCAACTGCCACAAGGATTTTTTTGTGGTTTGAAAAAAAAGCTGCAAGTATTACACTTGCAGCTTTTTGCTTGGCAAAATATAGATTGTATTTACGCCCTGTGTTTTCTAATCAGAGCTAAGCCGCCAAAGCCCAGCAGCAAAAGTGTTGCCGGTTCTGGAACGGCGAAAGCTCTTATCTCATCAAAGTAGGCCTGTCCAGTTGCTGCGGAACTACCAGCTCCAAATTCTATACCCTTGACATTATAAATTCCGGGATTAGCTGGTTGCTCAAGAACCAGTCCTCCATTAATGTAAAGTCTTGCAGTTCCAGCTTCGATAACCGCTTTATACGTATTAAATTGAGTAGTTGTGTCAAAAGAGTAAGTATAATTAGGATTATCTCCTCCCAAAAAACCAGCACTCGATGCTATTCTATTGGGATAAATAGTGTATAGCATATTATATTGTCCATCGCTTGTTCCAAAGTATATTCCGGCATAGGAAGAACACGAAACTCCTTTTATGTCAAACTCTGCAACATTTATTTCTGATGGATTAACCTGCCACTGTCTCATATAGTGAATACAAGAGCCGCCGGAAGTAGAAAAGTCGGTGAAGTGCAGGACACCACTTTCGATATGAGCGCCTGTAGCTTCGTATGCCGGATAGTTCTTTATTGTCCAACCATCTAAAGATGGCAGAACATCCCCGGTATAGGTAAATAGCTGAGTTGCCTCAGCAATTCTCGGCGTTGCAACTGCAAAAATAGCAGCGAGCATAACTACAACAACTCCGCTACCTGATAATATTCTATTCATCCTTTCGATACTATTTTCGGCTCTCATTTTATAAACTCCTCCGGGATAATTATCCTTTCACAAAAAATCAGATTTTCCTACAGCTACGTTTTTTAAACAAGGCCAAGCTGCCAAAACCGAGCATTAAAAGCGACGCTGGTTCTGGAATGGCGTGGTCGTAAATTCGGACTTCGTCGATAATGCCTGGTAAATAGTCGATACCAACTCTTTCTAAATTCCCAAATCCTCCGATACGAACATTTTTATTATAATCTGTCATTGTCCCGCTTGCTGGTTTAGAGTCGACCAAAACATCATTCACGTACAGGTTCACACTTGAACCATCATAAGTGCCGATGATGTGATACCAGTTACCAGGTGTCCAGAAGTTTGCTCCTGTCCTGACATAATAACGATTCCCCCCAACAGTTACATCAAAGCCAAAACCCGCCGGGTTGTTGGAATATAGGTCTCCAGTCACGCCCAGGTGATATTGGTAATAGGGTGGATTATGAGAGGAATATCCCTTATCGACAATAGCATTGTTTCCGTTACCACTGAATGATACAGTTTTATACCATGCCTCCACAGTGATTTCATATGCAGGATTCAAATTCGGTGAATTCTGAACTTCAACATAATCGTTGGTTCCATCAAGGCTCAGGGCACCACCAATTTTGCCAGGTGTTATCCATGTTGCGCCATAGACAGTGCCGTCATTTCCATTACCAGAGTCGTCGTGCCCTGGATTGCCTGAGTCATCAAAACTCCAATAACCTACTAATGCAGCCCAACCTGTAGAGGTATATATTAATATCAGTCCTATTATGACTATCATGCTTAGCTTATTCATTGTTATTTCTCACCAAAATTCCGTTGTTTTTCATACGCCTCCTTCGTCAGGATGCGCAGAATATTGTTTTTACTTCCGTGCTTAAACTACACCCGTTTTTGTGGGGGAAAAGCTTGATATGAGAATAAAAAGCTTCCACACACCTCCTCCTTGAGCACAACTCTTCCCTTTTTGTATACGATTGAGACGAAAATGTCAAGAAAAAAATATGCTAAAACATAAAAATACGTATTTTTACGGATATTTTTGGCTTTTCGCGATTCCTTAATAACACTCATTGACATAATTAGAACCGTAAACTATTATACAATTACGAACCGGAGTTATTTGAAATTGGCTTAAGTTATGGCAAATAAAGGATTTACACATCTTCACCTGCACAGCCAGTATTCGCTGCTCGATGGGGCTATATCCTTCGACGAATTGCTCAAGCAATGCAAAAAATTGGATATGGATGCTGTGGCTGTAACCGACCACGGAAATATGTTCGGAGCGGTCGAGTTTTATACAAAGGCAACCGCAGTCCATATAAAGCCAATCATCGGCATCGAGGCATACGTCGCTCCCGGCAGCAGGTTCGACAGGACAAAAACCACCATCGCCGATGCCGCATACCACTTGATAATCCTAGCGGAAAACAATACCGGCTATCAGAATCTATTGAAGCTTGCCAGTACCGGCTACCTTGAAGGATTTTACTATCGCCCAAGAATTGACAAAGAAATTCTGGCAGAACTAAACGAGGGCTTGATTGCAACGTCGGGATGCTTCAAAGGCGAGATTGCGGTTGCTCTGTCCAATGGCGATGAAAAGGCCGCAATGGCAGCAGTTGAACGCTATCTAAAGATTTTTGGCACTGAAAGATTTTTTATTGAGATACAAAAGCACAAAGATGATGAGCCAAATATCAGGCAGGGGTTAATTGACCTCGCAAAAAAAATGGGCATAGGCCTGGTTGCTACCAATGATGTGCACTTTTTGCAGGCAGAAGACCACGAAGCGCACAACTGCCTCTGCGCAATAAGCACCGGCAAAAGGTCCGATGACCCCGATAGAATGATTTACCCGCCGGATGTTTTCCTCAAAAGCCCCAAACAGATGCGCGAGCTTTTCGCCGAAGTAAGCGAGGCCTGTGATAATACCCTGACAATCGCCAGCCGCTGCAATGTCGAGATTGATTTGAAGACCCGCCATGCTCCCCGTTTTAAGCCGCCAGATGATACAACAGCCGATGAGTTTCTCACCAAGTTGTGTTATGAAGGTGCAAAGCAACGATACGGTGAAATTACCAACGAGATAAAAAACCGACTCGACAGGGAACTGAACGTAATCGAATCGAAGGGTTTCGCCAGCTATTTTCTTATCGTGTGGGATTTCTGCAAATACGCACACGAAAACAATATCCCCATCGGTGCCAGAGGCAGCGGC
>Ga0299912_10002651_pt1 | contig 14666 bp, 12 predicted proteins | sample RVTome_2_FD_207667 | JGI IMG/M metagenome (GOLD analysis project Ga0299912, IMG submission 207667) | Soil microbial communities from uranium-contaminated site in the Upper Colorado River Basin, Wyoming, United States - RVT95D214 (version 2) ... | reverse complement strand
CGACTTTATAGCCCCGTTCCTCTAAAAATATTATATGAGCTTTCAGCAGATCGATTTCATCATCGACCCATAGAATGATTTTTTCCATATTACACCGGCAATTCTATAATAAACTCCGTTTTTACGTCAGGCTCGCTGCCCGCCAGCCTGAATTTTCCTTTATGATACTCAACTATTATCCGTCGGGCCAGCGTTAAACCCAGCCCCCATCCGCGTTTCCTGGTAGTGAAACCGGGATCGAAAATCCTCTTCTGATTGGTTGATGAAATTCCTCTCCCATTATCTATAACGCTGATAACGGCCATATTGTTGTTGAGTTTTGTGTTAATATATATTTTACCGGATTTTGGATCAACCGCCTCCAGAGAGTTTTTAATCAAGTTTTCGATTACCCAGCCAATTAATTCCTGATTAATATTTATATCCGGCAAATCGCTGTATTTTTCAATTATTTCAACGCCTTTTCCGCCACCCGGCAGCCTGAGATTATAATAAGCCACAACTTCGGCAATCGTTTTATTTATATTACATTTTTCCAGATCGGGAATAGAACCGATCGAACCGAACCTGGTAGCTACGCGATCAAGCCGGTGCAGATCCGATTGCATTCGGCTTATGATTTCCTCGAAGTTGACTTTAATATTTTGATCGGGCAGAGCGAAATCTTCCTTGGTATATTTCAGCTTTAGAAGTTCCACCCAGCCCATCAAGGCCGATAACGGCGTTCCCAGCTGATGAGCCGATTCTTTGGCCATACCCGCGTAGATATAATTTTGTTCAGACTTCTTAACGTAGCGGAAACTATAGTAGGCAAATAACAGAAAAACCGCCACCACCAAAATTTCGATAAACGGCATATATTGAAGTCTTTTTATCAGTCTGGAATCACCGTAATGAAGGTAATGGATTACGATTTTTTCCGGTCCATAATAAATAGGTATTGCTTCATATTTGGCATCCATTTCCTTGATATTTCGCTTCAATTTCTCAATCGCCCGGGCTGATGTATCTTCTTGCGGAATGTCGACAGTCCAGTACATCGGTTCACCATCGGTCGAGGTGACGATTATCGGGAAATTAGCTTTATTGATTATCTCCTCGAAAATGAAATTAATTTCGCTGCCGCCTGTAGCTTCGCTGGCGGCATACTGCCACAGTTTGGCGTAAGCGCGACTTACCCTGGCCGCGTCGTTTTCAAGGCTGGAAATAATCCTCTGGTTGTAATAAATAAATGATACCACTACCACGATCATCCCTATACCCAGGATGCTGGTAATCATTTTAGGATAGCCAAAATAACTTTTTATCGACCAGCGTTTCATGACCTGCTTATTAGATAGGCTCCATTTTCGTTAGGCCATGCATGTACGGTCTTAATGCATGAGGGATAACAACCGATCCATCCGCCTGTTGATAATTTTCCAGGATGGCTATAACCGTGCGCGGCAAAGCCAGCCCCGAACCGTTCAGCGTATGCACGAACTCCGGTTTGGCGCCCGGCTGGGGCCGATAACGCAGATTCATCCGGCGGGACTGGAAAGATTCAAAATTCGAACACGAAGAAACTTCCAGCCAGCTTTCCATACCCGGCGCGTAGGCTTCCAGATCATAGCATTTGGCGGCGGCGAAAGACAAATCGCCGGTACAAAGAAGCTTGACGCGATAAGCCAGTTCAAGCTTTTGCAAAACCGCTTCGGCATTAGCCAAAAGTTTTTCTAATTCCTCGTAAGATGTCTCAGGCTCAACGATTTTTACCATCTCGACCTTATGGAATTGATGAACCCGGGTAATACCGCGGACGTCTTTGCCATAAGATCCGGCCTCGCGGCGAAAACAAGGTGAAAAAGCGCAGAAATACTTGGGCAGGTCATCGACCTTCAAAGTCTCACCCGCGTGAAGATTGGTGATTGGCACTTCGGCGGTAGGTATCAGATAAAGATCATCACCTTGAATATGATACATCTCCTCGGACAGTTTGGGCAATTGGGCCGAACCGATCATCGCCGGCGCGCCCGCTATATAGGGAATCATCACTTCCTTATAGCCGTGTTCAGTTGTATGCAAATCGAGCATGAAATTAATCAAGGCCCGTTCCAATTTCGCGCCATAACCAGTCAACGCGTAAAAACCCGAACCTGATATTTTCACCCCTCGGGGAATATCCAAAGCCCCGATAATCTCGCCAATCTCCCAATGAGGTCTTACTTTGAAATCGAATTTGCGGGGAGCCCCTACGGTTCTAATGATTTTATTAGCCGATTCATCTTTGCCGATTGGTACGTCAGCATGAGGTATATTGGGTACGGTTAAAAGAGCCGCATTTAATTTCGTTTCGATATCCCTCAATGAATTAGTTAGTTCGTCAATTTTATCGCCAACCTCACGCATTTCGGCAACAAGTGATGACACATCATTGCCTTGCTTTTTGGTACCCGCAATTTCTTTGGATACGAGGTTTTTCCGGGCTTTCAGGTTTTCGCTCTCACCAATTAAATTCCGCCGTTTTGTATCCAGTTCGATAATGGCATCTATATCGCTTTTCTCGGCTTTAACCATGACAGCAGTTTTGACGAGTTCGGGGTTTTCTCTGATAAATTTTAAATCCAGCATATCATTTCTTTCTCGATACGACTATACTTCGAATTGCTCCGGTTAGTATCCAATAGATATCAGTCAAAATCGACATATTTTTCATATATTGCAGTTCTTTTTCGAAATAATGCTCTTTAACGGCTAAATGGGCTGGTCCCCAGAAACCCGGTTTTATCAACATTCTGCGCCAATAGCCTGGAAACTTTTGCGAATCCCGGTTCGCCTTATCCGGTGAAAGAGGTAAGGTACCAACCAGAGTCAGATTCCCCGCAATCACTGCCAGCAAGGCGGGTAATCCAGGATGCAAACGGCCTCGTTTCGCATGCTTAATAGCTTTTTCGATGAATTCATAGTATTCATAGATCCGACCGTCTCTGCCAAAAAACTGAATCCTCGCAAAACAAGCATTATTTTTAAATTTCGCTTCAATAAGTTTATACAGGAATAATGGGCTGACGACAATTATCAACACACTTGCTAATAATACATCCAGACCTCTTTTAATTATCCATTCCCAGGTTCGAAGTAATTCCGCCGATAATTTCATCAAACCGGGGCGAGAAAGCTTAATTATTTTAAAACCATCGAAAGGCGCCCCGGGCCGACCCATAAAAAGAAACTCGTTTTCAAGATAGAACTGCGATTTTAAGATTGGCATAAAATTATCGTAATTGTCAGAGGGCCAGACTAAAATAATCTTTTCTAGTTGATTCAACCTGATAAGATCACCCAATGATTTTTCATCTCCAAGAAACGGCAGCTGATGGTTGCCTGATTTAAATTCGGATGAGTTGATATAACCGATAACTCTGAATTTATTTCGGGCAAGTTCCAGCAGCTGTTCCAAATTGGCATTCTTGTCTTTAATCAACAAGGCCACACGCGGTCGTCTGGATGGCTTATTAGATAAGTTCCGGGCAACCAAGAAGGCGATATATTTAATGATGCAGTTAAATATTATCAGGATAGCCATATATAGAAAAATCGGCAGTGTCGAAATTGTGATTCCGCCCTCTAAAACAAAAATCGCCGCTATAAACGTAATTATGCCGCATAGCACGACCTTTATTAAAGCTCGAACATAATCAATAAAACTTCGATTAGGCCGAATCTCATAAATCCCCATAATCGAAAATAGAATTACCCAGAACAGACTTATCCAGATAGCCGGAGCTATCATTTCCGAATAGGGTATGTATACTTCGTAAGAAAAAAAGCCCCATTTGTATTTCAGAGCGTAGAGGAAATAAAATGCCGCATTTATCGAAAGCATGTCAATCAAGAAAAAAATGGTTCTTTCAACAAAATAGAGGAAATTACGATATAAATGAACGCCCAAAACAGATAATGACAGACCAGCAACAAATATAAGCAAGACTGAAAGCTGGTTGGCCTTGAGAATATATGTTGTCACGCCAAACACCCCCATTATTAGATTTATAACAAAAACCGCCTGATAAGCGTTTTTTGTCGAAAAAACCCAGCGCACGAAACGGTAGGGGGAACTATCGGGAGCGGCTACGGACAAGCTGCGTTTTTCACGCATGCGCGATAAGCTTACCAGAGCGATATCGAAAATCGGGTAGCTCAATATCAAAAATGGCGTGGTATAAAGATAGTAGGACTTATTATTCATCAAATAGATAATCGCAATAGCGCCAAAAATAAATCCCAAAAACATGGCGCCGGCATCACCCATGAAAATCTTTGCCCGGGGCAGGTTATATCTCAAAAAGCCGATTACAGCTCCGATTAAAGCCGCTAATAAAATTGCCGTATTCGCATCCCCTGCTAAAATCGCCACCGCCAGAAATGCCATGCCGATAGCGAAACTCATGCCTCCAGTTACGCCATCCATATTATCAAGTATATTAAACGCGTTCATTATCGCCACCAGACCCAAAATCATGGCGCCGAATTCCATAAGCGGGTGTACAAGGCCGATACTGACCTGACTAATCGCGATAAACATGCCGGCGGCGATAAATTGACCGGCAAGCTTGATTGTCGGATTCATCCCGAACCGATCATCTATAAAACCCACCAGGGCAATCAAGCCTCCGCCGACAAGCAGACCATCGGCGATTCGACTCCATTCAAAAACTCCGGACAGCCTAGCACCGATTATGACAATAAACACCGCCAGACATATGGCAACGCCTCCCAGGACAGGAGTCGGATTTTTGTGAATCTGATCCCGATGCGGATTATCAACAACATTTAAACCGCGCGAAATTCTAATCGCCAAAGGCTGGAAAATCAACGACAATAAAAGCGATGAAATAAATATTAAGAATAAATGCATTACTTTTTGCAATATTCGATAATATCAGCCAGAGACTCTTCTAATTTTATTTTAGGCTGAAAACCAATTAATCCGCTGGCTTTGGAAATATCGGGCAGACGTTTTTTCATATCTTCAAAACCCTTTTCAAAAGCCTTATCATATGGAATATAAATGATTTTTGATTTGCTGTCAGTCATTTTTTTAATCATTTCGGCCAACTTAATAATCGAGATATCTTTGTTATTTCCTATATTAAAGACTTCTCCGAATGCCTTGGGGGCGTTCAATAGCTTAATCAGGGCGCCGGTGATGTCTCTGACATCGGTGAAGCATCTGGTTTGTTTGCCGTCGCTAAACACGGTGATGTCATGGCCCAATAAAGCCTGCTTGACAAAGGTCGGTACAACCATGCCATATCGACCGGTTTGCCTGGGACCAATGGTGTTAAAAAGTCTGACTATTACAACGGGTAATTTCTTTTCATGATAATAAGCTAATGCCAAAAACTCATCAACCGCTTTGGAACAGGCATAGCTCCATCGGCTTTTAGAAGTTGGCCCATACACCGAATCATCGTTTTCCTTGAACGGGATTTTTTCGTTTTTACCGTAAACTTCCGAGGTCGAAGTTATCAGCACCGATTTTTCATGTTTATTGGCAAGATGCAGGACAATCTCGGTACCAAGTACATTGGTTTCAATCGTATCAACCGGTTTTTCGATTATAAGTTTTACGCCGACAGCGGCCGCCAGATGAAAAATCATATCGCAGGCGGAAATCAACTCCTCCATTAAATCCTTATCCATAATAGTGCCTACTTCGAAAACGAAATTAGGATTATCCTGGAGATGGACGATATTATCAAGGTTCCCGGTTGAAAGATTATCCACGGCGTAAACTTTATAGCCCTGATTTAGCAAATCCTCAGCTAAAAATGACCCGATGAAGCCGGCCCCGCCGGTTATTAGAGCAGATTTTCTTTTTTTAACGTTCATTGATTATTATCTCCACAGCTTCAAAAAGATTTAGGGTGACGAAATCCGCCTTAACCTTCAGCGCTCCCGGTTCCCGGCCGGCATAACCGGTCAGAACCTGAATCGTGGAAGCTCCAATATTTTTGCCGGCCTGGATATCGGAACTCTTGTCTCCAATCATCCAGGATTTCGTGTAATTTATATCAAATTGCCGGTGCGCCAAATCGAATAGCCCGGTTTTTGGCTTACGGCATTCACAGTTATCATCCGGACTATGAGGACAATAATATATTTTATCGATTAAAACACCCTTTTTTTTCAAATCGACAACCAGCGCCTTATTGAATTTATCGACCTGGCTAGCCGTGAAATATCCGCGGCCGATTCCCGACTGATTGGAAATAATAATTTTCAGATATTCGGCGGGAATTAAGTTCAAGGCTTCGATAGCTTTGGGTATATACTCAAGCTGCGAGATATCGCTGATAAAATCCTTTTCGACAAGGATAACGCCATCTCGGTCCAGAAAGATGGCTTTACTAATTCTTATGGTCATTTATGTCCTTAATTAAAAAATCCATCTATGTATTTTACTTAATAGTATCATAAAAACCAAGTTAGATATCTCATCGCTAAGGTTTATTTCTCGGAGGTATTAGCAAGTATTTACCCCATCTAAATAGACCAAAGAAAAATCCTAATCCATAGGCTATATGAAGTACAGGAAATGTCGGCAACACATAATAACATTTGACTTTCTCCTTTAAAGTTATAATGGTGCTAAGTACGATTCCCAAAAAATATAATAGAAGTGGAAATAACAGGATTATTGAATTCGCGATGCCGAAAAATAAAGCGCCAATATAAAATAATAAATAAAGAACAAATAGCGGCGGTACAATATGCCTAGGTAAAAGAGATTTTCTGTGTTTGGTCCAGATTTTAATCTTCCAGAATCCGGTACGAAATTGCTGGGTGAATAATGATTTATAATCAGATCTTGAAAATACTTTAATCTTCAATTCGGGATCGAAATACATATTGAATCCGCTCTTACATACGCGATAGTTGAATTCCCAATCCCCTGACCTTTTGATAGCAGTATCAAATAAGCCAATAGATTCCGTTATTTCCTTTAAAAATATAGCATTGCCAATAGTATTTACTTTTTTTGGTTTATCCCCTACTCTAAAATATGCTCCGCCCATCGCAAAAATGGTATTCGTTGTAGCTGCAATGCTCTTAGATATTTCATCCAAGCCGACCTTATATATTCTGCCTCCCAATGCATGGACTTGATTATCGCTATTTAATTTCTCTTTTGCTTTTAGAAGAAAATCATTATCCAAAACTGAATGGCCGCTTGTCAGGCAGAAATACTTTCCTGAGCTTGCCTTTATCCCAATATTCCAACCCGCGGTTGCAATAATTTCAGGATTGTTTAACAACATCGCGTTTATGTGTGTTTTAATATAGTTTTCGGCTATGCTTCTTGACTTATCGGACGAACAACCATCTATTAAAATTATTTCCCAATCCGATCTATCAAGTGTTTGATTATCTATAGATTTCAAGCAAGATTCGAGACAGTCTCCTTCATTCCTAAAAGCCAGAATAAATGAGAACATAGGTTTATCAGATCCGGCCATATTCGCTCATCCTTTTATATTCATACTGCTTGGCAGCACCGAATTCATAATATTATATTCGGGTATATAGCATTCAGCCATTCTGTATTTTCCTGACATCCTAATTTTCTTATAGCTATTTCTCATTCGCGGCAAGCATTTCGATTTATCGGTCAGCCAATAACGAGTTGAAAACCAACTCGCAACTAAATCATCTTTATTTTCAGGATTGTTCAAAATCTATGCTTCCTCATCTTCATACATTCTCAAATGCGCTGTTCACATTCAATCTTACTACAGGCAAGCTGGTCACCATCAGCTTTACAAATGAAAATTTGGTTTGACTGCACCACCGCTTCAAATGGGAAATTTAGTGCAATTACTGGTATTTTCATTACTTACAAATAGACTAATCTAATGATTTATTACTTTTAAAATCGTCAATAACCTTTTTATATAGTTGATTCATCATCTCCACGTTTTCTTGCCAATTGTACTGAGATTCAACCTTGGCCCGGCCATTTCGTCCATGTTCACTCCGCAATTCTCTGGACAATAGGTAAGTTTCCAATGCTTTCGTTAATTCCTCAACATTGCCCGGTTCAACTAAAGTACCTGTTTTCCCGTCATCAACCACCTCCGGCAAACCACCAACATTTGAAGCCACCACCGGCAAACCGGTCGCCATGGCTTCGACCGCCGCCACGCCAAAGCCTTCCGAAAAAGATGTAATTGCAAATATATCAAATTCTTTTAAAATATCCACAACAAGATTATGGGGTACTTTTTCTTTGAATATTACATGTTCCACAATTTTAAGGGTTTTACATAATTCTTGAAGTTCGTTTTTTAATCCCCCCTCTCCCAAAATTTTCAATTTCACATGGTTGCCCTTGTTAATCAAATTGCTGACAGCTTCAATCAATATATTTAAACCGTATACAGGTTTTAAATCCTTAATAATTCCTATTGTCAATTCGCTTTCGCGGTATTCTCGATTGACAAGCAGAAAAGATTTGTCAACTCCGAAAGGAATAATATTCGCTGCCATGCCGGTTAATTCTTTCACCGAGTTTGCCAAGGCTTGGCTGGTAGCCGTTACCTCATCAGCCTTTTTTAAGGAATACTTGATTATTGATTTATGCAAGGGCGACTTTTGGGGAAATTCTAAAACATCATAACCCCAAACAGAAATCACGAAAGGATGAAAACTTTGTAATGCGCCCAAAAAACCGTAGCTGGAACAATGATGAGCATGAAGTATGTCCGGCTTAAAATTCCTGATAGCTCTTTTGATTGCATTATGATGTGTGATATAGAGTAATTTTGCGGTTCTGGGTAATATTATATTTTGAGCATTATCAACATGGCCATCATAAAAAGATATTACCATGATTTCATTACCGAACTCGATTAGCGATTTCACCCAGCGCTTAACATGAATTGAATTTGCCGATCCTAAAATACAAATTCTCATATCACCTAGCCAGTATAGCCAATTTTCTTAATAACGGTATTAACCGTTCATCTAAAACCTTATAAAAATCACCCCAGGTTGGAAGCATTTTAGCCTTTTCAAGATTAGCCTGGCTCATTTTAGCTCTCAATTCCGAATCTTGACACAAACGCCTGATCCCGGCGGCCAGTTCGCTTGGATTACCCGGTTCAACTAATATGGCGTTCACGCCATCCTCTACCATCTCCGGTATTGCCCCGGCTCTGCTGGCGACAATGGGCAAGCCAAAACTAAGGGCTTCGGCAAGAGTTTTACCATATCCTTCAGAAAGCGATGGCATGACATATATCGTACTTTCGCGATAGAGATTATACAGCACGTCGGGGTTGACAAAATTCAAAAAGTTGATTCTATCAAGAAGATTTTCACGATTGACTATTTTTATTATATCTTTATAATAAGCACTATTTTTATCGTAACTACCGGCAATATCTAAAACGAGATCATGCTCTTTCAACAAGCTCATAGCTTTGACAAGATACAATAATCCTTTTACCTGGGTGCATTCTCCGACAAACAATAGCCTTATCGGCCTTTTATGTTTTTCGGTTATTTTCACCGATTGCGAAATAAGCTCAAGCCCGGGTTTAGCCACAATGATAGCAGTATTATCATTTATATTTTTTTTTGCTATGCTGGCCGAAAACTCGCTATTAACCAAAACTATATCAGCTTTATGTAATAAGTAACTTTCGCTGTATCGGATAAGGTTTTTTAAAATAAAACAATTGTATCTGAAAGCCATTCTTTGGCCAAGCATTATTACTGCAACTTTGCGATGGGATGCTTTCATCCATCTAACAGCCAGAAGGTCGCGAATTCCCGAAGAAACATCTGTAACAACAAGCTCCGGTTTGACCTCCTTGACCAGTTTTAAATTATTAATCATATGCCTGATTGGATGCTGGTTCGCATTGCTTAAGCCGGGTAAAATTTTGGGTTCAACGTTTTCAAATCGGTTTTTAAAGAATTCATGAATTTTATGCGTGGTTATCTCACCACCCCTTTTGCCTTCTGAACTATGCTGAAGGAAGTATATCATCAAAAGCTAAGCTCTTTGATTGCGCAATCTTTTCGCTAAAATTTCCACTAATTTTTTCGGCTCAGGAATCTTTAACATATATGCCAGGCCAAAATACAAAGCTGAACCGGTCACGCCTAAAACTACCAGTTTCAGAAAAATTTCCATTTGCAAATTTCCGACAGCCCATATTTTGTCGGCAGAAATAAAAAATAAAACGGTTGCAAGCAGCACCAAGGGTATTTTGTAGCTGTCTACAAAAATCAAATTTTTAATCGAAAAACCGATCCTCCGATTTAAATCAATGCTCATTATAAGAAAACCAACGAACCAGGCCAATGAAGTAGCCAGGGCTAAACCATTCTGTTTTAAATCAAGCACTAAAATTATGCTGAGAATTATCTTTACCACAAGCATAATAAGCTTTATTAAACCTAAACGTTTATATTCCATGCGCGCATAATACAATCTCATTTGATAAATATAAACGGCGTTGAAAGCAATGCCCAGCGCGTAAATTCTAAGCGGCCCAGCAGTTATTTGAAGTGAATTTTCATCAAATGCCCCCCGCTGAAGGGCTAGCTGGACTATTTGATCGGCATAGACGGCCACGCCAATAACGACAAGTCCCATTATAAAAAATAACATCCGAACGCTATCCTGATACATGCTTTTCAATTTAATCATATCGCCATTTTGCGACAGATCCGAGATCCAGGGAAATGAGGCAGTGCTGAATGCAATCGCAAAGATCCGATTGGGCAAAACAATAATTACCATCGCATACCTCAGAGCAGAAATATATCCGGGCTCTAAATATTGGGTCGCTAAATACCTGTCAATGACCGGATATACCATCGAGATGGTTTCAATTATTGATATAAATACTATAGATTTGAATATAAGTCTGAACCAGGGGTCGTATATAGTAATTCTCATATGGGGTTTGACTACTTTTAGCGCGGCCCATCCATTACATATAAACAAGACAATTGATCCGAATAACCACCCATAGGCCAAAGATTCTATATTGAATTTATTATACATTATGAAGAGCGTTATTATAACTACAACACTGATCGCAACATTCGATAAAACCGGAACAATAAAGTGTTTCTTCTTATATAACCAGCTTCTGAAATAATACTCCATGCCCCTGAAAAATATATAAAAAGAAGAAATCGCAATTAATCTTTTTCCTAATACAATGTAGTCGGCGGACAAATTAGAGTCGAATCCGGATAAAATATATCCTCTAAGCAAATAAATTATGATAGAAATTAATACAAGCGGAATCGCAAAATATATTAAACCGCCCCAAAACAATCGCGAGTCGTCTTCACTGTTGTCGGGATTAACCTTATTTAAAGCCGGGATTAAAGCTGTCGGGATAGAAGAAAAAATAATTGATGTGATAACTTCAGGGAGGGTAAAAGCCAAAACAAAAACATCAAGTAATACACTAGTGCCAAAATAGCTAGCGGTTGCCGCTTCCCTGAAATAGCCTATAAATGCCCCGACAAGATGAGCCAAAGTCGTAATTATCGAAGCGCCTATCAAGGACTGTTTAACAAAATTAAATCGCATAGCCGGCCATTACTATTTGACTAATATCTCTACTAATAAATCTAATAACCAAAATTACAATATACTTCCGATTATCGAATTGGTAATATTAACAGAGGCTGATTTGAAATAATCGCGGGGGACATCTACAGCTTCCCAATTCAACTCGTGATTATCAAACCCGTTACCAATACAGGTCACGGCTCCATATTCAGCCAATTCCAGCCACTCCGTTTCATCTCTAAGAATATATGATCGCTTGCCTAAATAAGCCGCCTCTCTTTGCAAACCGCCCGAATCGGTAATCACTCCCAGAGATGATTCGGTTAAGGCCAGGCTCTCGATTATCCCGACCGGCTTCGACAACTGCACCATTGGATTAGATGATAACTCATCATATAAGCCGGCCAGCCTTAATTGTTTTTCGGTTCTCGGATGCAAGGGCAGAAAAACATTTCCGGTTATTTTCTTTAAGCCCGATACAAGTGCTTTCAGAAATTTGGGATTGTCGACATTTTCCGCCCGATGTGTTGTCATTAAGATATATTTACCTTTTATCAAATTATGCTTCTTCAACAACGCGTCCGTAAACACTTCTGAAGGTTTGATTCTGACTATCAGATCATATAAAATGTCGCCGGTCAAGAAAATCCCGTCAGTCTTTCCTTCAGATTTGAGATGCCGCACCGAACTCTCTGTAGGACAACACATGACATCAGACAGCCGGTCGGCCACAATTCGGTTAATCTGCTCCGGCAGATGACCATTTTTGGAACGTAAGCCGGCCTCGACATGAACCAGCGGTATGAAATTCTGGGCGGCCGCCAGCGCGCCGGCCAGCGTGCTGTTGGTATCACCTATTACAACTACCAAATCTGGAGACTCCCTGATAAATACTTCATCCAGGGAAATCATCATTTTGCCAACTTGAGTCGTATGGCTGTTTGAACCCACTCCAAGATGATAATGAACGCGCGGTAAGTTCAGCTGCTTGAAAAAAATATCCGACATCTCGAAATCATAATGCTGGCCGGTATGGATAAGCAGTAAATCTACCTTGCCGGTTAATGCCTCGACCAAAGGCGCGAGTTTTATGAATTGGGGACGGGCTCCAACAATAATGGCGGCTTTTTTCATGCTCAGTTATAGAATTCTTTTATGGAATCGATCACATAAGCCTGCTGGTCTTCGGTCAACTCCGGAAAAGCCGGCAAGGAAATGACCATATCCGCCAGACGTTCCGCGACCGGCAAATCGCCCTTTTTATAACCTAAATTCTTATAGCATTCTTGCAAATGAAGCGGTATCGGATAATATATATCGAAACCGATTTCTTTTCCCTTGAGAAAGTCTCTCAGCTTATCGCGTTTTTCCGCTATTATCGTATATTGGTTATAGATATGATAATTATATTCTTCGCGATAGGGAAGCGTAATCGATTTGATATTCTTAAGCTCGCTATCGTAAACCTTGGCTTTCCCGCGACGTTGTTCATGCCATTTATTCAAGTATTTTAGTTTGACCAGAAGTATCGCCGCCTGGATAGTATCGAGCCGGCTATTATATCCAACGTAATGATTAAAATACTTGGGCTTGGCACCATGCACTCTGAGCATCCTGACCAGATCGTTTGATTCGTCCGAACCGGTCGTGATAAAACCGCCATCGCCATATGCGCCCAGGTTTTTGCTGGGATAAAACGAAAAGCCCGCCAAGTCGCCCAAACTGCCGGCAAGACGGCCATGATATTTCGAACCTATCGCCTGCGCCGCGTCTTCAACTACGGCTATCTTACGCGATTTGGCGATGGCATTAATGGCATCCATCTCGGCGGCCTGACCGAATAGATGAACGGGCATGATAGCCTTGGTGTTTGACGTCATTTTCCGTTCGATCAGTTTTGGATTAATATTGAAAGTTTTCTCATCGATATCGCAAAAAACCGGGGTGGCGCCAAGACGGGAAATAACTCCAGCCGTAGCAAAAAACGAAAAGCCGGTAGTGATCACCTCATCACCATAACCAACGCCCAGGCTGCGAAGCGATATTAACAGGGCATCGGTGCCGGAAGCTACCCCGATAGCGTGTTTCACGCTACAATATTCAGCTAATTCGGCTTCCAGTTGTTTAACCTCCGGCCCCAGGACAAATCCGCAATGGTTGAGGACATTGGTAATCGCGTCATTTATTTCATCTTTGATTGACAGATATTGCTGTTTTAAATCTAAAAGCGGTACTTTCATTTCGGCTCCCAATTTTGATTTTTAAGAAGTTGCTCGCCAGGTACGGCCCGGAAAGGTTTAGCCGGCAAACCGGCGACAATAGTATTGTCCGGCGTATCGGAGGTAACCACCGCTCCGGCCGCGACCAGGCAATCGGCTCCGATTGTCTTGCCCGGAAGGATCACCGCCCCGACTCCGATTCGACCGCCTTTTCTTATGGTCACGCCTTTAAAATGTTTAAATCTTTCTTCGGTGCGACCCACATAGTTATCATTGGAGGTAGCCACGCAGGGAGCGACAAAAACCCTGTCTTCGATTTCCGAATAGGCAGTCAGATAAACATTGGTTTCAAGCTTGCAATAGGATCCAACCTTACAGTAATTTTCGATCGTTACGCCGCGACCGACAATCGTGAAATCACCCACGGAAACATTTTCTCTCACTGTTGATAGATCCGCGACCAGTACTTTTTTGCCGAGCGTACAACCCCGGTACAATATAACCGATGTTCCAACTATGCAATTATCGCCGATTGTTAAAGGCGGTAATTGTTGCTCTTTAGTGACAGCTGTATTAGCGGCTTTCATCGGCAATTTGCCCAAGACACTATGATCATCAATCCTGATATTCGCGCCGATTCTCGTATCCGAGTGAATTATCACGCCATTGCCAATGACACATCCCGAACCTATCGCAACATTTTCGCCGATAACACAGAACTCACCGACCTTTATATCATTCGCAATTTGGGCTGATTTGCTTATTCTATTCGACATACTCCCTCATTAATCTATCTCGTTTACCTCGACAGGCACGCCGCCTTGCTTTAAAGATCGCTGAGCCGCCTGTAATACCGATAA
>Ga0299912_10002650_pt1 | contig 14667 bp, 15 predicted proteins | sample RVTome_2_FD_207667 | JGI IMG/M metagenome (GOLD analysis project Ga0299912, IMG submission 207667) | Soil microbial communities from uranium-contaminated site in the Upper Colorado River Basin, Wyoming, United States - RVT95D214 (version 2) ... | reverse complement strand
CACAATTTATTCCACAAAATCTAGCTCATCTTGATTGAGCGTTAATCGATATGATGTGAATATATAGGCGGTTGTGGAAACGGACGGAGCTCCACACTCCGCCCGATATCCAAAAGCCTCTGATCTGAGGCCTCCGCAACTGCTTTCTTAGGGCAGGCTCAGTGACAGAAAGTCACTGAGCCTTTCTAATTTGAACATTTTGTTGTTAACAAATCCACACTAATCAGAAAAAAAGAAAAGCTAAAAACCGGGTCTCAACACGAGTTATCTGAAGGCCAAACGTTAACCCCGATCCTGGGCACCATGCCACACCCGCAAAATCTGCGCCGCCTCTGCCGGCGTCCGCCGCCGCGATGCCTTCCAAGATGGCGATGCGCTAAATTTGAGCGATCATACATATGATAAATATAATTAAAATCAATAAGTTATAAAAAAACTCACGCTATCTATTTATATGCAAAACAGCTACTATGCTGGGAATATAGAGAATGCGTCCTTCGTCATCATGCCCATCTTTTAGTTTTCGTGGAGGGAGCTGCCTATGTCTATTCTTCGTCTTGCGATATTTGCTATGGCGAGCGTCGTTTTCGCCGGATCGTTGCTGCTGGTCGCCTTGTTGACGCCTGCGTTTAATAACGCCGTGGGTATTATTGGCGCTTCCGCCATCGGCTTCGCGATTGCTATTGTCGTGACCATCGTGGTGTCCAAAAAGATCAGCGGCAACATGACCTGACCAGCACAAGTTTTAGCCGAAACGACTGCAACCCGAATGCGTTCAGGGGATTGCCCCCAAAACCCTATCGACAGCGTTGCCCCCTGTGCTAAAACCCTTGGCACGTCATAAAAATCACAAAACAACTCAATTCAGGGGGATTAAACCATGAGCGCACGCCGTATTTTGATCGCGGGCAATTGGAAGATGAATTGCCTGAGCGCCGACGCCACCGCTTTGGCGGGCGGTTTGGCCGAAAAGCTCACGGGGGCTGGGGGGGCCGGGGCCGTCAACTTTGAAATGCTGGTGTGTCCGCCCGCCGTGTTGATCCCCGTGGTGGCCAAGGCCATCGCCGGGTCGCCCCTGCAACTGGGCGGGCAAGATTGCCATATGAACGCCAAAGGCGCGCATACCGGCGATACCGCCGCCGCCATGTTGAAAGACGCGGGCTGCGGTTATGTCATCGTCGGCCATTCCGAGCGCCGCACCGATCACGCCGAGACCGACGCCATCGTCAACGCCAAGGCCGCAGCGGCCCACGCCAACGGCTTGGTGGCGGTGATCTGCATCGGTGAAACCGAAGCGCAGCGCGACGCGGGCAAGACGCTCGACGTCAACGGCAGCCAGATCGCCGGCTCCGTACCCGAAGGTTCGACCGCCGCCAATACCGTGATCGCCTATGAACCGGTGTGGGCCATCGGCACCGGGCGCACGCCGACATCTGCCGAAGTACAAGACGTGCATGCCTTCATCCGCGGCGAATTGGCGAAAAAGATCGGCGCGGGCGAAGCGGCCAAGACGCGCATTCTCTACGGCGGCTCGATGAACCCGAAAAACGCCAAGGAACTGCTGGCTCTGGCCGACGTGGACGGCGGCCTGATCGGCGGCGCGAGCCTCAAGGTCGACGATTTCTGGGCCGTGGCCACGAGTGCTTAAAACTGGCGCTTAAAACTGGCGCGTAAGAATTTTCACCACAGAGCACACAGAGATCACAGAGGTTATTTTACTTCAACTCTGTGTCCTCTGTGTTCTCGGTGGTTAATAAAATATGATGGGGGTGGTTGGCGCCTCTGCCGTTTGTCGGGGTTACTTTTCCCTAGCCTTTTGGCCTTCAAGGGACTAAAAAGCGCACAACACTTTAAGGGTTGGGCCTGAAACGCTGGGTTTTGGGCCGGTTTATAATTGGGATCGTCTAATGCAGACCGTTTTGCTTGTCGTTCATCTTCTTGTGACCTTGGCGCTGATCGGCGTGGTGCTGATCCAAAAAAGCGAAGGCGGGGCCTTGGGCATCGGCGGCGGTTCGGGCGGCGGCATGGGCGGTTTCATGACCGGTCGCGCGACGGCCAACCTGCTGACGCGCACCACCGCGATCTTGGCGGCGCTGTTCATGATCTTGAGCCTCACCATCGCGTGGTACAATCAGCCCGAAGCGAAAAGCGGCTCCATTCTCGATTCGGCCCCCGCTTTGAGCGAACCGGCTTCTGAACAGGCTCCGGCGACGCCTGCCGCACCTACCGCACCGGTAGCGCAATAATCAAGGTTTTCCGGGCTTTTTGCCCGGTCGAAAAATCTTTTTAAGAGGCGGCGCGCGGTTGCCGCCTCTTTCATTTTACACACGCTGAAACTTGGATATATTGGGGTTCCATGACGCGATACATCTTCATCACCGGCGGCGTGGTTTCCTCACTCGGTAAAGGCTTGGCTTCAGCGGCTTTGGGCGCGGCCTTGCAAGCGCGTGGATATTCGGTGCGCCTGCGCAAGCTGGACCCGTATATCAACGTCGATCCGGGCACCATGAGCCCCTATCAGCACGGCGAAGTGTTCGTCACCGACGACGGGGCGGAAACCGACCTGGATTTGGGCCACTATGAACGCTTCACCTGCGTGAGCGCGCGCCAAAGCGATAATGTCACCACCGGGCGCATCTATTCCGAAGTCATCGCCAAGGAACGGCGCGGCGACTATCTGGGCGCGACCGTGCAGGTCATTCCGCACATTACCGACGCCATCAAGAACTTTGTGCTCAGCCATGAAGGCGATGAAGACTTCATGATGATCGAAGTCGGCGGCACCGTGGGCGACATCGAAAGCCTGCCGTTCCTGGAAGCCATTCGCCAGTTGGGCAACGAACTGGGGCGCGAGCGCGCGATGTATATTCATCTGACGCTGCTGCCCTATATTCCCACGGCGGGCGAGCTGAAAACCAAACCGACCCAGCATTCGGTCAAAGAATTGCTGAGCGTCGGCATTCGCGCCGATTTGCTGATGTGCCGCGCGGACCGCGATATTCCCGAAGGCGAACGGCGCAAGATCGCGCTGTTTTGCAACGTCGCGCCCGATGCAGTCATCCCGGCGCTGGACGTCAAATCCATCTATCAGGTGCCCATCAGTTACCACGAACAGGGCTTGGATACCCAGGTGTGCAAGCATTTCGGCATCACCGACGCGCCGAAGCCCGATTTGTCGCGCTGGCGCGAAATCGTGGAGCGTGTGACCAACCCTGAAGGTGAAGTCACCATCGCGGTGGTCGGCAAGTATGTCGAACTGTTGGACGCTTATAAATCCCTGGCCGAGGCGTTGACCCATGGCGGCATCATTAACCACGTTAAGGTTAATATGCAGTGGATCGATGCGGAAATCTTCGAACAAGACGACACCAGCATCGTGCATCATCTGGAAGGTGTGCACGGCATCTTGGTGCCGGGCGGTTTTGGCGAACGCGGCACCGAAGGCAAGATCAAGGCGGTGCAGTTTGCGCGCGAACGCAGCATTCCGTATTTCGGCATTTGTTTAGGGATGCAGATGGCGGTGATCGAGGCCGCGCGCAATACCGCGGGGCTCAAGGGCGCGGGCTCGACCGAACTGGGCAAACCGACCGAGCCGGTGGTGGGCTTGATGACCGAATGGGCCAAGGCGGGCGATCTGGAAAAACGCGCCGCCGATGGCGATTTGGGCGGCACCATGCGCTTGGGCGCCTATGACTGCGCGCTCAAAAAAGGCACCAAGGCCTATGAAATTTACGGTGCGACCACAATTTCGGAACGCCACCGTCATCGTTATGAAGTAAATACCGCGTATATGCCGAAGCTGGAAGCGGCGGGTATGGTGTTTTCGGGCATGTCGCCGGACGGCGTATTGCCGGAAATCGTCGAATGGCCGAACCATCCGTGGTTTGTGGGTGTACAGTTCCACCCGGAACTGAAATCGCGCCCGTTCGAGCCGCATCCGCTGTTCGTGTCGTTCATCGCCGCCGCCGTGCAGCAGGAACGCTTGGTTTAATAAGGGAATAACCACAGAGCACACAGAGGACACAGAGTTGAGGGTGAGGCCATATGAAAGACCGTTTGACGGATCAAATTATCGGCTGCGCCATCGAGGTCCATAAAACGATTGGCCCGGGTTTGTTGGAATCCGCCTATGAAGCTTGTTTGCTCAAGGAATTGTCGGATGTAGGGTTGCGAGTGTTAACCCAAGTACCAATTAAGGTCGATTACAAGGGAACGAAGATCGATTGCGCGTTTCGGGCCGATATGATTGTCGAAGATGAGGTTTTGATTGAATTGAAGTCGGTAACGGAAGTTAACCCCGTTCATCAAGCGCAACTGTTGACCTACATGAAATTGAGCAAAATTCGTAAAGGCTTGCTGATGAATTTTAACGTCGCTTTGTTAAAAGATGGCATTCGCCGGTTGGTTCTCTGACCTCATAAACTCTTCTCTGTGAACTCTGTGTACTCTGTGGTGAAATAGACTTCTTTGGTGAAATAAACTTATGTCTCAGTCCAACAAACACGTCTCGGTCGGCACCGTCACCTTCGGCAACGATCTGCCGTTGGTGCTGATTGCGGGGCCGTGCCAGATGGAAAGCCGCGATCACGCCATGGAAATGGCGGTGGCGCTCAAGGAACTGACTGAAAAGTTGGGGCTGGGCTTGATCTATAAAACCTCGTTCGACAAGGCCAACCGCACCTCGCTTTCGGGCAAACGCGGCTTAGGCCTTGATGCGGCGCTCAACGTATTTAGCGAAATCAAAGACAAACTGGGCCTAGCGGTGCTGACCGACGTGCATGACGCCCTGCAATGCCAACCCGTCGCGGAAGTGGTGGACGTGTTGCAGATTCCGGCGTTTTTGTGCCGCCAGACCGATTTGCTGGTCGCCGCCGCCCAAACGGGCAAGGTGGTCAACGTCAAAAAAGGCCAGTTTTTAGCCCCGTGGGACATGAAAAACGTGGTCGCCAAGATCACCGGCAGCGGCAATGAACGGGTCTTGATCACCGAACGCGGCACCTCGTTCGGCTATAACACCTTAGTCACCGATATGCGCGGTCTGCCGCAAATGGCCGCCGATACGGGCTTTCCTATCATCATGGACGCCACCCACGCGGTGCAGCAGCCGGGCGGACAGGGCGGATCCAGCGGCGGCGACCGCCGCTTTGCGCCCATTTTGGCGCGCGCAGCGGTGTCGCTGGGCATTGCCGGGGTGTTTTTGGAAACCCATGACGACCCTGACCATGCGCCGTCCGACGGCCCCAATATGTTACCGATCAAAGAACTCCCCGACGTGCTGATGACCTTAATGGCGATTGATGCGGTTGCGAAAAAGCACCCGGTGTCATTATAGTTCTGCGCGCAAACAAAGCTAAGAAAAGGAACCCTTAAAATGACGGCAATCGTCGACATTTTCGCCCGCGAGATTATGGATTCCCGCGGCAACCCCACCGTCGAGGTGGACGTAATTTTGGAAAGCGGCTCCTTTGGCCGCGCCGCCGTGCCTTCGGGCGCATCGACCGGCACCCGCGAAGCCATGGAACTGCGCGACGGCGATAAAGCCCGCTTCGGCGGTAAGGGCGTGCTGAAGGCCTGTGAAAGCGTCAATGGTGAATTGGCCGACGCGCTGGTGGGCATGGATGCCGAAGAACAACTGTTGCTCGACCGCACCATGATCGAGCTGGACGGCACGGAAAACAAATCGCGCTTAGGCGCCAACGCCATCTTGGGCGTGTCGATGGCGGCGGCCAAGGCCGCGGCCGAAGAAGCGGCGCTGCCGCTTTACGCCTATCTGGGCGGCCCCAGCGCGCACATCCTGCCGACGCCGATGATGAACATCATCAACGGCGGCGCGCACGCCGACAATCCCATTGATTTTCAGGAATTCATGATCGTCCCGGTGGGCGCGGCCTCGGTCGCCGAAGCCGTGCGCATGGGTTCGGAAATATTCCACCAGCTTAAAAAAGGCCTGCACGCGGGCGGTCACAATACCAACGTGGGCGATGAAGGCGGTTTTGCGCCAAATGTTGCAAGCACCGATGAAGCCATCGGTTACGTTTTGAAAGCCATTGAAGCCGTAGGCTACAAGCCGGGCGACGACGTGATGCTGGCGCTCGATCCGGCATCGTCGGAATTTTATAAAAACGGCAAATACGAACTGGCGGGCGAGGGCAAGTCGCTCGGTTCGGACGAGATGGTCCGGTATTACGAAAACCTGGTCGCCAAATACCCCATTTTCTCCATCGAAGACGGCATGGCCGAACAAGATTGGGACGGCTGGAAATCGCTGATGGGCGCGCTGGGTTCCAAGTGTCAGATCGTGGGCGACGACATTTTTGTCACCAATCCCAAAATTTTGGCCGAAGGCATCAAAAAAGGCGCCGCCAACTCGATCTTGATCAAGGTCAACCAGATCGGCACGCTGTCGGAAACCTTTGAAGCCGTGGAAATGGCGCATCGCGCGGGCTGGACCACGGTCATCTCGCACCGTTCGGGCGAAACCGAAGACTCGACCATCGCCGACATCGCGGTGGCCACCAACGCGGGCCAGATCAAAACCGGCTCCATGAGCCGCTCGGACCGCATGGCCAAGTACAATCAACTGATCCGCATCGAAGAAGAGCTCGATCCGGTCGGCAAATACGCGGGTCGTTCGATCCTGCGTTAAGCGCAAGCGATCGCAAATGGCGTGAAGGGCGGCTGAAAAGCCGCCCTTCGGCGTTTGAAAAGCCAAAAATGGCGATTTTCCTTGACTCTTGAGCGTTTTAAGCGTCATATGCGCGCACAACGACATCCCAATCCAAGCGATCTTTTGATCATTCGCCAGCCCAGCAGCTGCTTTGGGTTGGTTTTTTCCTTTTAAGGGGTCGTATCGATTTGCCGGGCGGGCCTTCGACAAGGCGCGCCGCAGGGGCGTATGTCACAGTTCGCAGAGAGATGGAGTTCGAGTGATGGCTCGCAACAAACCCAAAGGCAAAAGCGCCACATTCATGATGTTCAATGTCACTTACGAAGACGGCACGGTAACGTCGAACCGTCGCGTTTCAAGCGAGCTTCTCGATCAGTCGTTTGGGGATTCCATCGACGATCTGGCGCGTACCGCCATTCAGGATCAAGACAATGAGATCGCGCAGCGTTCCAACCAGCGCCGCGCCAAGATCAAATCTATCGCCCGGGCTTAGATAAAAGCCCTTCAAGCGTCCGATCAAGGGCGAAACATACCGTTTGACCAGGAGGACGCCATGTCCGCAACGAATTCTGTTTGTGCCCCCCAATTCGATATCGACGATGCCTTGTCGCTTGAAAAGCAGGCGAAAGCGGACAAAAACGCCAAAGCGAAAGAACTGCTGCGCGTCGCTTATGAAGCGAAGACCACCGTGCGCAAATGTTTGGGCTGTGGGGACGAATTTCGTTCCGAAGGCGCGCATCACCGTATGTGCAACCGCTGCCGCAGCCGCCGCTGAGGGCGTTCTTAAGGCGTTAGGGCTTTGCGATCTGCAAAACGCCGCTGTACGACATCACCCCGCCGATGATGACGGTGGTAATCATAAAAGCCAACAGCGTGTAGCGGTGAACGTCGCTTTCGCCCTTGGATTTTATGCGCCTGATTTTCTTGAACAAGCTTGAAAAGTGTTTGGTGATTTCGGCGAGCTTGAGGTGTTCGTTGTATTGCCAAAATTGATAGATGACGAGGGCGGAGATGCTCGTCATGGCGACGAAAATCACCAGCGCGGCGAGAATTTTCGCATAGTTCATATTTGCGTCGACGAATTTGGCGATGCCGATGAAGGCGAAAAACATCACCAGCGCCGCGCCGACCGTCCACCATTGAATGTGCTTGGCGAAGCGAATGGCGTCGATTGATTCCCGATATAAAAGCTGAAGTTCCAGGTGGGTGTTTTCGTCGAGCGATGACGGTTCGTTTTCAAACGGTCTTTCGCGTTCCGGCTTTTCACGCTCGGTTTTTTCACGTTCCGGCTTGGCGTTAGGCTGGGTCGCCTTAGTGTCGCCCATTCGGTCTACTCCTGAAACTGCCCCAGCGTCATCTTAGGGGGAGATTTGTTAATATTCGGTTCCGCTAACGACGGTCCTATCGCAACATCTTGTTATCGTGCTAGGATTTTGGCGCGCCGTAAGTTTTGAGGGAGAACGCGCCATGTTCGAATCCGCCGAGTTGGGCCACAGCATCGACAAGTCTGAATACAAAGAGGAAATTCCAAAGCTGCGCGAAGCGCTGCTCGACGCACAGTTTGAACTGGGGCAAAAAAAACCGTTTCCCGTGATCTTGATTGTGTCCGGCGTCAACGGCGCAGGCAAAGGCGAAACCGTCAATACGCTGAACTTCTGGATGGACCCGCGCTCCATCCATTCGCATGCCATGGGCGAAGCGTCGGATGAAGAACTGGACCGTCCGGCGATGTGGAAATTCTGGCGTCGCCTGCCGCCGCGCGGCTCGATCGGCATCTTTTTCGGATCGTGGTACAGCTTCCCCATGCGCGAACGCATCGAAGGCGGAAAGAGCCAAGATTATCTGGACGCCTATCTGGATGACTTCATGCGTTTTGAGCGCATGCTCGCTGAGGAAGGCGCGCTGATCCTTAAATTCTGGCTGCATCTGTCTAAAGATAATTTGAAAAAGCGCCTCAAAACCCTGGAATCGAAAAAAGAAACCAAGTGGCATGTGACCAAGCGCGATTGGGAAGGGGTGGAACTTTACGACAAGATGATCCCCGTGGCCGAGCACGTTTTGCGCCGCACCTCGACCGCGCACGCGCCGTGGATCGTGGTTGAAGCCACCGATGAAAAATACCGCAATCTAACGGTTGGCCGCACGCTGCTGAAGGCCATTCAGGGACGCCTGAAAGACGGCGGCGTCAAACCGTTGCCGTTATCGGTGCCGGTCGAGGCTCTGGAACATACCGGCGCGCGCAACCTGCTTGCGTCTTTGGACTATACGCTGGAACTGGACAAAAAAACTTACATCAAAGAATTGGAGTTGTATCAGGGGCGCTTGAGCAAGTTGCTGCGTTCGCCGAAGTTCAAATCTCGCTCGCTGATTTGCGTGTTTGAAGGCAATGACGCGGCCGGTAAGGGCGGGGCCATTCGCCGCATTACGGCGGCGGTTGATTCCCGCAGCTACGATATCACCCCCATTGCGGCGCCGACCGATGAAGAAAAGGTCCAGCCTTACATGTGGCGGTTCTGGCGCAAGCTGCCGCGCACCGGTCATACCGCGATTTTCGACCGCTCCTGGTACGGGCGCGTATTGGTGGAGCGGGTCGAGGGCTTTTGCGCCCAGTCCGACTGGCTGCGCGCTTATGGCGAAATCAACGATTTTGAAGAAAGCATTTCCCGCCACGGCGCAATCGTATGCAAGTTCTGGCTGGCCATCACTTCCGAAGAACAGTTGGCGCGATTTAACGAACGCGAGGCCACGGGGTACAAGCGCTTTAAGCTGACCGAAGAAGACTGGCGCAATCGCGATAAGTGGGACGATTACGTGCGCGCGGTGTGCGACATGGTGGAGCGAACGTCGACCGAACTGGCGCCGTGGACCTTGGTGGAAGCCAACTCCAAATACTATGCCCGCATCAAGGTGCTGAAAACCATCTGCGAACGCCTGGAAGCGGTGCTCTAGTGTGATGGTTTTGAAATACGGCGCATTAAAACACCGTATTTCAAAAGCTGAATCACCCTAGATTCATAGTGTTAGTGGCCTGCGTGTTCCAGAAAGATGGGTAGCGTATTTCTGGAACATGACTCATGGTTAGGGGCTTTTTAACCGTTTACGGATCATGATCGCGCTTGCCCGGCAAGAATGTCGGGGAAGAATATCCTGATTGTGCGGGAAGAATTTAACCGTGGGGATCGTTGGTGGGTATTGTCCATGAATTAAGGGTGCGCGCGGGCCAGATTACTGGGCCTGTCGTTGGTATGACCATCGTTGTCTATTTTGCTTATCATGCCATGCAGGGTGACCGCGGCTTGATTGCGCTGGGCGCGTTGCGCCAAGACGTTGATCAGTTGCAGGCTCAGGTGTTGGATGCGCGGGCCGAGCGCATGGATATGGAACGCCGGGTTTACGCCTTGCGATCCGAAAGTCTCGATCCCGATTTGTTGGAAGAACGCGCCCGCCACATGCTGGGCTATGGTTACGCCGACGAGGTGGTCGTCATCACCCATCCCCAACGTATCCCCCAAGCGATTGCAGGCGTGAACGCGCAATAGGAACCCCTATCTAAGACCCCACCCTGTTGCGTTGATCGCACGACGTTGACGGTGGCGTAACCGCTTTAGGATCGTTACAAAAAGGGGTTTTGTCCGTATATTTTGTATATCGCCAAGGTTGAGCGGACATATCATTTTAACGTATGACAAACAGACTATATTTTTGATTTTCAAGTCGTCCTGTTTGCTCTAGTGTTACCTTCATAACCGCGCCCAGCCAGACGCGGAATCGGACGATGATCTAGACCCGCCCACACCTAGACAGTAAAATGAACGCACATGATGAACCATTCAAATAACCTCACCCTGACGGGGGTCGAGCGGTTTTTTAAACCCAATGAAGTCATCGTCAGCAAGACGGACTTAAAGGGGCGTATCACCTACGCCAACGAGATATTCCAGCGCATCGCTGGGTATAGCGAACAGGAATTGCTCGGCCAGCCGCATTCCATCGTGCGCCATCCGGCCATGCCGCGGTGCGTGTTCAAGCTGCTGTGGGACACGTTGGAAGCGGGCGAGGAAATCTTCGCATATGTGATCAATCGCGCTAAAAACGGCGATCATTATTGGGTGTTTGCCCACGTGACGCCCAGTTTCGACGAGCAGGGCAATATCATCAGCTATCATTCCAGCCGCCGGGTGCCGCGTCGCGATGTGGTCGAGGGCGTCATTACGCCGTTATACAAACAGTTGCTGGACGCCGAGAACAGCTTTGAAAACAGCAAAGAAGGCATGGCCGTTTCATTCCAGGCGGTTCTTGATCTATTGAACGAAAAAGGCGTGGGCTACGATGAACTCATCTTCTCTCTCTAAGGCGGCATGGTTGACCGCCGCATCCGCCGCCCTGGGCATTGCGGTCGGTATCGTGGGTTGGCTGAACGTCGGCCCCGATTGGATTACGCTGGTGTTGTCTTTGGGCTTCGTATTATTGGCGGGCCTGAGTTGGCAGATGCAGAACCGCACGCGCAGGGTCTTGGCGCAGGCTACCGATGTGTGCCGCGAGGTCGAGCGCGGAAATTTTGAGGCGCGTTATGTCGACATCCGCGAGGGCGGCGAATTGCGCGATTTGCTGCTGCGTCTGAACGGCGTGATTGACCGCACCGACGCCTTCGTGAGGGAATCTGGCGCATCGATGAAGGCGGTCAGCAACAATAAATATTTCCGCCGCATCGTTGAAGACGGCATGGAAGGCAACTTTCTGCATTCTGCACGCACCAGCAATGCGGCGACGATGGGCATGGCGGAGCGTATCTCTAATTTTTCGATGGTTTCCGATGCGTTTGAACAAACGGCGCAGGGCGTGGTGTCGCGCGTGGCGGATGCCTCGCGCAAGTTGAACGATACGGCGGAAGGTATGGCCACGACGGCTACCGACACCACCCAACGCACCAAAATCGTGGCCTCTGCGGCGCAAAGTGCTGCAAACAATGTGAACGATGTGGCTGGCGCGGCTGAAGAACTTTATGCCTCCATCGGCGATATTCGCCACCAGGTGGCGGAATCGTCACGCATCGCCAGCTCTGCCGTGACCGAGGCCGAAAATGCCAACGTTCATGTGAAAAGCCTGAGTGAAGCCGCCGACCGGGTGGGCGAGGTGGTCAAGATGATCACCGAAATCGCCGAGCAGACCAATTTGCTGGCGCTGAATGCGACCATCGAAGCGGCCCGCGCGGGCGATAGCGGCAAGGGCTTTGCCGTGGTGGCGGGCGAGGTGAAGAACTTAGCCAATCAGACCGCGCGCGCGACCGAGGAGATTACCGCACAAATCGGCGGTATTCAGACCGCCACGGATAATGCCGTCAACGCTATCCGCATCATCGGCGATACCATTAATTCCATCAGCTCTATTTCTAATGCGGTGGCTGCGGCGGTTGATCAGCAAAGTTCCATCACTTCGCGCATTACCGAAAACGTCGGCGCGGTGGCGACCGGCACCGAAGACGTCAGCCGCAACGTGGGCGAAGTCTTGCAAGCGGCGAATTCGACCGGCGATGCCGCCGCGCAAGTGCTCGACGAAGCCACGGCGCTTTCGCATCAGGCCGAAAGCCTCAATCTGGAAGTGGCGAGCTTCCTGACCGAATTGCGCAAGGTTGTTTCTTAAAAAAACAACGGTGCGCTGCATATTCCATCGATCACCGCTAACTGGCCATCGATCACCGCCAACTGGGGTTGTTTAAACCTCGTTGGCGGTTTTCTTTGACGAGCCGTTAAGCCGTCGAATCTCATTTGTCGCCGTTTGCAATGGTGCTTTGCAGCATCAAAATGGTGCAGTGCGGCAGCGTCGAAACCCGCAGAAAATCGATTAACTATAATCGCGTTAATTATAAAAAATAGTTTATTATCAATATATTGAGTGACTTTAATGTTGTTGCACAGGGGAGTCCGGCCCTATATCCTCATGCCTTGAGTAAGCCCGATGGATCCATTATTTCCGGGCGGACATGCAACGACGGAGGTGACCTTCACATGGTCAAAAACGCCAAGGCAAACAAAGCCACTCAATCCGCCCCCAAGGCCGCCCCCAAAGCGCCCCGCACCCAAGCCAAGACCAAGCCGCCCGCGCGTCAGCGTGCGCCAAAGGCAAAGGTCGCGACGGACGATCTGCTGACGCACTACCGCGACATGCTGCTGATCCGGCGCTTTGAGGAAAAGGCGGGCCAGTTGTATGGCATGGGGCTAATCGGCGGTTTTTGTCACCTTTACATCGGCCAAGAGGCCGTGGTGGTCGGCGCGCACGCCAATGCCCAGCCCCAAGACAGCGTCATCACCAGCTACCGCGATCACGGCCACATGCTGGTGTGCGGCATGGAGCCTAAGGGCGTGATGGCCGAGTTGACGGGCCGCGAAGGCGGCTATTCGCGCGGCAAAGGCGGCTCAATGCACATGTTCAGCCGCGAAAAGAAATTCTATGGCGGTCACGGCATCGTCGGCGGTCAGGTGCCGATGGGTACCGGTTTGGCGTTCGCGCACAAATATAACAAAGATGACGGCGTGTGTTTCACCTATTTCGGCGACGGCTCGATCAACCAGGGCCAGGTCTATGAAAGCTTCAACATGGCCCAGTTGTGGCGGTTGCCGGTGCTGTATATCGTCGAAAACAACAAATACGGCATGGGTACCTCGGTATCGCGCGCTTCGGCCACCACGGCGCTGTATCAGCGCGGCTCCGCCCACGGCATTCCCGGCGCTCAGGTCGACGGCATGGACGTCATGTCGGTCAAGGCCGCCACGGCCACGGCGCTGGAGCATGTGCGCGGCGGCAAGGGGCCGTATATCTTGGAAATGCTCACCTATCGTTATCGTGGGCATTCCATGTCCGATCCGGCCAAGTACCGTTCCAAGGATGAAGTTTCCAAGGTGCGCTCCGAGCAAGACCCCATCGACAACCTGCGCGACATCATCTTGAAAACCAAGGCTGCCGATGAAAACGCGCTTAAAGAGATCGACCGCGAGATCAAGGGGATCGTCACCGATGCCGCCGAATTCGCCAAAAACAGCCCCGAACCCAATCCGGCCGAGCTGTACACCGACATTTTGGTCGAAGCTTGAGAGCGGGGAGATAGAGACATGCCCATTCAAATTCTGATGCCCGCCTTGTCGCCGACCATGACCGAAGGCAACCTCACCAAGTGGGTTGTCGCCGAGGGCGATACCGTTCGTTCGGGTTCCGTGTTGTGCGAGATCGAAACCGACAAAGCCACCATGGAAGTCGAAGCCGTGGACGAAGGCATCGTCGGCAAAATTTTAGTGCCCGCCGGGAGCCAAGGCGTGGCGGTCAACTCCGTCATTGCATTGCTGCTGGAAGAAGGCGAAGACGCGGGCGCGCTGGATTTGGTCGATCAGGCCGGACAGGCGCCGAAATCCACGCCTGCGCCGATTATTTGCGACGACGTGCCTGCCATGGCCGCGCACGCGGACCCGGCTCCGGCCCGCATCACAACCCCCGTTGCAGCCGAGCCGGAATATACCGGCGCAATGGTCAGCCAGACGCTGCGGGAATCCCTGCACGACGCCATGGCCGAAGAAATGCGCCGCGATCCCAAGATTTTCCTGCTGGGTGAAGAAGTCGCCGAATATCAAGGCGCTTATAAAGTCAGCCAAGGTCTGCTCGAAGAGTTCGGCTCAGATCGCGTGATCGACAGCCCCATCACCGAATACGGTTTTGCCGGTCTCGGTGTGGGAGCGGGCTTCGGCGGGTTGAAGCCGATCATCGAATTCATGACCTTCAATTTTTCCCTGCAGGCCATCGACCATGTGGTGAACTCCGCCGCCAAGACGCTGTATATGTCGGGCGGGCAGATGGGTTGCCCGATCGTGTTTCGCGGCCCCAACGGGGTTGCGTCACGGGTTGGCGCGCAGCACAGCCAGTGTTTCGCCGCGTGGTACGGATCGGTGCCGGGTCTGAAGGTCGTAGCCCCGTGGTCGGGCGCGGACGCCAAGGGTCTGCTTAAAGCCGCCATC
>Ga0299912_10002649_pt1 | contig 14670 bp, 13 predicted proteins | sample RVTome_2_FD_207667 | JGI IMG/M metagenome (GOLD analysis project Ga0299912, IMG submission 207667) | Soil microbial communities from uranium-contaminated site in the Upper Colorado River Basin, Wyoming, United States - RVT95D214 (version 2) ... | reverse complement strand
ACCAAAGGAGATTTTCTCTTTCCTTCCATCATGCAGGATAAAGAGAAGATTGACAAGTTCACCTCTTTGATCGAAATTGGTTTGAAGGGGAAACAGAACCCTGAAGATTTTTTAGCTCTTTTAATGAAAAGGCTGCCCCTTTCGGAGAGGGACGGAAGGCTTCTTTTGAGGGTTTACAGTCGCATCAGGGAATTGGAAGAACAAGGTGAGAATGGAATCTGGGCTCGCTACATCAAGAATGCTTTTGCGCCTGTGTACCTGGGCGTTTTTGACTATGTGGTTGGCAATCCTCCATGGATACGATGGGGATACTTGTCAGATGACTACCGGAAAAGAACTCTCGATTTGTGGCAAAGATATGGACTCTTCTCTTTAAAAGGCCATGAAGCAAGACTGGGAGCAGGGGAGAAAGATTTCTCGATGTTATTTACCTACGCCTCATGCGACAATTACTTAAAGAAAGGTGGGACACTTGCTTTTCTTATTACGCATGAGGTTTTTAAATCAAAGGGGGCAGGCGAAGGATTTAGACAGTTTGAAATTAAGGATAAAAAAGTGCCTCTTCGGGTCAAACTCATGGAAGACCTGGTGGATCTTAAGCCTTTTCAAGCAGCGAATAAGACTTCTCTGTTCGTTCTGGAGAAGGGGCAACCTACCTCCTATCCAATCCCCGTCGTCATTTGGAAGAGGCATCCAGGAATTGGAGCCATCTCAACGGACTGGCCTTTATCAAAAGTGTTGGCGAACACTGAACGAATTGAAGTGAAGGCCATACCAGTCGACCCATCCAGAACTAACTCTTCATGGCAGACTGCCACCTCTTCTTCTCTGAAATGGTCTGAAAGGATGAAGGGAGAAAACCCTTACAAAGCCCGCCTCGGAGCAAGGGTTGAGCCTTACGGCGTTTTCTGGCTGCGCATAAAAGATGTTCGTCCTGATGGACTTCTTGTCGTTGAAAACATGATTGAGCGGGGAAAAAGAGAGATTCCTTCGGCTTCTGCTGCTATTGAAAAAGACCTTGTCTACCCTGCAGTCAGCGGAGGAGATATCGTCAAGTTTGGGATAAAATCAAACTTCTATGTTTTAGTCGCTCAGGATCCAATAGAAAGAAAGGGCTATCAAGAACAATGGATGAGTTCTCACCTTCCACTTACCTATGCCTATCTAATCCATTTCAAGAACATCCTAACTGAAAGGGCTGCTTACCAAAAATATTTCCACAAAGAGATTAAGAAGGGCAAGAAAGTGATTAAACGTGAGCCCATCGCACCATTCTACTCTATGTACAACATCAGTGAAGAATCATTTGTAAAATATCGTGTTGTTTGGAAACGGATGGCATCTAAAATGGCTGCCGTTGTCCTCTCAAGACTACGTACCCGATTTGGATTGAAAACAGCCATTTCCACAGATACAACCTCTTTTTTCTCTGTCGAGGATGAAAAAGAGGCACATTACTTATGCGGTATCCTGAATTCAAAGACGGTTAATGAGTATATCCAAAGCTTCTCATCCGCAGGGAGAGGTTTTGGAGCCCCATCAATAATGAATAATCTTGCCATTCCCAAGTTTAATAGTGATAATAGGATTCATATGAAGATTGCAGACCTTTCCCAAAAGGCTCATAACCTGGTAGCTCAAGGAAAGGAAATAGACAAATTGCAAAGTGAGTTAGACGAGGCAGTTGAAAGATTATGGAATACCAAATCCTAAATCCTTCAGATCAAGAGTATCCTAAGCGCCTACTTGAACGCCTCAGAAAATCTTCACCCGAACAGATTTATTACTGGGGTCCATTAGATCTGATTAATAGATTCACGATGGCGGTGATCTCTGCCGATTCCATTAGCGGATTAGCTTTGATGGCTGCCAATCAGTTGTTATTCACCATCCGTGAATACGATATTAACTTAATCGGTGGATGGCACTCTGTGATGGAGACGGAGATATTCCGGCTCGGGCTTTACAGGAAAAACCTTACGGTGACCCTATTTACGGCAAAAGGTCTGGAGTCCGAAACTTTTGAATCCTTTCTTGAAACAAGATTCTATCCGCCATTACATGAGTTCCCGGAGAGAGAAGAATATTTTCGCCGAGCAAAGGAAGGAAGATTATTGATGCTATCCATTTCTCCCCCGGAGGAGAAGAGGATGAAGCGCCCCAATATTTTAAATCGAAACTGGTTGGCCTGTGTCCTATCCAATGTCGTCTTCGTCCCTTTCGCAGAGAAGGGAACCAAAACCCTTGCGTTAGCCAAGCGGGTTCTCGCTGCTCAAATTCCTATTTTTACATCCGATCATGAGGACAATAAGGCTCTCCATCAGTTGGGTATTCCAGGTTTATCACGAGGGGCAGTGGGGGCCGTCTTAGAAGAACTGGGATGTCGTCGGGCTCAGCTACCTGAAAGAGGAAAAAATAAAACAATATTGTGTGAACCAAATATTGAACCAGAAAATAAATCTCCCGGGTTGATTCAAGGGAAATTGAATTTTAGTTGAGCCCAAACCTTGGCCTTTTCTTTTCTTCTACCAATATCTTCTCCATTTTTTTCCGGGATGCTATATGGAGCTACAGACTTTTTGATGGATGAAAAGAACTGCGATAAGATAAATTTGAAAGGAGATAAACCATGTTGAATTTAGAGGTGAAAACAAAACTGTCGCAGGAAGAAACCATTCAGCAGTTAAAGAAGTATTTTGGGAAGGGAGGATTGGGCTTAGAGATAGCAGAAGAGACGCCTCAGTGTATCAATTTTGAGGGCGGAGGCGGCCATGTGACTGCCACTATTTGTCTAGAAGGAGATAAAACTCGAATTGATCTGGTGACTCAGGAATGGGACTATCAAGTGAAGAAATTTGTGGTAGATCTTCCTTAATCACTAGAGCCTGAAGTTTTGCAGTCTCTATAGAAAATAGTACAGAGGGGAGGAACCATCGTGGACGAAAAAGGCCGGCTAAATGCTCTTGAAGTGGCACTCAACAATGAGACGAGAGAGCGGGAATTCTATATTAAAAACGCCAAGAGAACGAAAAACGTTCTTGGAAAAAGAATGTTCCAACAAATCGGGGATGATGAGTTGGAACACTATGAACGGCTAAAACAACTCCATCAAAAGTGGACAAAGCAGGAAAAATGGCCTGAAACCGTCCCTCTTAAAGTGAGAGATACGGTCGTCAAGGATATCCTCCTCGATTTCGTTAAAAAGGTGGATATGACGGCAAAAGGGGATGCGGATGACCTCGAGGCTGTCCGGACCGCGCTCGATTTCGAGGCCAAGGGAGCGAAGTTCTATGCCGAATTGCGAGAGAGCGTTTCAAATCCCAAAGAGAAGCAGTTCTTTGACCTCTTGTCAAAGATGGAAAATGAGCATTATCTCTCTCTAAAGGATACGGAGGAATACTTTATTGATCCTGTCTCGTGGTATCGAAGGGTAGAACATCACACCTTAGATGGATAGTAGACCCCGTTAGAAAGGATAGGGTTTTAACCCCGCCCTTTCTAAGAGGAATTGAAATTTCATTTACTAATCAGTCCATAATTGGGACACTGAAGACTGAATTTCCTAGCCGTTCGTGCTGAGCTTGTCGAAGCATGAATGGCGTGACGACGCCCTTCGACAAGCTCAGGGTAGACGGTGAGCCTCTTCCAAGGTCGGAATTCCTCTCCTTCCTCCGAGGTCTCGGCATTTGAGGGCTGCCACAGCATTGGCAAATCTCAAAATCTCCCTTACCTCCCAATTCTGCAAGAGTCCGTAAATAAACCCTGCATGGAAGACATCGCCAGCACCGGTCGTATCGACCGCATTGATCTCAAACCTCTTGACCTGAAGGATGCTACCATCCACTAAAGCGACGGCACCTTCACGGCCCAATGTCGCGCAGAGAAATCCAGGGGTCTGTCTCTGCATTTCAAACAGAGCCTTTTCTCGATCTGAAATTCCTGTGAAGAGCGTGGGAAACGTTGAAGAGGTGATGATGAAGTCGATCTTCTTAATCAGCTCAGAGGTGAGAGGCTCTATCTTATCAAGGTCGATGACTGTGGGAATTCCCTCTTCCTTTGCCCACTGAGCAGACTGAAGGGCTGCCCGAAGATCGTGTCCATCTAAGTGAAGGAGCTTTCCAGAGCAGATCTCATCTTTTCGAAGCTCTCCTTCGTGGTACATCAACTGTTTATCCCGATCCCAAAGGATTGTTCGCTCTCCTGAAGCACGATCTACGATAATCATGGCAAACTGACTGGTTGCGTTTGTTTCAACCGTTACAGAGGAGACGTCCACCCCATCCTGGCGAAGGGAATTTATGGAGAAAGCTCCCAATTCATCGCCACCGACTTTACCGATATATTTCGTCCTTATTCCCCATCGACTTAGGGCAACCATGGCTGTGGCCACCTGGCCTCCTCCCTGTTTTGAAAACTGGAGGATCTCCATTTTTGAATTCAGGGTGGGAAATTCAGGGACCACACACAGGAAATCGACAGAGTTGAGCCCTATCCCCACCACCTCAAAAGGTTTATTTTTTGGAAAAGAGAGATTAAATCGCATGCTATCCTCTTACAGAGTTTTGAGAGATTTTGTCTTAGGGTACGATATTCAAAAATGCTTGAGGCGGTATGATTTGGCATGAAATTCCATTTTTCTTAAGGAGTGCCTCAGAAATATTCAATAAATCCTTATCTCCGGTAATTAAAAAATCAGCTTCTACTTCTTTACACAAAGAGAGATAATGGTCATCCTTAGCATCTCTTGACAAGACCACATGGATTGACACAGTAACATGTTTTGCCATATCTACAATCTGCTCCATTTTTTCCTGGATAAAGGTGATCTGTTCCTCTGAAAGCTTTTTTGAAAGTTGTAAAATGACTCCCTGGAGCTCTTGCTCGATGGGCTGAGATAGGTAGACCTCATGTTCTTCCATTGCCCGAACGATCGCTTCCAGTGGCCTACCTCCAAAGACTGCAGAGATAATTACATTGGCATCGATAACGACCTTAGCCATAAATCTCCTGCCTGACTCGCTCAAGAGCTTTCAGAGCCTTTTTTTTGGACACTCCGGCCTCGTTGAGTATTCTTCCAATCTCGAGGAGGATAATCTCTGCGCTGTTTTTCTGGACGGGAGTAAGGCGGGCAATCGGTCTTTTACGTTTCATCACCACAATCTCACTCCCCTCGTTTAAGTACTTCACAACACCCTCTTTAAACTCTCTCACACCGACGAATTTCATTTTCTCACCTCCATAAATAACGTTACCACAAATGTGGGAATAATTCAAAATCGTTTCGAGTATTTAGTTCGATGTGGGTGGATTAGACCTCAAAAGAGGGAATACAAGGGAAACGGAGGTTTGGCAACTGGAATAAGACATGCCGAAACAGTAAAGATCCTCACTTATTTTTATTGACTTTACTTTTACAAATTAATATATTCCAAACAAAAAAGAGACCATCCGTCAATATCTTTTAATCCGTTAGGCATATATTAACAGTCTCAAATTAGTATGGACATCTTATCAGAAGACATCAGATTAATCTTCCTCTCCCCTTAGGGGAGAGGATTCAGGTGAGGGGTAACTCATCGGTTCCACCCTCACCCCCACCCTCTCACGCTAAGACGGGCGAGGGAATTTTGTTTCGTCTGTTCTATTATGGGACGGTTAATAATTTCACATTACGGTTTCGTCACTCGCGAACCGTGAAAATCAACAAGATAATTTAGGAGGCATTAAAGCTCCTTACAGACTTTCTAATAGGGTTGACCGGGGAAGATAGAGGATAGTCTATTGCTTCCTTGTCTGTATGACGGGTTAGTAACTTCGCAGAAAGTTTCCTTCAGGGACATCGCCAACCTGCCAGTCCGATAGGCAGGTCATCGCTCGCTCGGCAGGCTTCGGGAAGCCTCCATCGTTTGGGAGGGAGTAATCATTGGAAAATTGTGCATAAGTGAGATTACTGGCTTGCCTACCAGCCCGTTATGCGAAAAGATAGAAAGCTGATTCGGCAGGAGGTATCAAGTGACAGTTGAAGCGAAATATGTTCACACAAATATCGTTTCTAAAAACTGGGAAAAATTAGCTCGGTTTTATGAAAAGGTATTTGGCTGTAAGCGGGTATTGCCTGAAAGAGACATGTCAGGGAAGTGGATTGAAGATGGAACTGGCGTGCCAGATGTCCATATAAAGGGTATTCATCTTCGCTTACCGGGTTATGGCGAATCAGGTCCGACCCTAGAGATATTCCAGTACAATAAATACCTAAATACTGGAAGAGCACAAGTCAATCAGCCTGGTTTTGTTCATATAGCTTTTGGGGTGGATGATGTCGAAGATGCATTAAATGTAGTGTTATCAGAAGGCGGTGGACAATTGGGAAAGGTTGTTACCAAGAAGATCCCGGAAGTTGGTACATTAACGTTTGTATATGCAAAGGATCCTGAAGGAAATATTATTGAATTACAGAATTGGAAAAAATAGTCATTAAATATTTTGTTGTAATGGCGGTATCGTTTGCATCACACACAGTAGGCGAAATCGCCCCATGGTCTACAGCATTTAAAAGGAGGAAAAATGAAATATGATGAGATAATAAAAATTCTTGCTCCTTGTGGCTTGAATTGCGCTAAAAGGCCGACTAAAATGGCTTTCTCCCCCAATCTATAGGATTGATTAAATTTTCTTTTTCTCCTTGAAGAAATCGACGGAGATTTTCCTCAATAATAGGAAGAACCTGCTCCACATAGATGTCACTTATCCCACCCACATGGGGAGTAATTATGACATTCTCCATGTCCCATAGCGCGTTGTCTTGGGGGAGTGGTTCTTCCCAAAAAGTATCCAATGCCGCACCAGCAATTTTTCCTGTCTTCAAGGCATGGATCAATGCCTCTTCGTCAACAATATCTCCTCTTCCGATATTGATCAAAAAAGCAGTAGGTTTCATTGAGGAGAGGGCTTCGGTCCCGATCATCTTTTTTGTTTGAGGAGTAGAAGGAACCACAATGATAAAATAATCCACTTCTTTAGTCACCCGGAGGAGTTCTCCGGGGCCAAAAAAAAAGTCGATAGAATCGATCTTCCTCTTGACAATATCGATGCCAAAGACCGTCATTCCAAAAACTTTACATTTTCGGGCAATCTCTTCTCCAATAGTCCCCACACCGAGAATCCCCACCTTCTTCTTATAGAGAAGTTTCCCGGGCCAACGCTCCCAGACTCTTTGATCTTGGTTTCGTATGACCTTTTGGAAATTTCGGTTTAGGGCGAGCATCAGAAGGACGGCCATCTCCGACATTTGTGGGCCATGAATTCCGCGAGCTGAAGTAATCAGGACTTCTTTCCGGAGAGAAGGAAGATTGATGATGTAGTCAACGCCTGTGGTCAAGGTCTGAATCCACTTGAGATTTTGGGCCTTCTTGACCAGTTCGTCCGAAATATTACCTGTGAAGAGGATATCCGTTTTCTCAATAAAGTCTCCAATTTCCTCCTCCCTCGTCACCGCAAGAATGGATAGCGTAGGGAAGATCCTTTCCAAGAATTTCTTATAATCCTTCGCGGATGGGTTCAGAATGAGTAGGTACATCTTTTGATATATCCTTTAAAGTATCTGTACGATAAATGATTCTCTTTGGAAATTCAGATTTCTATTATTTTCATCTCTCCCTAAGAGAGGAAAGCTTCCTTCGTTGTGTGATGATAGGAATGAGTAAAAGCAGGGCCGCAGTAATTAAGAAACCAAGTGAGATGGGACGAGAGATAAAAATAGAGAAGTCCCCTCGGGCCATAATCAATGACCGGCGAAGGTTTGTTTCGAGCTTCTGCCCCAGGACCAAGGCGAGGATCAAGGGTGCTCCCTCATATCGAAACCTCTTCATCAGAAATCCTAGGATTCCAAAAATGAGCATGGCGATGACGTCTGCGACACTGTTTGACAAGCTATAGGCTCCGATTAAACAAAAGAGCAGGATCAGGGGATAGAGGAGGTAATAGGGAACCTTGAGAACCTTCACCCACATGGGGATGAGCGGGAGGTTTAGAACAAGGAGCATCCCGTTCCCGATATACATACTCACGATGGTGCCCCAGAACAGATCAGGAGCGTCTTTCATCAAGAGTGGTCCTGGCTGCAATCCATGGATCATCAGGGCTCCTAACAGAATGGCCATGACAGGATTTGCAGGTATCCCGAGAGTAAGAAGGGGGATAAAAGATCCACCCGCCCCCGCATTATTTGCTGCCTCTGGACCCGCGACTCCCTGGATAGCCCCTTTCCCAAACTCCTCTGGATGTTTTGAAACCTTCTTCTCAATAGCATAGGAGGCAAAGGAGGCGATAACCGCTCCTCCACCGGGAAGGATTCCAAGAAAAAAACCGAGGATTGAACCCCGTATGATTGACCATATGGATACAGCCCAGTCCTTAAGCGTTGGAAAAAGGTTCCTCACCCGAGTAGTAAGGATTTCCCTCTTGATTTCGGTTTCCAGGTTCAAGAGAACTTCGGAAATGCCGAAAAGGCCCATGGCAACGGGGACGACTCCTACCCCATTCAATAGACTCTGGATGTTAAACGTGAATCGGTACTGTCCGCTGATGGTGTCCATACCCACGCCGCTGAGAATCAACCCAACCCCTGCCATCAGCAAAGCCTTGACCATAGACCCGCTGCTTAAATAGGTGAGAACGGTGATCCCCACGATCATTAACGAGAAATATTCTGGTGGCCCAAATTTAAGTGCGAGATTAGATAAAAAAGGCCCCACGCAAGTGAGGGCGATGACGGCAAACGTTCCTGCGATAAAGGACCCAAAGGCCGCGATACCTAAAGCAGGCCCTGCCCTCCCTTTCTGGGCCATCTGATAGCCATCGAGGCAGGTGACCACCGAGGCAGCCTCCCCGGGAATGTTTACCAGGATCGAGGTGGTTGACCCTCCATACATGGCTCCGTAGTAAATCCCGGCAAGCATAATGGTTGCAGAGACCGGGTTGACCTTAAATGTAGTAGGCAGAAGCAAAGCAATTGCCGCAGCAGGTCCCAGACCGGGTAAAACACCAACCAACGTTCCGATGAGCACTCCAATGAAGCAGTACATCAGGTTGAGAGGTTGTAGTGCAACCTGAAAACCGTAACCCACGTTTTGAAGGACCTCTGCCATTAATTTACTCCGGTTTTAGAACCTCAAGAACTCCAAAAGCCCCTTTGGCAGCTGCGATTGCAGCGCCACCTCAAAAACCATATACGTTAGTGTTGTGATGAGAAGGCTCACCAGGACCGCAAACCACCACCTTTTTTTCTCGATTACCCCCAAGAGGAAAATAAAAAGGAGCAGGGTTACGATAAGAAAGCCCAGCCATTCCATGAACAAGACATAGACGAAGAGAGAGATTAACACAGGTACGATCTTGGCAACCTTCCAGCTTCCAAAATCGGATCCCGCTGTTTCTTCCGGAGGCCGGTTTCTGAGCGACATCACAATGATGATGAGCGAAAGGATTGCTGTGACGATGCCTGTCCAGAAAAAAAGAAAACCCGGGCCTGGTTGATGCAGAATTCCCAGGCCCAACTTATACGATTTATAGGTTACAAACAGGGAGAAGACGAGCCAGAAAAGCCCGCTCGCTCGATCGGCTTTCTCCATCGAGATATTTCCTTCATCCTATTGTTTCCGCAAGCCTATTTTGACTGCGATGTCATATATCTGTTTGTATTCGTCGTCCCTCCACTTCCTGAGTTCCGCGGGAGACTTAATATCGACAATACTTCCGAGCTGTTCAACTCTGGCTTTTGTAGCTCTTACTGCCTTTTCGACCGCAGGTACCAGGACCTTCCTCGCCTCGTCCGGAATTCCTGCCGGGGCCCAGAGTGCGAACCAGGTCGCAGGCAAACCCTGCTTGTAGCCCAATTCCTTGAGTGTCGGGATTTCAGGGCGATCAGGCTTTTTGGGGTCGATCAGGAGAATCCTCATCCTTCCTGCCTCCGCGTGGGGCTTCAGCTTACCGTAACCATCGAGGGTGGACTCCACGTGGCCTCCCATAACAGCGGTCACGACGGATTCCCCTCCTTCAAAAGGCACATGCGTCAACTGGATGCCCGTGATGGACTGAAGCATCTCCACCGCGAAGTGGGAGGAAGAACCGACACCAATTGTGCTGATGCGGAGTTTCCCGGGGTTCTTCTTGGCATAGTCGACGAATTCAAGGAAGGTTTTCCAAGGCGCATCTCCGTTGACACCAACGACCGTTGGAAAGAAATAATGGAATCCTAAAGGCTCGACATCCTTGACCGGGTCGTAGTGGACAACCTCTGGATTGGTAATAGGAACATAGATGAACGGTGTAGCTCCGCCATAGAAAAGGGTATACCCATCTTTCTTGGCTCTGAGAAATGTGTCAACACCAAGGACAGTCGATGCTCCAGGCTTATTGTTCGGGATAATCTTTGTGCCGAGAATTTTCTCCAGCTCCTCTGCTAACATTCTGGACGTGATATCTCCCGTGGCACCCGCAACATAAGGAATAATGAGCTGGATGGGACGATCGGGGTAATGCTGCGCATAAGCCCCTTGGGCTACAAGAGTGCAAAACCCCACTAAAAAAATAACGACAAAAAAGAATAGATGTCTCGATTGCATGATCCTTTACCTCCTTTTTTATATTGTAAGCAGTTCGTCCGTGCTCCGATGGAGCCGTTCGTATCCGCCAGGGTTTAACAAATAGGTTTCCCCCCAGAAGAAACTGTTTTTGCCATCGGATGTAAAGACCGTGGGATGAATAATGACCGCCATCCCAGACTCAAGCACCGTTTCATTAAGACGAGAAACCCGAGCTTCAAGCAAATCCACTCCACAGATATGACCTGAGGGAGGTTTGAAAAGGTAGCCACAATCCGCCACATAAGACTCCATAGCCAACACCATATCTTTAATGGTCCCCCCAGGTTTGAACCATTCTAAACCCCTCTTAATCGCATTGCAACATACTCCATGCATGTTTTCAAGATCCTGATTGGGCCTTCCTACATTGACTGTTCTTACCAGTTGTGTCCAGTAACCCTCATAACGAGGCGTGATTTCCATGACGATGCTATCACCGTCCTCTACCCGCCTCGGAGAAGGAGAATAGGGGAGAGGCAAAGTATTGCCATCCCCGAAAGCAAACTTTCCGGAGCCAATCAATGTAAAATGGGCTTCCGCTCCACCCGCACGAGCGTAACGTTCGATCTCCGAAACGATTTCAAATTCGCTCACTCCAGGGCGAATCATCTTTACAGCAGTTTCAAATCCCCCATCGCCCAACTGAGCCCCTTTGCGGAATATCTCCATTTCTTCCTGGCTTCGTTGAAGGCGAATTCGCATTAGCCGATCGTGCGTTTCAATCCAATCGACTTGGGGTAATTCCTGCCTAAGGTGCTGATACCAGGCAAGAGGAAGCATCGCAGAGTTGATTCCAATCCTTCCAGTAGAGACTCCACGTTCTTTCAAGAGCTTGGCAGCATCTTCGATGAGATTCTCAGTGAAACGGCAATCCTTGACAGAAGACCTCCGGATGGCCGCCTGCTTTGTAATCTCACTGTAGGCAAATAGCACTGGCTCGGATTCAGGAAAGAGGACAACGACCTGTCTGTTGAAGATGACGAACATGTCGGTGTAGTAACGTAAGTCTCCAAAAGCTCCAATACCGACATTTGTATCACCTATTAGGAGTAATGCCTGAAGCTGATCTTTTTTTATCATCTCCAGGATTGCCTGATGCCTCGCCTCCCTTTCCGCTTTTGAAAAAGCCAAAAGAAATCACCTCCTTTCTTTATTCCCTTCCTGTCATGAAGTTGATCAGAGGAATGTCATTGCTCAAATCGAGAAGATCTCCTGAGGTGTTTTGTGAAGACATTGGCTCACACCTGAATCTGTAATCAGATAATTGTCACAGATCCAGACCCAGACTCTGTCGGAGCCGATGACCGGATGGACGGTGATATTCATTCGCGCCTGAAGTTTCATGGGTTCATCATCACGAATGGCAGGTCGTTCCACGAGATCATATCCCTGACCATGGGCATAGAGGCGGGTCTCCGGGAGTTGTCCCTTTTTCAGCAGGAATTCGTTGTTAGCGTGCCAGATCTCCGATGGATCTGCCCCTGATTTAAGGAGTTTTAATGTGATCTTTTGCGTTTCCTTACATAACTCAAAGGCTTCTTGCAATTCATGTGGGACCTTACCAAGGAAGAAGATTCTTCCCAATTCCGCATACATCCCTCCTGGACCATTAACTTCTATCATTAGGGTGAACTGGTCTTCTTCCCTTACTACACGATTCTGGAAATGTCGCTTTTGCATGGGAACTGGCTTTCCTAATGGGCCAGAAGCCCCCATGACCAACTGTTCTTCACTTCCTAAATCTGTTACCTTATGGACAATGTCAGCGATGATTTCGAAATCCTTTCTCCCTGGGCGAATTGCCTTCTTCGCATACTCCATTGCTTCATCCTGAAGGGCGGCAGTTTTTTTAATCAGGGCTATTTCCTCGTCACTTTTGATGGCTTTGACCTGATCTACAAGGTCTGTTGCATCAATGAAATTCGATTGGGGAAGGTTCTTTATCATGTATTCATAAAACATGGCCGACATTGATCCCTTCCCCACGATACCAATTTTCGCTCTCTTCTTAACTTTTAGCGTCTGGACTGTCAGCTCTGCATCATAGGCATTGCTGTATATCAGACTACGGAAATAAGGGGCAGTCAATCTATTTTTCACCCCTCTCATCGTCCATGCAGGAGGCCCTAAATCTCCCGGTGGTTTACCACCACAGGTGATGGTAGTCATCTCATCATCGATAGGGAAAATCACTGTCATGGGATAGCCATTTCGCGCTGAAATATCAGTAAACCATTTAATATAACCTCCTAACCACTCGTTATCATTTTGCATCACAAGAAAATCGATGCCTTCTGCTTTCATCTTTTTCCGTACTTCTCTCCAACGCCTTTCCAATTCGCTATTGGATATCGATTCTGTAAGTATTTGTTTTTGATCTTCCACCATTGTTTTTACTCCTTTCATTACACTATGAAAAATTCTTTATAGAGCAACTTATCGTCGAGCGTAACTACCTGGAATAAATTCATTTACTGATTTGATCCGGAATTCTTCAAAAGTCCCTTTTGTTTAAATGGTATGAAAATTTGAGAATTTGCAGATACCGTTAGTCTAATATAATACTTAATACCAACTGTCAAGGAAAACTTAAATGCCTTCTTTGTTGTGAGCGGGATTCCGAGTTTCCTTTGGCTATTTTGCTTGTTTTCTCATCTCAACTCCCTATATTTCAGATCGATGGAACCAATTGATCATTCCCATTAAAGACTTATTAGTGGTTGACGAAAAGGCTCATCCATAGTATAAAAAAGGTAAGATTGACCTAAGAAGGATAGAAGATTGGAAGGAATCGCGACTGTCATTCTTGCAGCTGGGAAGGGAACGCGGATGAAGTCAGACTTGGTAAAGGTCCTTCACCCACTTCTGGGGCTACCAATGCTCTCCTATCCCATTGACCTCTCTTTAAGTGGGATTAAGGCCGAAAAGACGATTGTAGTGGTAGGCTACCAGGCAGACCAGATCAAAGAGAGGTTTAAAAACCCTCGGATTCAATTTGTCCTCCAAAACGAACAACTGGGCACAGGTCATGCGGCCTTGCAAGCCATTCCATTTCTAAAGACATTCACTGGTACTGTTCTCATCCTCTGCGGAGATGTTCCGTTGGTGAAAGCAGAGACCCTTCACTCCTTTATCGATGCTTATGGGAAAAGTAACTCCATCCTCTCTGTATTAACTACCGTTGTGGAGCATCCCTTTGGGTATGGTCGGATCATCCGAAGTTCCGAGGGCTGGCTGGAAAAGATTGTGGAAGAGAAGGATGCCCCAGAGGAGGAAAGATCGATCCGAGAGATTAATACAGGGATATATTGTGTGAAGGCTTCCTTTTTGATTGAGGGGTTAAGAGAGATTGGAAAGGATAACGCACAAGGTGAATACTATCTTACTGATTTGGTAGAAATTGCAAGAAAGAACACCTTAAGATGTTCTGCGCATATCGTGGCGGATCCAGTAGAAGTAATGGGAATCAACACAAGGGTCGATCTTGCCATCGCTAATGAAGTGCTCAAACAGGAGAAGCTGAAGGAGTTAATGCTCTCTGGTGTGACTGTCCTTGATCCCCCAAATACCTATGTGGAGAGAATGGTTGAGGTGGGAAGAGAAACAACGCTCTATCCGAATTGTTATCTCCATGGGATGACAAAAATTGGCGAACATTGTATCATTGAACCGAACTCAAAGATCACAGACTCCATCGTTGGCAATGAGGTGACGATTCGGTCGAATTCTGTGATCACTGAAAGTAAGATTGAAGGGGGGGCAATCATCGGACCTTTTGCCCACCTAAGGCCTTTAAGCGAGATCAAGGCGAAAGCAAAGATCGGGAACTTTGTAGAAGTGAAGAAGTCGATCATCGGAAAGGGTTCCAAAGCCAATCATCTTACCTACATTGGAGATTCTACGGTTGGAGAAATGGTCAATATTGGCGCTGGGACGATCACCTGCAACTACGATGGGTTCGAGAAACATCAGACGATCATCGGTGATCGGGTCTTCGTGGGATCGAATGTGGAGCTCGTGGCGCCCG
>Ga0299912_10002648_pt1 | contig 14671 bp, 12 predicted proteins | sample RVTome_2_FD_207667 | JGI IMG/M metagenome (GOLD analysis project Ga0299912, IMG submission 207667) | Soil microbial communities from uranium-contaminated site in the Upper Colorado River Basin, Wyoming, United States - RVT95D214 (version 2) ... | reverse complement strand
TCAAAGATTACAAAGAGAGAGGAAAGGTTTTTAAGGAAGCAGTTCATCGCCTTTGAAAGGCGGAGTGAATAGTTTGGAGTAATTAGAGTCTGTCCATAAACAGCCTTTTCCGTCATGCCGGACTTGATCCGGCATCCAGACGCCGTCCCGACGAAAGTCGGGAACCATCTCAAAGACTGGGTCCCGGTTTTCACTGGGAACCCTGGATTCCGGCTGGAGTTTATCCCGATGAAAATCGGGGCCGGAATGACGATACTGATTGAGATGGCAATTTATAAACAGACCCTAATTAGTTCAGAGCCTAATTATAAATCGTGATCCCGAACTCCGAATTCTGAGCTTAAGACATGAAGGGAAAAAGAAGGTTCGACTTTATCCTGTTAATAGTGGCCCTTGCCTTAGTAGGCATTGGAATTGTGATGGTTTACAGTACGAGTGCCATCCTGGCAGGGGACCGTTTCCAAGATCCTTACTACTTCTTGAAGAGGCAGGCCCTTTACGCAGGGGTTGGTTTTGTTCTCATGATACTCATGATGTTCTTTCCTTATGAGGTTCTAAAACGATTTGCTTATCCGATTCTCATCCTTTCTATCCTCTCCTTGATCGCCGTTTTGATTCCGGGGATTGGGCATCGGGCGGGAGGCTCGATGCGTTGGTTGAAGATACAGTCTTTCTCCTTTCAACCTTCAGAATTTGCCAAGTTGGGATTGATCATCTTTCTGGCTTATTTCTTGACGAAGAAAGAGGAGAAGATTCGGAGCTTCTCTTTCGGATTTCTTCCCACGGTCCTCTTTTCTGGCCTCATCATCGCTCTTGTCATAAAGGAGCCCGACTTCGGGGCTGCCCTCTTTCTGACGGTCATGGTTCTTCTTTTTCTCTTTGTCAGTGGTGCCAGGTTGATCTACATTGTCGGCAGTTTCTTACTTGCTACGCCGGTGGCCTATTATTTATTGATGAATGTGGCATACCGCCAGAAAAGGCTGATGAGTTTCATTCGGCCTTGGGAGGATCCCACCGGCACCAGTTTCCAGATTATTCAATCCTTCCTTTCCTTTGGCTCAGGAGGCCTCTTCGGATTGGGATTGGGAGAAGGAAGGCAGAAACTCTTCTTTCTTCCTGCTCCCCACACTGATTTCATCTTCTCTGGTATCGGAGAAGAGCTGGGGTTGGTCGGTGCCATGGTTGTGGTGCTCCTTTTCTTAATCCTGACCCTGAGGGGAATACAGATCGGGCTTTCCCTCGAAGATCGGTTTGGTGCCTATTTGGCATTGGGCATCACTTTGATCATCTCGCTTCAGACGGTCATCAATATGGGTGTTGTTTTGGGACTACTTCCAACGAAGGGGTTGACCCTTCCCTTCATCAGCTATGGAGGCACGTCTTTGATCACCAATTTGGCAGGGATAGGGATTCTTCTCCACCTTTCGACCCATGTGGAACGGAGGTAATGAAATATCATTGAAAAATGAAAATTGTAAAATGGAAAATGAACATTTTCTATCATACCCAAGATTTGATGAATTCGTAAAAAAAGTCAAAAACTACAAAAATGTCATGCTGAACCTTGTGCTGAACTTGTTTCAGTATTGTTTCAGCATCTAATAGAATCAAACACTAACGAGACCCTGAAATGAATTCAGGGTGACAAAACAGTAATTACGACACAGTCTCTTGGGGAGAGGGGAAGGGTGAGTGGGTGAGGAATTCGGTGAGATGTGTGATTGCCGGGGGAGGAACCGGAGGCCACCTTTTCCCTGGCGTAGCGATTGCTGAGGCTTTTATCAAAAGGGAGATGGGGAATCAAGTCCTATTTGTCGGCACAGAGAAAGGAGTGGAGGTTAAGGTATTGGCCGGAAGCAAATTCCCATTAAAGACGATTCACGCCAGACCCTTCAAAGGCATAGCCCTTCTGGGGAAGGTCAAAGCGATATTAAGCATTCCCCGCGCTGTCTCAGAGGCGATTTCGATCTTGAAGGACTTTCAGCCTCAAATTGTTTTGGGCGTCGGAGGATACTCCTCTGGACCGACCCTTTTGGCAGGATTTCTTCTCAGGTTGAAGAGAGCGATCCACGAACAAAATGTGGTTCCAGGGATGACCAATCGCCTCCTGAGATCGTTTTGCCAGCGAATCTTTGTCTCCTTTGAGGAGACAAAGAAATACTTTCCTCAAAAAAAGACTATTGTTACTGGAACTCCGGTTAGGAGTGAGATCATTGAAAGGAGAGAAAAGGCAAGAGGGGATCGGTTCACCATCCTCGTCTTTGGAGGAAGCAGTGGCGCCCATCAAATCAATGAGAAGATGATAGAAACCCTGAAACTCCTCAAAGAAATGAAGGACTCCGTGAAGTTCATCCATCAAACCGGAAGTGCGGATGTCGATTTCGTATCAAAAGGTTATCAGGAGAATGGATTTGAGGCATCCGTCAGGCCTTTCTTCGAGGAGATGGCGAGCTACTATCAGATGTCCGATCTTGTCATCTCCCGTGCGGGGGCGAGCACGATCGCTGAATTGGCCGTCTGTGGGAAGACGGTCATCTTTATCCCTTATCCTTATGCGGCCCACAATCATCAGCTGATTAATGCACAAAGATTGGTAGAGATGGGAGCAGCGAGGATGATACAGGACAAGGAGTTGAATGGACCAATCCTGGCCCAGGCCATTCTCTCCCTATATGATCATCCGGAGGAGCGGACAAAGATGGAGAAGGCGATCCTGCAGTTTGCCCGACCGAGGGCAGCGGAGGAGATCGTAGATCATTGTTATGCGCTGGTAAGTAAATAGGTGGTTGCACTCCCACCCATCAGAGACTGTGCCGTAAGTCCGTTCATGGTTCGACAAGCTCACCCCGAACGGACCACGGCACATTAAAAATCAATTACTTAGCCGTTCGTCCTGAGCGTGTCGAAGGGCGAACGGTGAATTGTGACACAGTCTCTCAAGGGAGGAAATTCTAAAGTTTATGCTTCCAATTAAATTCCCTCTCCCCTATCGGGAGAGGGGAGGGGTGAGGGGAATGAGGTGCTGATGTATCGAAGAGGAAGGATTCAACACATCCATTTTGTGGGCATCGGCGGAATTGGCATGAGCGGAATCGCTGAGGTCTTGCTCAATCTGGGCTATCACATCAGTGGTTCAGACGTCAAGGAGACGGAGGTGACTCGAAGGCTCCAAGCCTTAGGATGCGAGATCGCTTACGGCCACCGAAAAGAAAATGTGAAGGAGGCAGATGTCGTGGTGGTCTCCTCTGCGATTCGTCAAGGCAATCCCGAAATTGAAGCGGCTGAACAGAGGCTCATTCCCGTGATTCCAAGGGCGGAGATGTTGGCAGAACTGATGCGAATGAAGGTCGGGATCGCAATTGCAGGGACTCATGGGAAGACGACTACCACCTCCCTCATTGCCACGGTTCTGGCCTCTGGGGGGCTTGACCCCACGGTCGTGATCGGAGGAAAGCTGAACAGCATCGGAAGTAACGCACGGCTTGGCCAAGGTGAATTCTTGGTGGCTGAAGCCGATGAAAGCGATGGTTCTTTTGTCAAACTGATGCCTACGATCGCAGTGGTGACAAACATCGACCCAGAACATCTCGATTACTACAAAGGGATCGAGGAGATCAGGGAGACCTTTCTCAGTTTCTTGAACAAGATTCCCTTCTTCGGATTGGCTGTGCTCTGTCTCGATCATCCCAACATCCAGAGTCTCATCCCGAGATTGAAGAAACGGTTCGTTACCTATGGGTTGACCACTCAGGCAGACTTTCAAGCAAAGGACATTGTATTCGAGGGACTTTCCACAAGTTTCAATGTGCTCCACCAACGCCGGGAAGTGGGCAGGCTGAAACTCCAGATGCCCGGTAAGCACAATGTCTATAATGCCTTGGCGACGCTCGCCACGGCCTTTGAGCTTGATATTCCCTTCCAGGTCGTTCAAGAAACTCTCCGCGACTTTAGCGGGATTCAAAGGCGGTTTCAGATCAAGGGAGAGAGGAGAGGCACTCTCATCGTGGATGACTATGGGCATCATCCAGTAGAGATTACGGCGACGCTGAAGGCGGCGCGGACCGGTTGGGAGAAAAGGATCATTGCAGTGTTTCAGCCCCATCGTTATACCCGAACTCAAGCCCTTTTCCATGATTTTCTAACTGCTTTTTACGATGCGGATGTCCTCATCCTCACGGATATCTACCCGGCAGGAGAGGACCGGATCGAAGGAGTAGAAGCAAAGGGGCTTTTCGAGGGTATTCGGGAATACGGTCATAAGGATGTCACCTATTTGGCAAATAAGGAGGAGATCGTTGACCATCTCCTGCATATCGTTACCCCAGGAGACTTGGTGATCACTTTGGGAGCAGGAGATATCTGGCAGGTGGCCGAGGAGTTAGTGAAACGGCTTAATTATAAACAGTGACATTAATCATAGCATAGCCGTCATTCCTGCCCCGTATCAAGTACGGGATAAACTCCAGCAGGAATCCAGAAAAACACTGGATTCCGGGTCAAGCCCGGAATGACAAACCGTATAAGACTTATATCGTCATGTATAACAGTTCGGAGTCATGAGTTCGGAGTTCAGAGAAATTATGGTGAGCGTCCTACATAAGCTGAGAATGTAGAGTGTCATTGCGAACGAAGTGAAGCAATCTCAAGAGATTGCTTCGTCGCTCCGCCCCTCGCAATGGCCACTTTCTTTTCCGTTCACTATAATTCCGCACTCCGCAATCTGAAATCCGCATTTGGGATGATGAGACGGGATTATAAAAAAGAGGCTCAAGGTTTGATCAAAGGGAGGGTTCTTTTCGACGCACCCATGAGGAAATATACCTCAATCAAGGTGGGTGGACCCGTAGACTGCCTTCTTTTCCCGACGAATGTTGGAGAGTTGAGGAAGGTGGTCCGATATGCAAAAAGAAGAAACATTCCTTTCTTCATTTTTGGAAGAGGTACGAACCTGATTGTAAAGGACAAAGGGATTCGTGGGTGGGTGATCAGCCTGACCCAAGGGATGAAGAAGGCTCAGATGGAAGAGGACGTCGTAATGGCTGAAGCAGGCCTCTCTCTTCAGAGGCTGGTTCAATTCACAATTCTGAAGGGACTGACAGGGCTTGAACCCTTTTTCGGCATTCCTGGAACAGTGGGAGGCGGGCTGGCGATGAATGCCGGCGCATGGGGCGTCGAATTTAAGGACGTCCTCCTCTCCATCACCCTGATGAAGGAGGATGGAGAAATAGTGGAGAGGTCTCGTTCAAGGTTGAATTTTTCTTATCGAAGATTAGCCCTTCCTTCTTCTTGGATCATCCTCAAAGGAAGGTTTCAACTGAAGAAGGGAAAGAAAGAGGAGATCCTCGATCGCGTCAAGTCTTATTCGGAAATGAGGAAGAGGACTCAACCTTTGGATTATCCGAGCGCTGGCTCCATTTTCAAGAATCCCGAGGAAGGTCCTGCGGGAAAATGGATCGAAGAGGTTGGGCTGAAAGGTTTTAGGATGGGGCAGGCAATGGTTTCAGACCGCCATGCCAATTTCATCATCAATTTGGGAAAGGCCACGGCCGAAGAGGTGATCAACCTAATGGAATGGATGGAGAAGAGGATCTACGAAGAGAGAGGGGTCTCCCTTGAGAGGGAGGTCAGGGTGGTCGGTGAACCGTAAAAGGTTACGGGTACGAAGCCCCTTTGGTTTAACAACAAAGTGTTATGGTTGACGACGCTGGTATCGATGCAAGAAGTTCGCACAAAAAGAATCTCGAACATCCAGTATCAATAGACGAGCCTCGATACAAGCCTCGACAACGATAAACATTATTGTCTTGCGTGTTTTTAAGGACCCGAGACTTAACCGAATAACGAAACGGGCTTCGTCACCCTTACCCTGAGACGAAACCTTTATTTTCTGAGCAATGTTGATGAAGGATCTATCACTCAAGAAGAAGAAAATCGGTGTGATGATGGGTGGCCTCTCTCGAGAGAGGGAGATTTCCTTGAAGACCGGGAAGTCTATCCTGAAGGCCCTGACTGAGAAAGAATATACGGTTTTCCCCATCGATGTGGGAAAGGATATTGCCCAAACGTTGATTCAGGAAAAGATTGAGTGTGCCTTTTTGGCCCTCCATGGAAGGCTTGGAGAGGATGGGACCATCCAGGGGATGCTGGAGTTGATGAGGATTCCTTATACCGGGTCAGGGGTTCTGGCAAGTGCCTTGGCCATTCATAAAATCATGGCCAAGAAGATCTTTCTTTGCGATAAGATCCCGACCCCTTCCTTCGAGGTCTTTCACCGAGATGAACTTGAGAAGGATCCATTGAAAGCCGTTTCCCTGCCTTTTCCGCTTGTGGTCAAACCGGCGGGGGAAGGATCCACCATCGGAGTCTCCATTGTCAGAAAGGAAGAAGAATTTGTCCACGCTCTAAAGGAGGCAGGCAAATATGATGAGGAGATATTGGTAGAAGAATATATGAAAGGCAAGGAGATCACGGTAGGAATTCTCGAAGACATTCCTTTACCGATTATTGAGATCGTTCCAAAGAATGGTTTTTACAATTACCATTCGAAATATACAAAGGGAGAGACCGAATATATCATCCCTGCTCGCATTCCGAGAGAAAAGTACCTCTATGCCCAGGAGGTTAGTCTGAAGGCCTTCCGAGGATTGGGTTGCTCTGGTTGCGCCAGGGTGGATTTGATCACCGATGAGAGCGGGAATCCGTTTGTAATCGATATCAACACCATGCCAGGGATGACGGAGATGAGTCTATTGCCTCAAGCTGCCAGTTATGCAGGCATTACCTTTGAAGACTTGGTCGAACGGATTCTGTTGGGAGCATCGTTAAAGATAAGGATAGAGAGTAGAGGATAGAGAGTGGATTAACCAGAGCTACTCTCAACCTTCACCATTCGACATTCTGAATATGGAAGAGACGGTCAACATACAACACGAAAAGTTCTTTCGGCCGAGGGAGAAGAGAAGAGAAAGAGGAGGAGAAAAATTCCAGGGAATTTTGAAGAAGGCTATTCGAGCATCTTTTCAACTCCTCCTCGTGTCTTTCTCTCTTTTTATTGTCCATTGGGTCTATGTCCATCTCTTGGAGGACCCCTTCTTTCGGATGAGGGAAATTGAGGTGAAGGGATGCCGAAGGATTGCCCAAGAGACGATCCTTGCGCTCACCAAGGTGGAAGGCATGCCCAATCTCTTCACAATCAGTCTGAGGGAGGTTGCCAAGCCCTTAGAGTCCCATCCCTGGATTGAGCATGTTGTAGTGAGGAAAGTTTTTCCCCACAAGATATTGGTTCAGATAGAGGAGAGAAAACCGATCGCCATCCTTCAGCTGGAAGAACTTTATTATATCGATACCCAAGGGATCATCTTTTCTCCTGTGGGAGACAGGGATGAACATGACTACCCCTTTCTGACCGGATTGACCCGTCAGATTCTCGAAAGAGACCCCGAAAAGGCGAAGAGTCTTATTATGAAGGGCCTCGAACTTATGAGGATCGCTGAAAGAGAGAAGGGTCCCTTCCTTCGGGAGATTTCTGAGATTCATATGGAAAAGAACTATGGGATTAAGTGCTTCACCCGAACCGAAGGGGTGGCGGTGGAAATGGGATGGGACCACTTTGAAGAAAAAATAAAAAGATTGTCCCTTATCTGGTTAGATCTTCAGAGAAGAGGATTTTCAGCAGCCTTGATTGACTGTAGCGATTTGAAAAGGATGGTCGTCAGAAGGAGGTGATCACAAGGTGGGTAAGAAAGATCCGTTGGTGGTTGGATTGGACATTGGCACCACAAAGATCTGCGCTGTGGTCGGAGAAGTCGTAGATGGCCAGGTCAACATCATTGGTCTTGGGACCTTTCCCTCCAAGGGGTTGCGAAGAGGGGTGGTCATCAATATTGATAGCACGGTCCAATCAATCAAGAAGGCGGTCGAAGAAGCAGAGTTAATGGCAGGGTGCCACATCACTTCCGTCTATGCAGGAATCGCAGGAGGGCATATCAAAGGGATTAACAGCCATGGCGTGATTGCGGTTAAAAACAGGGAGATCGGTCCCAATGAGGTGAAACGAGTGATTGATGCGGCGAGCGCGGTGGCGATTCCCATGGACAGGGAGGTAATTCACATCATTCCCCAGGAGTTCGTCGTAGACGATCAGGATGGGATTAAAGATCCGGTCGGTATGTCGGGCGTGCGATTGGAAGGAAGGGTTCATATTATTACAGGCGCTATTACTTCGGCTCAAAATATCATCAAATGTGCCAACCGAGCCGGACTCGATGTGGATGATATTGTCTTGGAACAGTTGGGCTCGAGTGATGCCGTTCTGACACCCGAGGAGAAGGAGTTAGGAGCAGGCATCATCGACATCGGAGGCGGGACGACGGACTTGGTTATTTTTGTTAATGGTGCGATTAAGCATACCGCTGTCATTTCTTTAGCAGGAAACCACATTACAAGTGATATCTCGATGGGGCTTCGCACTCCGCTGGAGGAAGCAGAGAAGATCAAGAAGCGGTATGGATGCAGCCTAAGCTCCATGGTTCGGAAGGACGAAACGATCGAGGTTCCAAGTGTCGGGGGGAGGAAGCCGCGTGTCCTATCCAGACAGACCTTAGCCGAGATCATCGAGCCTAGGGTGGAGGAGATCCTCAGTCTGGTTCACAGCGAGATACTGAAAACAGGCTATGGGAATCTGATCGCCTCCGGCGTGATTCTCACTGGTGGAAGCGCCATCTTAGAGGGTGTTCCTGAGCTGGCCGAGCAGGTTTTTAATCTGCCTGTTCGCAGAGGGACACCGATTGGCATCGGGGGCTTGGTCGATCTGGTCAACAGTCCGATGTATGCGACCGGAGTGGGTCTGGTCCTGTATGGAAGTCGAAGTAAGGCACAAAGTCGATTTAGGGTGGGCGAAAAGAACATTTTTAGCAAGGTTACGCACCGGATGAAGGAATGGATTGGAGAATTTTTTTAACCACGGAATGATGGAGTAATGGAATATTGGAATAATGGGTACAACAATATGAAATTATTTTGGTTTTATCCTTTAAGGCTAATACATACAGTTAGGCTATCATCGTTCACCCTGAGCCCTTCGACTCACCGTTCGCCCTGAGCTTGTCGAAGGGGGAGTGGTTCGCTCAGGACAGGCCTGTCGAAGGGTGCGTCGCTACGCCGTTCATGCTTCGACAAGCTTAGCACGAACAGCTAATATGAACAGCATTACTTTTAAGCCCAATATTCCATCTTTCCACTATTCCAATTTCAAAAAAGGAGGAGCATATGATCGAATTTGACGAAAATAGAAATCTGGCCGCCAAGGTAAAGATCATCGGAATCGGAGGAGGGGGAAACAATGCCCTGAATACCATGATCTCCTATCAACTCTCCGGTGTCGAGTTTATCGCAGCCAATACCGATGCTCAAGCCCTGGCGGTAAATCTGGCTCCGATCAAATTGCAATTGGGTACTTCATTGACCAAGGGTTTGGGAGCTGGAGCCAACCCTGAAATCGGGAGGAAGGCCGCTTTGGAGGATGTGGAGAAGATCCGTGAGGTCCTAAAAGGCGCTGACATGGTCTTTATCACCGCCGGGTTGGGCGGTGGGACAGGAACAGGCGGAGCGCCTGTCATTGCTGAGGCAGCCCGCGAGGTGGGTGCCCTCACTGTGGCCATCGTGACCAAACCCTTCCACTTCGAAGGGAAGAAGAGAATGAAACAGGCCGAGGAAGGTCTGGCCAATCTGAGGATGACCGCAGATGCCTTGATTACCATTCCGAATCAAAGACTCCTCACCATCAGTGGGAAGAATATGACCCTGCTTGAGGCTTTTAAAAAGGCGGACGAGATCCTCTATCATGCAGCCAAAGGGATCTCAGACATCATCGTAGGCCAGGGGGTCATCAATTTGGACTTCGCTGATGTCCGAACGATCATGTCTGAAACGGGAATGGCATTGATGGGGACAGGGGTCTCCTCTGGAGAAAGTCGATCGGTGGAGGCAGCCCAGAAAGCGATCTCCAGCCCTCTGTTAGAGGATATCTCCATTGAAGGGGCTAGGGGGCTTCTCATCAACATCACCGCAAGCGAGAATATGACCCTCAATGAAATCAATGAAGCGACCACCCTCATCCAGAAGGAGGCCCATGAGGATGCCAATATTATCTGGGGGACGGTGATCGATCAGTCAATGAAGGAGGAACTGCGGGTGACGGTGATCGCCACAGGTTTTGGAAAAGCAGAGGAGAAGAGTGTCTCGCGGCAAAATAAGATCGCTCCCATCTCTATCGGCACTAGAGGGACTAAAGACATTCCTGCTTTCTCTTTTAGCGTAAAGCAGAACAATAAGGACATTCCTGCCTATATCAGGAAGAGTAAAGCCAATGAAAGGTATGATGAGGTTCAATTAGTGGAGCCTCCTGATTTTTCCGTGGAGGATGAGGATCGTTTCGACATCCCGACCTTTTTAAGGAAACAGGCCGACTGATTCTGGTGATCGGTGAATCGTAAATGGTGATTCGTGAATCGTGATTCGTAAAAAAGCCCACGATTGGTTAACCTTTCGCCTTTATGGTAGAATATTTTGTCGAATCACCGACACGAAACACGAATCACCCAAGAGATGATTTCCTGGAGACTCGTTCAGAAGGCCAAACGCATTCTTGAAAAGGAGCGGGGGACTGTCCGCAAACCTTGGGGCGGAAGGATTTCTATCTGTCTCATCTATCCCAACTCCTACCACGTGGGGATGTCCAACCTTGGACTCCAAACCATCTATCAATTCCTAAACGCTGAAGACGATATCGTCTGTGAGAGGGCCTTCCTCCCTGACCCGGAAGAACTTCAAGAATATCACAATAGTCAGACCCCCCTCTTCTCATTAGAATCGCAGAAGCCCCTTTCCGGCTTTGATATCCTCGCCTTCTCGATCTCTTTCGAGAACGACTTTATCAATATTCTTACCCAATTGGAATTGGCCCGTATCCCGCTACAGAGTCATCATCGTGAAAGAGAATATCCTCTGGTGATCGCAGGAGGGGTGGCGATCTTTCTCAATCCTGAACCCATCAGTGAATTCTTTGATCTCTTCGTCCTCGGCGAGGGGGAGGAAGTGATCGGAGAATTCTTAGAAGTCTACCGGCGCACCTTTTTAGAAAAAGGAGTAAAAGAAAAGGATGATCTCTTGAAAAAACTGGCCGACGTGGAAGGAATCTATGTCCCAAAGTTCTATCGCGTGACCTACAGCGAAGATGGGAGAATCGAGGGGATGGAGCCTCAGTCGGGATTCCCTCAGCATGTAAAAAGGAGATGGGTCCGAGAGATTGATCGATTTCCAACTCGATCCACACTCTTTACTTCAGATACGGAGTTTAAAGAGATGGCCTTAATCGAAGTGAATCGAGGTTGCCCAAGGGGATGCCGGTTCTGCGCAGCCTGTTTTGTCTATCACCCTTTTAGGAACAGAACTCTCCCTCTCCTCGAATCCCTCTCAGAGGAGTTCCTGTTGAAGGACCCCCGGATTGGCCTTGCCGGAACTGCGGTTTCCGACTATCCCCATCTCCTTCCATTATGTCAGAGCATCCTTTCCCACCAAGGGGGGATCTCAATCGCCTCCTTGAGAATTGATGGTATTACTCACTCCTTAGTCCAGTGCCTGAAAGAAGGGAAGAACCAAACAGTGGCGATCGCATCTGAGGCGGGCTCGGAAAGGCTTCGAAAGATGCTGAAGAAAGGGTACTCAGAGGAGGAGATTTTAAAGGCCATCGATACCCTCATAGAGAATGGTCTTACGCAAATCAAATGCTATTTCATGATTGGCCTTCCCTCTGAGACTGAAGATGACGTGAGAGCGATCGTCCTTCTTGCCAAACGGATTCGTCATCAAATGCTTTCAAATCGAAAGAGCCAGGGGGAGAGATGGAGGCTAGTTCTGAGCGTCAATCCCTTTATCCCCAAACCAGCCACACCCTTTCAGTGGGAACCCTTAGAAGAGGTAGGTCTACTGAAGAGGAAGTTGAAAGTCATTCAAAGCGGAATCAAAGGGGAGAAAGGGATTGAGATGATCCATGATCTTCCCAAATGGGCCTATGTTCAGGCCTTGCTTTCAAGAGGAGATCGTAGGGTAGGGAAAATATTGATGGCGGCCTATCGCACCCAGGGAAATTGGGGACAGGCCCTCCGGGAGACGAGTATCAACCCAGACTTCTATGTCTATCGAAGAAGAGATTTGGATGAGATCTTCCCTTGGGATTTTATCGACCACGGGATACCGAAGGAGAGGTTGAAGGAAGAGTATCTCACGGCGATGAAGGAAGCAGGAGTTGCTATTTTAAAAGGCCACAAGGCGTAAGATGTAAGGCGTGAGGCCGTAAGAATTAAATTTAGAGCAAATGATTCAGTGATTGAATAGGCTAATAATTTGTAAAAGAATGACCCCTTGCGACTGACGATTAACGAATACAGGAGAATTGGCTATGGAAACAGAGAAGGTTTCTTTCCTTAGTGAAGGACAAAACATTTCAGGTATTCTCCACCTTCCTGAAAGTGAACATCCACCTTGTGTGATTGCCTCTCATGGGCTGCTCTCTAGTAAAGATAGTGAAAAGTATACCGCTCTTGGAGAAAGGCTTGCCAGAGAAGGGCTGGCAATCCTTCGCTTCGATTTCAGGGGATGCGGAGAGAGTGAAGGCCGAATAGAAGAGAGTACGGTAAGCGGAAGAATTGCCGACCTGGGTTCTGCCATCGAATTTGTGGAATCCTATCTTGGTTCGGAAACTCGGATGGGGTTGCTCGGTTCGAGCCTTGGAGGCTATATCTCCTTAATGAAGGCCTCCACAGAGAAGAAGATCAGGGCTGTTGTGATCTGGGCTACGCCCTTTCACTTAAATAATTTAAAATCCCAAAAAAGCAAAGAGGAAATGCCTTCTCTGGGAGAGGTCTTTTTTAAGGATCTTCCGAAGCACCGACTCCTTCCTCTATTACCCAAGATTTCAAATTGCCTGGTCATTCATGGAGAGGAGGACGAACTTGTTCCTGTGGATCAGGCCTGGGAAATCTTTCATAGCTTGGGCTCGCCAAAAGAGATCCGCGTGATCGAAGGTGCTGACCACCGTTTGATGAACCCCGGACATCGCCGACGCGCCATCGATCTCAGTGTAGATTGGTTTAAGAAATATCTGTGAAAGAGGTCGATGGGGCCCAAGAGGGCCACGCTTAGATGTTCCTGGAACCCTGCATCAGGTTGAAAAAGGGGATGTTCGTACAGAAGAACATGCTTAGCGTTCTTGATTCATCGGCATCACTTCTCTCGCTAGTTTTGGTTAGCCAAAAATCCAGCCACGCACGAATTCGACTGCCAAGCACGCTCTGCACGAACGTCCCACGATGCAGGTTGAATTTATGGATATAAGGTTTTTTATACCAGGAATTCGGATGCCTTTTGCATAGTTTGTGGAATTTGATGGTTCAGGGAAGATTTGATTAGAGGGGTTTATGGATGATTGGAAAACGTGATGAAGGGGTTTGAACCCTTAACTGATTGGTTTGGTTTCTTTTATTTTCCAACTGCCATCTTCTTTCTTAAATCTAACATTTAGAACCGTTTTATTCTCTTTGGTTCGACTCCCCTCCTTTAGATAGAATTTGATCAACCACTCAACCTTAGCTTGAGCGGTAGGGCCCGATATCGAATAATCTTTTAAAGTATAAGAAAGGTCAAGATAATTGTAATTTCCCCAGTTTTCAAGTGTCGCTTTTTTCTTATCTTCTCGGTCTTTGAAATCAGTGGAATAGCAAGACATAAAGAAGTCAATGTTCTTTTGTAAGTTTGCCTGTCGGATTTTTTCCAGGAGGCCTTTGATTCCCTCTATCTCCTCCGGTTCATTAATAGGTGAACTTTGCGATAGAGGCTTCTTTTCCACCTCCCGTGGTTCCGCAAGGGTTGGCGTATCATTCGTAGAAGAGGAGGTGTCGTGGAGAATAACTCCAGTCGTCTCTTTAGGACTGGGGGTGTTTGGCTCGGGTCGTTTGGTCGCGAAATGAGAATAAATTGACCAGAAGAAAAATATTCCTATTGCAACTAAAATGCAAACGCTTAACCCCTCGAAGAATAAACGGAGAAATTTCTTTTTACTCTTCACCGGAGGACTTGCCCCTTTTCCTGTATCCTCTGGTAATTTTCCAATGGGACGTTTTTCAGGAGTTGGAACTTGAAAGGGCTCTTTTTTACCCTCTGGTGAGTGGGCTGGTTCGAGGGATTTCTTTGTAGCCTCGGATGAAGAAGATGCTCTAAGATTTTCCTTTTTGACTCCAGGCGAAGGAGCTGTCCGAAGCTCTTCCTTTTCAACTTGGGGTGTAAATGGCTTAGGTTCTTCTCCTTGCTGAGATGGAATTTCTTTAACCAGAGTCGCCCCGCATCTTATGCAAATTGTCATCTTTTCATAAAGTAGTCTACAGCTGGGGCAGATTAATTTTTCATCCGGTTTCCTATCTTTGGATTTATTCTTTTCCTTATCATCTGAGACGGATTTTTCCTTAGTCATCAGGGGGCTTCCACATTTAATACAAGACTCTTTCCCATCCTCATATTCGATATTGCATTTCAAACAAACTAACATTTCTTTCTTTCCCCAATGTCTTTCTTTAGTCATCACATTGGTGTTGGTTTGGAAGGTGTAGTAGGTTTTGTC
>Ga0299912_10002646_pt1 | contig 14672 bp, 15 predicted proteins | sample RVTome_2_FD_207667 | JGI IMG/M metagenome (GOLD analysis project Ga0299912, IMG submission 207667) | Soil microbial communities from uranium-contaminated site in the Upper Colorado River Basin, Wyoming, United States - RVT95D214 (version 2) ... | reverse complement strand
GCACGCTCGCGCGCAGCAGCGCGGCAATCACGACGGCCATGAGCGTTTGCACGCCGAGCAACGGGGTGACGGAGGCGAAGGCGCCGGCCGCGCAGCCCAGCGCGATTTCGTGCGGGCTCGCTCTAAGGTTAACGAGCTTGCGCGCCGCGGCGCGCAAGCTCTGCGTCCATCTTTGGAGCAGACCCGCCGCAAGGCCTGATGATAGCTGCGGGAGCTGACGAGGGCCAAACACCATACCTTAGAAACTCCGAAAACCAGTCGCGCCCCGCCTATTCGGCGATTCTCCTATCAATCGAACACGCGCTCAACCTTATTGACCACTGCTTTCTCACGAAGGCCCGCGATGATGTGGTTTAGATGCACCAGGTCCAGGACCTCCAGCTCGATGCGCATTTCGGTGAAGTCGGAGGCGCGGCGGACCATGCGCACATTGTCGATGTTGCCGCCCGTCTCTCCGATCACCTTGGCGATCTGGGCCAGCGTTCCCGGCTCGTTGAGGGCCGTGACGCTGATGCGGGCGGGAAACCGTTGCGGCGTGTCGGGATCGATATCCCAGGTGACGTCGATCCAGCCTTCGTGCTCGTATTCGCCGAGGCGCGGGGAGTGGATCTGGAATATTCGGATGCCCTCGCCGGGAATCATCACCCCAACGATGCGGTCACCGGGAACCGCTCCGCCCGGCTCGAAGCTGACGGGAAGATCGTCGTTCACGCCGCGGATGGCGAGGCCACTGGACTCTTTGGGTTGATCGCCGCGGAACTTGAGGCTCATCACCCGGTCGATGTTGAACCAGCCATCCTGGCCGCGAGCGCGTCCGAAGCGGCGCGTGCGGCGGTAGGTCGGCTTCTCGGTCGCGCCTTTGATAGCGTCCGGTAGGGCGGCGCGTAAAACGTCATCGATGGGCAGCTCGTTGCGGCCGATCGCGGCAAGCGAATCCTCCAGCGACTTGCGGCCGATCCGGGGGAGCGCCTTTTTGAGCTTCTCGTCCGTCAGCTCCTCGCCGAGGCGCTCGAAATGCGAAGCGAGCAGCCGGCGGCCAAGCTCGCTGTACTGCCGGCGCACGGCGTCGCGCGCGGCTCTGCGGATGGCCGAGCGCGCCCGGCCCGTGACGACGATCTTCTCCCAGGCGGCCGGAGGCGTGTGGTTCTTCGCCGTTTCGATCTCCACCTCGTCGCCGTTGCGCAATTGGGTGTCGATCGGCACGTGGCGCCCGTTGACGAATGCGCCGACGGCGCCGTTGCCAACGTCGGTGTGTACGGCGTACGCAAAATCGAGCGGCGTCGCGCCGCGCGGCAAGGCGATGAGGCGCCCCTTGGGCGTGAAGCAGAAGACCTGATCCTGAAACAGCTCCAGCTTCGTGTGCTCGAGGAACTCCTCGGGGTTCGAGCCTTCGAGCAGCGTATCGACGAGGCGGCGCAGCCACACGTAGGGACCGCTGTCCCTTTGCAGGGCGCCCTTGTTCATCGATTGGCCCACGGCTTGGCCATTGAGGCGTATAGCGTCCTTGTAGAGCGCGTGTGCGGCGACGCCGTACTCGGCAATTTCGTGCATCGCGCGGCTGCGGAGCTGCAGCTCGACGCGCTGATGCCGCGGGCCCACGATCGTCGTGTGGATCGACTGGTAGTTGTTCTGCTTGGGCGTCGAGATGTAATCCTTGAAACGCCCGGGAACGGTACGCCAGGTCGTGTGCGCCACGCCGAGCACGCGGTAGCAGTCATCGATCGAATTGGCGATGACGCGGAAAGCGTAGATGTCGGAAAGCTGCTCGAGGCTGATCTGCTTGTTGGCCATCTTTCGCCAGATGGCATAGGCCTTTTTCTCGCGACCCGACACTTCCGCGTCGATGCCGACCTCGGCGAGCTTGGCAGCGAGGGCAGCGCGAATCTCCTCGACCAGCCCCTCGTTCGATTTGCGCAGCTCGGCGAGCTTTGCCGTCACGGCGGCGTAGGCCTCCGGGTGCAGCCAGCGGAATGCATGATCCTCGAGCTCCTCGCGCATCGCCTCCATGCCCATGCGGGCGGCGAGCGGAGCGTAGATGTCGAGCGTCTCCTCCGAGATGCGCTGACGCGTCTCGGGCTTCATGTGCTCGAGGGTTCGCATGTTGTGCACGCGATCGGCGAGCTTGACGAGAAGCACGCGGATGTCGCTCGAGATGGCGACGAGGAGCTTGCGGAAATTCTCTGCCTGCTCCGCCTTCTTCGTTACGAGATCGAGGCGCCGGATCTTGGTCAGTCCATCGACCAGCGTGCCGATCTCCGGCCCGAACAGCTGATCGATCTCCGCCCGGGTGATGGGCGTATCCTCGATGACATCATGCAGCAGCGCCGTCACGATCGTCGCGTCGTCGAGCTTCAAGTCGGTGAGGATCGCGGCGACTTCGAGGGGATGGGAGAAATATGGATCGCCCGAGGCGCGCTTCTGGCTGCCGTGCGCCTTCATGGCATAGACGTAGGCGCGGTTGAGCAGCGCCTCGTCAGCCTTCGGATCATAGCTGAGAACCCGTTCGACGAGTTCGTATTGCCGCATCATGGCCCGCCGCGCTCCTAGGCCGGCCGCCGCCAGGGAAAAAACGAGGCGTCACCCACCGTCTGCGCCGCCACGCGCATCGGCGCTAAAATTCAGCGGCCGCGATCGCTGCGATCGCGCTCGCGCTCACGCAGGCCGTTGGGGCCGCCGTTGGCCGAAGGCTCCGAAGGCGTCATGCTCTCGAGGCCGCGCAGGAGCTGCTCTTCGGTCATCACGTCGACCACCGCGTCGCTGCCCTGGTCGTCACGACCCAGCACCGGCGCGCGCCGGTCGGGCGGCATGAGCGGGGCGGCTGCTGCCTCCGGCTCGTCCACCTCGACGTTCTTCTGGATGGAGTGGATCAGCGCCTCGCGCATATCCTCGGAGGGAATGGTCGCATCGGCGATCTCGCGTAGCGCGATGACGGGATTCTTGTCGTCATCGACGGGAACCGTGAGCGCGCTGCCATCGGCGATCGCGCGAGCACGGTGCGCAGCCAGGAGAACCAGCTCGAAGCGGTTCGGAACCTTCTCCACGCAATCTTCGACTGTCACGCGTGCCATGAGCACCCCTCTCGGAACGGCAGATTGACTGGAAAACGAGACACGGCGCGGACGAAATGCGGCCCGGGTCCGTCGCAGCGTCCCTAGTCGCATGAAAAACCGCACAAATCAAGCGGACGTGGACCCGCGGTCCGTGGTATTAGACAGGGCTCGACTTATGCCGTATACGCCGAGTAAGGCATGTTAAGCTTGGGCAAAGTTACTTAGGACTTGCGATTGTGTATTAATATGACAGAATTAACTCGCGTAAATACTTGCTGCTTCACATTGTCGCGAAACTTCTAACTAATGTATTGCCTTGCCGGGGCTTGAAGGTGGTAAGAAACGCGGCCGGCTCGTACAATAACTTAGCCGGATCATACAATTGACAACTATAGTGCCGGTGCTCAGCTGGCGCTTGCGGCGCTGAAGGTGACGGAATGCATTTCTATCAGAACGAACGGATAGCCCTCTTCATCGATGGAGCTAACCTCTACGCGACCGCCAAATCGCTCGGATTTGACATCGACTACAAGCGGCTGCTCGCGCTGTTTCGCCAAAAGGGTCAGCTGGTGCGCGCCCTTTATTACACCGCGCTCGCCGAGGATCAGGAATATTCATCCATTCGACCGCTGATCGATTGGCTCGACTACAACGGCTTCACGATGGTCACCAAGCCGACCAAGGAGTTCACCGACGCCTCCGGCCGGCGCAAGATCAAGGGCAACATGGACATCGAGCTGAGCGTCGATGCCATGCGCCTCGCCGTATCTCTCGACCACATCGTGCTGTTCTCGGGCGACGGCGATTTCCGCAGCCTGGTCGCCGCGTTGCAGCAGATGGGCAAGCGGGTCAGCGTGGTCTCGACCCTGCAGACGCAGCCTCCGATGGTCGCCGACGAGTTGCGCCGGCAAGCGGATCAGTTCGTCGATATCGCGGATATCGAGCAGTTGATCTGCCGCGATCCGGCAACGCGTCCGGTGCGCGAAGGTCGTCCCTTCGGGCCACGCGGCGGTCAGGGCGCCGGCAACTATTCCCGCGAGACCAGCAGCACGTATCAGGACTCAGACGATCTCTCTGAAGAGGTCTAGTCAGCGCTCCTCCCATGAGCCTGCCGCCCTCGGCTGCGCATGACCCGGAGCCGCCGAAGCTGTGCGGGCTTTGTCCGCGCCTCGTCTCGTTCCGCGCGGACAATCGCGAGAAGCTGCCGGACGGCTTTAACGGCGCCGTCCCGTCGTTCGGGGATGAAAACGCACGCCTTTTGATCGTCGGTCTGGCACCGGGGCTCAACGGCGCCAACAGGACGGGGCGACCGTTCACCGGCGATTACGCCGGCGAGCTCCTCTATGGCACGCTGCTCGAATTCGGCTTCGCCGAGGGCCGCTACGAGGCGCGCCCCGATGACGGACTGAGACTCATCGATTGCCTTATTACCAACGCCGTCCGCTGCGTTCCGCCTCAGAACAAGCCGACGCCAACCGAGATCGTCACGTGCTGCCACTTTCTTCGCGGGCGCACCGCAAGCCTGCCCAACCTCGTGGCGATCCTGGCGCTGGGCCGCGTCGCCCACGACAGCACGCTCGCCGCTCTCGGCTGCCGCAAGTCGCAATTTCCTTTCGCGCACGGCGCCCGGCACGAGCCCCGCGCGGGGCTTTCGCTTTTCGACAGCTTTCACTGCTCGCGTTACAATACGAACACGCGAAGGCTGACCCCTGAGATGTTCCGCTGCGTATTCGCAGCCTTGCGCAAGCTTCTGCCGGCGCCGCGCGCCGAGGTAGGCCAACGGGCTGCTCGCCCGGCCTCGGCGAAAACGAAACATTGAGATCGGCCTCCGCCTCCTTGGCTTCCGGTCTGTTGACCCAAATGCTATCTAGATACGCGCCTCGCCGGCCGCGAGACTTCGAGGCGCGGCTCAGAGCCTAGCGCGCCCGTCTGGAGATGAAGGCATGTCGGTCGATATCGCACCCGAAAAAGTGGCGCACGTCATCATCAAGGCGCGCGAGTACGATGCCAAGGTCGGCGCCTGGAACGACACCACCGAGGAGGGTGATGCCGACGAAGATCCCAGCGCGATCCTCGAGGACTTCAGCAATGATCCCACCCGCGCCGAACTGGCCGGGTTCATCGGGGCGCTCAACGACGACGAGCAGGCCAACCTTGTAGCGCTCGCCTGGGTTGGCCGCGGGACGTACGAAAAGGAAGAGTTCGACGAGGCCGTCGAGACCGCGCGCAACGAGCGGGTCAACGCGACGGCAACTTATCTGCTGGGCATTCCGCTGCTTGCCGACTACCTCGAGGAAGGCCTCGAGAAGATGGGCTTCTCCGTCGACGACGTCGAAAGCGACGTTCTCTAGTCGGACGCTGTTGCCGATCGCCGGTGCGCGAGCCAATCGAGCACCTCGTCCGCGTGAGTGTCCGGCGGATGCACGGGATAAAAGTGGTGCCTGATGCGCCCCTCCCTCACGAACAACGTCAGCCGCTTCAAATAAGGCGCCGCACCCGCGGTGAAGGTCGGAAGGCGGAGCGCGTTGGCGAAAGCGAACGCTTCATCGCTCAAGAGCGGGAACGGCACCCCAAGCCTGGCCGCCAACTCGCGAAGATGCTCGCCCGACTGCGTGCTCAGTCCATAAATCTCGATCCCCAGCGCCTGGAAGTCGCGATAGCGATCGCGGAAGCCCAGCGCCTCCGGCGTCGACCCGTGGGCGCCGGGAATATCGTCCCAGCCGGGCGGATCGGCGACGCCTGGCCGTCCCGTCCACGGATAGATGAACAGAACGGCGCTACCGCGAAGCTTTGACGGGTTTACCCGATCGCCCGCGGCGGCGACGAGCGCAATGTCCGGTAGCGCGAGCCCCGGCGCCAGATGGTCCGCCCCGCCGTCGTCTTCGGGCGCAGGATGGGGCCATGCACTCATTTGGGATGAGCCTTGAACCACAGCAGGACGTCGCCGGCATTCCGGTCGGGCGGAAATACCGGGTAGAAGACCTTCGCTATGCGCCCGTCGTCGATAATGAGCGTCAATCGCTTCAAGAGCACTGCGCCCTCGACGGTCGTTGTCGGCAGCTTCCAGGCGCGCGCCAACTCGAGCTTGGCATCGCTCAGCGATGGAAACGGCAAGTGCAGGCGCGCAGCGGCTTCCTGCTGGTCCGCTGTCGACTGCGTCGAGACTCCGAAGACAGCACCGGCGCCGGCCGCAGAGAGCTCACGGTGGAGGTCGCGAAACGCGCAGTTTTGCGGTGTGCAGCCGCGCGCGCCGGGGATCTGATCCCACCCCTCCGGAATGGCCCGGCCTGGACCGCCGGTCTTTGGATAGGCGAACACGACGGTGCGCCCCGCGAGATTTGCTGGATCGACGGTACCGCCGTCGGTCGCGGCCATCGCGACTCCGGGCACCCGGGTGCCTGGTGCCTGGAAGATGGGCCGCCGCGCCATCGTCCGCGGGCGGCGGTATGAGCGACCAGTCGACGCGCATGAGGTCCGGCTGGTTTGCCGTCATCCCTTGTCGCGCATGATGCGCGCCTTCTCGCGGTTCCAGTCGCGCTTCTTTTCCGTCTCGCGTTTGTCGTGCAGCTTCTTGCCCTGTGCGAGTGCGATCTTCAGCTTGGCGATGCCGCGTGCGTTGAAATAGAGTTCCAGCGGCACGATCGTCATCCCCTGCCGCTCGATGCCGATGGCGAGCTTGTGCATCTCCTTCTTGTGCAGCAGCAGCTTGCGCTTGCGGCGCGGCTCGTGCTGGAAGAAGCGGCCGGCACCCTGGTACTCGGGGATGTAGGCATTGACCAGCCACAAGCCTCCGTCCTCCGCCGAGGCGTAGCTCTCCGCGATGTTGGATTGGCCCCGGCGCAGCGACTTGACCTCGGTGCCGGTCAATTGCACGCCGACCTCGAGGGTGTCGGTGATGAAGTATTCGTAACGGGCCTGCCGGTTCTCGGCGACGATACGGCGGCCATCATCCTTTTTGGCCGCCATGGCGCCAAAGCCTCCACTGAACGCCGCTGATGCGCTGTTCTACTCGGCCGCCCGGGCCTGGACGAGACCGACGCGGGCCAGCGCCGCGTCGACGATCCGCTGCGAGGCTTGCGAGATCGGCACGAGCGGTAACCGCACCTCTGCGGAGCACAGTCCAAGTCGCGAAGCTGCGTATTTCACCGGGCCGGGATTGGACTCGCAGAAGAGCGCGTCGTGCAGCGGCATCAGCCGGTCCTGCAGGGCCAGCGCCGTCTTGTAGTCGCCGGCGAGGCAGGCGTTCTGGAACTCGGCGCACAAGCGCGGCGCGACGTTCGAAGCGACGGAGATGCAGCCGTGGCCGCCGTGGGCCATGAAGCCCAGCGCCGTCGCATCTTCGCCCGACAGCATGTTGAACTGCGCGCCCATCGCCGCGCGCTGTTGCGAGGCGCGCGCGAGGTTGGCGGTCGCGTCCTTCACGCCGACGACGTTCTTGAGCTCGAAGCAGCGCGCCATCGTGTCGACCGCCATGTCGATCACCGAGCGGCCCGGAATGTTGTAGATGACGATGGGAATGTCGACGGCATCATTGATCGCCCTGAAGTGCTGGAACAGCCCTTCCTGCGTCGGCTTGTTGTAGTAGGGCGTCACGACCAGCACCGCATCGGCGCCGACCTTCTTGGCATGCCGGGTGAAGTCGATGGCTTCCCGCGTCGAGTTCGATCCGGCGCCAGCGATCACCGGAACCCGCCGCTTCGCCGTCTCCACCGTCAGCTCGACGAGCCGCTTGTGTTCGGCATGCGACAGCGTCGGACTCTCGCCCGTCGTCCCCACCGGAACGAGCCCGTGCGTGCCCTCGCTGATCTGCCACTCGACGATTCGCCGGAATGCGTCCTCGTCGACATCACCGTTCCGGAACGGGGTGATCAGTGCTGTAAAAGAGCCTTTGAACATTTTCGCGTTACCCTTGAGCTTGCGGCTCATTCTTGCGTCTTGCTTCCCGATCTCGGTGGGTTAATCGCCCGGATGCCATGCTGTCGCCGCATCGAGAGGCATCTTGCGGGAGGTCGCGAGACGGTGCCTTGTCCCTCGCCAGCCTGCTTGGTAGTTTCGCGGCGCGGCGGTGATCGTGGAATCGCAACGCCCTGTCGAGCGCGACATTAAGACCTTGCATTACGCCCTGCAAGCTAACGGGCGCCAACCCGGCTAATGTCGCGTGTGGAAGGATGAACATTGCCCCGACTCCACCCGCAGCCATGGACCATCGGCCGCAGCAGGATCAGTGGGCCCTTCCGCGGCGCCGCCTGGCCCTGGCTTCCGGCCGCCCGGCTCGCCGCGGCCGTCCTAGCGGGACTTCACGTGGGCTTTGCCTGTGCACCGGCCCGCGCCGAACCAGCAAAACCCGCGACCTCAGCACGCGCGTCCGATGCAGCCGCGCCATCAGCGAACCCGCAGGCGGCCAAGAGCGATACGCCGCGCGACCGCGAGTCCGACTACATGGCACGGCTCGACAAGGCGATTGCGCCTCTGCGCGACTACGACCTTTCCGCCTCCGACATTGCCAAGGTCGCCGCTGCCTTCAAGGCGATTGGCGGCAATGGCGCGGCCAAGGCTGCCGATCTCAAGGCCGGCATCAGCGACCCGCTCGCGCAGCGGCTGATCGATTGGGAGCGGCTGCGGCGCGGCCAGGGGGAAGCGGCCGAATACCTCGCCTTCCTCGCCCAGAACCCCGACTGGCCGAGCCGCGAGCTCCTCGAGCGGCGGATGGAAGAAACGCTGTTCGAAGAGGGTGGCGACACCGACGTCATCGCCAAGTACTTCAAGGATGGCGCCCCGCAGGGCGCCGCCGGCATGGCCGTGCTGGCGTCCGTGCATCTCGCCCACGGAGAGAAAGACAAGGCCCAAGCGCTCGCCGCGAAAGTCTGGCGCGAGCACGATCTGCCTGCCGGCCTCGAGCGCGGTTTTCTTGCCCGTTTCGCATCCCTGCTCTCCGAGCAGGACCACAAGTGGCGGCTCGACCGGCTGCTCGTCGACGACGTGCGCTACAAGGCCGACCGTGACGAGCGCGCCGCGCTCGCCAAGCGGATTATCCCGCTGCTGTCGGCAGCAGAGCAGAAGAAAGCCCAAACCCGACTGGCCGTTTTCTTGCGCGCCCGCGGTGGCAAGGCTCCCATCGGTGCCGCGCCGCAGGCAGCGGGGGCCGACTGGGGGCTCGTGTTCCACAAGATCCAGCAGCTGCGCCGCGGCGAGAAGCTCGACGAGGCGGCCAAGCTGCTGCGCGGCGCGCCAACCGATCCGGCGGTGGTCGCCAATCTCGACGACTGGTGGCGGGAGCGCCAGAGCCTCGCCTATATCGCGCTCAAGGCACACAAGCCGAAGCTCGCCTATGAGCTCGTGCGCGACGCCGGCCCGCTGAGCGCCAACGCGCTCAACGATCAGACGTTCATGGCCGGGTGGATCGCGCTGCGCTTCCTCAACGATGCCAAGACCGCGGAGAAGCACTTTGCCGACTTCGCGCGCGCAGCCGACGGCCCGCTGAGCCGTTCCAAGGCCAATTACTGGGTCGGGCGCACCGCGGAGAAGTTGGGCGATCGCGAGAAGGCGCAAACGAGCTACCGGGCGGCGGCGCTCGAGCGCGATACGTTCCACGGCCAGCTTGCGATGCAGAAGCTCGCGCCCGGGCGTGCTCCGTTGAAGATCGAGCCGCCGACAGAGCCGCGTCCCGAGCAGGTCGCCAAGCTGACCAACCTCGACGCGGCCAAGGCGCTGGCGCTCGCGCGCAAGGCGGGCCTGGGCCGGTCGGTCACACGCGTGTTCCTCCTCAACCTTGCAAAGCTGGAAAAGGACGAGGCTTGGTCGGCGATGGTGGCGCACCTCGCGCGCGCCACCGGCGATACGCAGACGGCCGTCCGCATCGGCAAAGTGGCCATCGCGCGGGGCCAGAACCTCATCTTCTACAGCTATCCGGTGCACGCGCTTCCGGCCTATACGCCGCTGCGTCCGCCGCCGGAGACGGCAATGCTACTCGGGCTGGCGCGCCAGGAGACGGAGTTCAACAGCGACACCGTGTCGGGTGCCGGCGCCCGCGGCATCCTGCAGGTGATGAAGACGACGGCCAATCACGTCTGCCGCGACTACAAGATCAAGTGCAGTCATCAGCGGCTGCTGACCGACAGCTCGTATAATACGATGATCGCATCCGCCTACGTGGCCGACCGGATGGCCGAGTGGTCCGGTTCCTACGTGCTGGCGCTGTCGAGCTACAACGCCGGTCCGGGGCGCACGAAGCAATGGATCGCCGAGTTCGGCGACCCGCGCCGTCCCGGCGTCGATCCGGTCGACTGGATCGAGCGCATCCCGATCGAGGAGACGCGGCGCTACGTCGCCAAGGTGCTATCGAACATCCAGATCTACCGTGCGCGGCTCGGGGAAAAGGAGGCGCTGCGGCTCGACGAGGATCTGGCGCGGGCGCGCGAGGCATCCCGTTCGCCGCCGAAGCAGGCGGGTGGCACCGATACGGCGGATTCAAGAGATTGATACGGGCACGATCGGCAAGTCTTTCCTCCGCACGCAGCGGGCCTGCGGACCATTTCGAGGGGCGTGAGGGGTCAGTTGAGGCGATGACGACCGGCGAGAGATCTTTCGAGGACATCTATTTCACGGCGCGCGACGGGCTCAAGCTGCACGCTCGCTGCTATCCGGCATCGGGCGGTACGCGCGGGCGCCCTGCTCTGTGCCTGCCGGGCCTGACGCGCAACGGCCGCGACTTCCACGATCTCGCCGTGGCCTTGAGCACGCATGCGAGCGGACCGCGCACCGTCTACACCTTCGACTATCGTGGACGCGGGCTCTCCGAGTTCGACCCGGACTGGCAAAACTACGCCCTCCCCATCGAAATGCTCGATGTCCTCGACTTCATCACCCTCGTCGGCCTGGAATACGCCGCGATTATCGGCACCTCGCGGGGCGGTCTCATCACCATGCTGATCGCCGCCGCGCAGCCGACCGCGCTGGGCGTTGCCGTCCTCAACGATATCGGGCCGGTCATCGAGCATGAGGGGCTCGCGCGTATCAGCGGCTACGTCGGGCGCGTGCCGTTGCCGATCTCCTGGCCAGACGCCGCACGCATGATGCGCGAGCTGAACCGTCGGCACTTCCCAGACGTCTCGGAGGCGCTGTGGGAGGAGGTCGCCAGGCAGTGCTACAACGAGCGCAACGGCAAGCCGGCGCCAGGCTACGACCAGAACCTCGGCAATGCGCTTTCCGTGCTCGATGGGCCGCTGCCGGCGCTGTGGCCGCAATTCGAGGCGCTGAAGCGCGTGCCGCTGCTCGTCGTGCGCGGCGAGAATTCCGACATCCTGACGGCCGAGACGGTCGACGAGATGCGCCGCCGGCATCCGGCTATGGCCAGCATCGTCGTCGCCAACCAGGGGCATGCGCCGTTGCTCAAGGACGTCGGAACGATCGAGGCGATACGCCATTTCCTGGCGGCAACGGACGCCGGCCAAAAGTTCGGGGCGCTGGCGAGCGGTTGAGGATCTGCTCGCTCACTGCGGTCCGGGGAACAGCGCACCGCTACGCCCGGTCATGCGATAGGCGACGAGCCCGATCCATTCGCGCAGCACGAACTCGAGCCGGCGCATCCCTTCGATGGGCGATTCAAAGAACCGCACGGCATCCCGCGCACCGGCCGTGCGATAATCGACAGGCCAAGGCTCAACTTCGAAGCCGGCATTGCGGAAGGCTCCCATCGATCGCGGCATGTGCCAGGCCGACGTCACCAACAACCAGCGCTCGCCCGGCTTGGGATTGGCGAGCGCCTTTGCGTAGACGGCGTTCTCCCACGTGGTGCGTGCCTTGCGCTCGAGCAGCAGGCGATCCCCGCCGAGGCCAATATCCTCGAGGACGCGCCCGGCAGCGTCCGCCCCGATGGTCGGCGCCGTCAGTATCTCGATGGCACCGCCGGTGAAGACGATTTTGGCATTCGGGTAGCGCCGCGCCAGCGCCGCGGCCTCAGTAAGCCGTTCCGCCGCCTCGTTGAGCGCATGCACGCCGCGCCCCGTGGCGACGCGTGAATCCTCCACGCCGCCCAGCACGACGATGCCGTCGACGGAGGTGCCCGCCAGCTGAGGACGCGCAAACCGGTCCTCCAAAGGCAGAATCAACCAGGTACTGAGCGGCAGCAGGCCGCCGATCAGAAGCAGCAGCGCACCCGCGATGACGAGCCGCTTACCCGCGCGCTGGTAGCGCGTGCCGAGCAGCAGCGCCCCGGAGATCAGCAGGATCAACAGCAGCATCGAGGGCTGCAAGAGGGCCCAGAGGATCTTCGAGATGTAGAACAAAGGGGCTCCCTCGATCGGCGGCGTCAACCGGAACTGGCCAGCGTTACGGTTCCGAAACCCGTAGCGCTGCAATGTGCAGATAGCTGCAGCGGCCATAAGGGCCAATCGATGGCTTCGATGCTGGTGAATACCCCATGAGAGACATTGCCCTCTGGACCAGCGAAGTGCTCGACATCACCAGCTTCGCCGTCATTCTGCTCGGGGTCGCGATCTCGACGATCGTGTTCCTGGTGCGGGTCTGGCAGACGGGCTTCCTCGCCAACTACCGCGACTACCGCGCCAACCTCGGGCGCGGCATCCTCATCGGGCTGGAGCTGCTGATCGCCGCCGATATCCTGAAGTCGGTCGTCGTCGACCCGACGCTGCAGGGCATAGCCGTGCTCGGCGGCATCGTGGTGATCCGCACGTTCCTGTCGATCTCACTCGACGTGGAGATCAACGGGCATTGGCCGTGGGAGACGACCCGGCTGTCCATGGAACCGGCGCCGGCCAGGGCGCCGCCCCCCAAGGCCGACGAATAACCCATCATTCCGTTGGTGCGGTCGAAAGGACTCGAACCTTCACGCCGTTTCCAGCGCTACCACCTCAAGGTAGTGCGTCTACCAATTCCGCCACGACCGCAAGCCGGGAGAACGAACGCTCATATAGCCAACTCGCCCACCCGGAACAAGCGGACGTGAAAGGCCAGCAAAATTATCCGCTTCGAGGGGTGTGTGATCGCTGCTGAGGGCCGGCGGAGCCCCCGCCACGGCTAGCGCCAAGCTGCCGCTGGCCTTAATCTGCGGCGATGAGCAACAGCCGAGGCGAGCGCGAGATCGTCGGCAGCAACCCATACACCGAGACCACGGTCGCATGGGCCGTCAGCGGCGATCCCGTCGACTACCCCGATGCCGTCCGCGCCATGCAGAACCGCGCAGCTCAGATCGCGCAAGGCGTGGCGCCCGAGCTCGTCTGGCTGCTCGAACACCCGCCCATCTACACCGCCGGCACCAGCGCGCGCGTGCAGGACCTGCTAGCGCCCGATCGCTTTCCCGTGCACCGCACCGGGCGGGGCGGGCAGCTCACCTATCACGGCCCGGGTCAGCGGATCGTCTACGTGATGCTCGACGTGAAGCGGCGAACGGGGGACGTGCGCGCATTCGTCGCCGCGCTCGAAGATTGGATCATCGGCACGCTGGCCGAGCTTGGCGTCGACGGCGAGCGGCGCAACGACCGGGTGGGCGTGTGGGTGCGGCGACCGGATCAGGGAGCGGCTGCCGAGGACAAGATCGCCGCCATCGGCTTGCGCATCAGCAAGTGGGTGAGCCTGCATGGGCTGAGCCTCAACGTGGCTCCCGATCTCGCCCACTACGACGGCATCGTACCGTGCGGCGTCTCCGGATACGGCGTGACGAGCCTCGCCGACCTCGGCGCACCGCATACGATGGAAGTTGTGGATAACGTGCTGCGCCGGCAGTTCGAGCGCCGTTTCGGCGCGACGCAGGAGGCACGCGCACCCGCCGATGGTGCTGGCGGCGACACGTTCGCTGCGGCGTCGCCGTAAAGAAGAAGCCCGGCCCCCTAGGTGGGCCGGGCTCCCAAAGCGTAGCAGTCTATTTCCTGCCTCTACTTGGCGCTGGGCTCTGAAGGCTGGTCCGCATCATCAGCCTTCGGCACTGCGGACGCGGGCGGCCCGTCGTAGTAGAGGTAGCCGTCCTCAATCGACACGACCTCCGAGCCTTTCAGCTCGTACTCGTCATTCACATTGTCGTTGAGGCGGATTACGCAGCCCTTCTCACAGATTCCATCAAGCGCCGCGGACGGCCGTAAAACATGGTCATTCGTCGCCTTCGCCTCGATAACAGTGACCTTGTAGTCCTTGTCGTCTCGGTTGGTGATCGACGACGCGCACGCGATGGGGGACGAGAGCAGAGCTACGCTCAGAGATACCGCAACGGCCATTGGGGACATTACGGCAGCTCCTGTTGATCTCTCGATGAGAGATCGACTACCTCTTCTTCTTCTTGGCTGCCGGCTTCTTCGCCGCTTTCTTGGCAGGTTTCTTCGCTTTGGCCTTCATGTTGATCGTCCTTCCATTGTGAACCCGAACAGAAAGAGCCGAATCGGATTCGACTCGGTCGGGACATCGACCAATTTGGTGAGAATCAACCCCATCCACAAACGGAATTTTCCGGTGACCACTATCGAAAATTTCGATAGATAGACTTTTGCAGCGATCAAGCGACGGCACACAGCATGGACGTCAATCTCGCGCGCACCTTCCTGATGGTTGCCGAGACTGGAAGCTTCATCGACGCCGCGCGCAAGATGAACATCACGCAGTCGACGGTCTCTGCGC
>Ga0299912_10002645_pt1 | contig 14676 bp, 15 predicted proteins | sample RVTome_2_FD_207667 | JGI IMG/M metagenome (GOLD analysis project Ga0299912, IMG submission 207667) | Soil microbial communities from uranium-contaminated site in the Upper Colorado River Basin, Wyoming, United States - RVT95D214 (version 2) ... | reverse complement strand
TCATGTCAATTGGTACGTTCTTCGTCTTTAGATGGGAGTTGCCAAGGGTTGGATTGGATGAGGCCAGGACTATAGCCTTCTCCATGTTGGTCGCCTTCCAGTGGTTTAACGCCCTTAACGCCCGCTCTGACCAGCAGTCCCTTTTTAAGCTGGGTTTGCGCAGCAATCGTCTGCTACTCGGTGGAATAGTACTCGCTGTTCTTCTCCAAGCAATGGTTATCTATACCCCGCCGTTCCAGAAGCTATTCTACACCGTGCCTTTATCTCTTGAAGACTGGGGAGTTGTTGTTTTGATGGCGGGTGGTATCTTTGTTGTTGAAGAGCTGCGGAAGTTGATAGCGCCGCGTATCTTTAATCGCGGGAAATAGAACCGCAGCTGTGTTAGTCGGATTATCTTCGGAGGTTGTCAGGCCACTTCAAGGTAAAGGAGGATATGGGAAGCCGTGAATAAGAAAAGAATGGTGCAGATTGAAGACTACGAGCCGTTAGTCGGCGCCGAGACCATTGAGCGAATAATACAGAAGGCTAAGCCGCTTCACGACCTCCATGTTGCTAACATAAATTCAACGTACTATGGCGGTGGCGTCGCACAGCTACTTTCGTCCCTGACCCTTCTGATGAACAGCCTGGGTATACAGACAGGTTGGCGGGCGATTCACGGTCCCCCCGACTTCTTCAGTGTGACCAAAAAGATGCATAATGCCCTTCAAGGCGGAGAGATAAATCTCAGTGAGCGCAAAATAGAACTTTACGAAGAAGTTGTGTACGAAAATGCGATTCGTAACCACCTTGACCATGACTTCATCATTGTTCACGACCCACAACCTCTCCCCCTGATAAATCACTACCGTAAAAACTCGCCGTGGGTCTGGCGCTGCCATATCGACCTGTCTCACCCGAATGAAGAACTCTGGAACTACCTGACCCAGTTCATTGAAAAATATGATGCTGTTATCCTCAGCAGTGAAGACTACGCCCAGAAAATCAAAACACCGCAACTATTCTTCATGCCAGCGATAGACCCTTTCTCCATCACCAACAAAGAACTAAGCGAGGAAGAAGTAACCGAGCGCCTGAATCACTATAGTATTCCCGCCGACCTTCCACTGATAGTGCAAATCTCCCGCTTTGACCGCTGGAAAGACCCAGAAGGTGTAATCCAGGCCTTCAAGCTGGCACGAAAAGAGGTTGACTGCACCCTGGTACTGTTGGGTAATGTGGCTACTGATGACCCGGAGGGTGAGGAGGTTTACAGTTCCCTGCTGGATAGCCGGGAGGAGCGAATTATTATTCACAGTGTTCAGGACGGAGCGCTGGTAAACGCTCTTCAGCGACGGGCAGCTGTTGTGCTCCAGAAATCGCTTCGCGAAGGCTTCGGCCTGACCGTTGCCGAAGCTATGTGGAAGGGTACTCCAGTTATAGGCGGGAATGTTGGTGGCATTCGCTACCAGATAGAGGACGGTGTTAACGGCTTTCTGGTATCTTCTGTAGAGGAAGCGGCGCAGAGAACAATTCAGCTTCTCAAAGACAGGAAACTGCGTGAGAGTATGGGGCAACGAGCAAGAGAGACAGTCAAGCAGAAGTTTCTCCTTACGCGCTATCTGGAGCAGTACCTTGATCTTTTTAACTCATTCGAGACTGTCTTCCGTATCGCCAACACAATGAAGAATCACCGGTAAGAATTACCAACAAACATCCTCATAAAACAATTGAGGGACTGACAATATGAAAGTTCTCGCCATTAACTGCGGAAGCTCTACACTGAAGTTCCAGTTCGTCGAGAGCGAGCGTGAGGAAACGTCTCAAGGACGAGAGTGGCGGCTGAACTGACAGGCAAAATATGGTATCTGGTCGCTCCGATCGTGGGTGTATTGGGCACCTTTATCTCGGGCAGTAATACAGTGTCAAATATCATGTTCGGAGCTTTTCAACTTAATACCGCGTATGAGATCGGCCTGCCGGTGTTTTCCATTCTGGCGTTGCAGGCAGTCGGGGGCGCGGCGGGCAACATGATATGCATCCATAATATAGTAGCGGTCCTGACTATCGTGGGACTGCTGGGACAGGAAGGAACAGTTATCAGGAAAAACCTGCCTGTTGCCTTTCTATACGCATTGCTGTCGGGTGCCCTGGCCTGGGCTATCGCGCCGCTCGTCAGTAAAATACTATTATGAATTCTTATAAGCCGCGGGAAAGTAAGGCACTCAGCAAGGTGAAAGGGACTGTTATTTGGGACAGGTGATTTTTGAGAAAGAACATCTGGATATAGAATACATAGTTTGGAGGTTCAGCATGAAAAAGATAGCCATATTAACCAGCGGTGGTGACGCACCGGGTATGAATGCCTGCATCAGAGCCGCGGTGAGAGCAGCTCTAGCTAATGACCTGGAGATTGTTGGCATCAGGTGGGGCTATGCAGGACTCATGAATGGGGACATCGTACCCCTCGACAGGAGGTCTGTAGCCAACACCATCCACCATGGAGGGACTATACTTGGCACAGCGCGCTCAGAAGAGTTCAGGACTGAAGGCGGGCGAATGAAGGCTATAAACGTACTGCAGCAGAAGAGCATTGACGGGCTTATCCTCATTGGTGGCGACGGCACTTTCAGAGGCGGCACGCTGCTTTCCCAGGAAAGCGGTATCAGCGTGGTTGGTGTACCCGGCACGATAGACAACGATTGCTATGGTACGGATTACACCATAGGTTTTGATACTGCCGTCAATACGGCGGTAGAAGCTATCGACCGTATTCGTGATACAGCCACGGCTCATGATCGGCTCTTCTTTGTGGAAGTAATGGGACGTCATACGGGGTTCATCGCGCTGGAAAGTGGGATTGCCGGAGGCGCTGAGGAGTTGCTCATCCCGGAGGTTCCCATGGGTAGCGACGAACTCTGCGAGCGCCTGGAGAAATATTTCAAGGGTGGTAAGAAGAGCGCCATCGTTGTGGTATCCGAGGCTGAGCATCCGGGAGTAACTTTCCGAATATCCAGAGAGGTAAAGGAGAAAGCCGGCTTTGACTCCAAGATCTGTATTTTGGGTCATATACAGCGAGGAGGCGCGCCGACAGCCCGTGACAGGGTCCTGGCCAGTAAACTGGGGGCGGCAGCGGTGAAAGCATTGCTGGATAACAGGGGTGGATATATGGTTGGAGAAATAAACCGGCAGATAGCCCACACGCCTCTTAAAGACACCTGGGAAAAGCAAAATTCCTTGCCCCCTGGCCTCACTGATTTGCTGTATATTCTCTCCGGGTGAACTCCAATAATTAATAATGCCTGATAGGTCGAAATGGGTAGCGAAGACGGCCGTTCGAGATTGGGCGCGAAAGCTGGCACCAGGAAACCAGGAAAATTAGGACAATAAAGGAAACAGTCACTATGAAGCAGCCAGGATTTTTGAAAAGGCGAACTAAAATAGTATGCACCATTGGCCCGGCCACCGGCTCAGCGTCTGTCATCGAGCGGCTTATCAGAAGCGGCATGAACGTCGCCAGGCTCAACCTGTCTCACGGCACGTACAGCACCCATGCTCAGTATATTAAGACAGTGAGAAGACTGAGCCAGCGCCTGGGAATTAAGGTGGCCATCCTTATGGATTTACCCGGGCCGAAATACCGTACCGGAAGATTGAAAGACGGCCAGGCAATATTGAAGAATGGGACCATGTTGACGCTTACTACTGAAGACATCGAGGGTGATGCAACGCTGGTGCCGGTAAACCTGCCCACCCTGCCTCAGGACGTAAAGGTGGGCGATAAGGTCCTGCTGGATGATGGGGCCATGCGACTGAAAGTACTGGAGAAGAAGGGCAACAGGCTGGTATGCAGAGTCACCACAGGCGGGATACTGACAGAAGGGCGCGGTCTTGTGGTCCCAGGCATGCTTACTTCGGGGCCTTTTATCACCGAGGCGCTACACGACCACATTCTGTTCGCCGTCAAGGAAGCACCCGAATACGTGGCTATCTCCTTCGTCAGTAGTGCCGAGGATGTTTCCGGCGTGAAGGAAGTCTTGCGCCGGAACAGTGCTGATATACCCATTATCGCCAAGATAGAGAAAGTGCAGGCGGTTAAGGACTTCGATGATATTCTTGAGGTAAGTGACGGAATTATGGTAGCCCGGGGGGATCTTGGCGTCGATATACCCCTGGAACGGGTGCCTATGGTGCAGAAGGATATCATTAAAAAATGCAATCAGGTGGGGAAGCCAGTGATAACGGCCACCCAGATGCTGGAGTCAATGGTCAATGCTACCCGTCCTACCCGGGCCGAGGTAACCGATGTAGCCAATGCCATATTGGATGGCACCGATAGCACGATGCTCTCCGCAGAGACTTCCATTGGAAGGCATCCCGTACTCGCTGTTCGAACGATGTCCAGAATCGCGCTGGAAGCCGAAAAACATTTATCCTATGAGCCAATGCTCGCACAAAGGAGTAAATGGATTGAGCGGGAGACCGACGAATTGATAAGCTATAGTGCCTGCAATACTGCTGACGCCCTGGGCGCGGTGGCGATTGTTGCCTTCACTCAATCGGGCAGCACGGCCAGACGTGTATCCAAGTACCGCCCCAGGGTTCCGATACTGGCGATAACCCCGGACAAGATAGTCTCGGGAAGACTGCTACTCCACTGGGGTGTTTACCCTTTCGAGGTCAAAGCAGCCTCAACATTGGACGAGGTTTTTGCCACTGGTGCTAGGCTGGCTAAAGAGATGGGACTGGCAAAAGCCGGTGACCTTGTGGTGATTACCGGAGGGGTGCCGATCGGCGTGGCGGGTGTCACCAATCTACTTAAGGTAGAGAACGTAAGTTAGCGGCATTGAAAGCGAGGGTTAAACGAGGAGTTAAAAAAGATGCATCGGTTGTCAGATAACAAGTCAGCAAAACGGAGGACAGATGAACATGAGTGATTACTATAGGAAAAACCAAAAACACAAAGCGCAATCAGTAATCGCCTACTTTTCCATGGAAGTCGGCATCGATCCTTCCTTGCCCACCTATAGCGGCGGACTTGGTATCCTGGCGGGAGACACCCTGCGTGCGGCGGCTGATTCAGGTGTACCCGTCGTTGGCATGACGTTATTGTACCGCAAGGGTTATTTCCGCCAGCACCTTGATTCTAATGGTAACCAGTCTGAGAGTCCTTCTGAGTGGTCTCCAGAAAAGATTCTGGAACCCGTGGAACCACGGGCGGCCGTGACTATTGAAGGACGTTCTATAGAAATACGAGCCTGGCGTTATACCGTACAGGGTATTAATGGCCATATCGTGCCAGTTTATTTCCTGGATACATCTCTTCCCGATAATAGCAACTGGGACCGGACACTTACCGACCACTTATACGGTAGAGATGACCACTATCGCCTGTGCCAGGAGGTAGTCCTTGGTATAGGTGGCATAGCTATGCTGCGTGCTCTTGGCTACAAGAAGATGCAGTCCTACCACATGAACGAGGGGCACTCCGCCTTGTTGACCCTTGCACTTATAGAGGAATACACTCAAAAGAGCGGTACTGCTCCTACCGAGGTGCAGAAAGAAACGGTACGCCAACAGTGTGTCTTTACAACGCATACACCGGTGCCCGCGGGTCATGATAAATTTTCACTCAGTCTGGCACGTCAGGTGCTGGGTGAAGAGCGAGCTAATACTCTGACATCTGCTGACTGCTGTATGGACGGGATGCTGAACATGACCTATCTTGCTTTGTCCCTATCGCGCTACATTAACGGGGTAGCCATGCGTCACGGACAGATATCTCGCGACATGTTTCCAGCCTATCCCATCAACTCCATTACCAATGGTGTACACGCTACCACTTGGACAGCAACGGCTTTCCAGCATCTCTACGACAAGTATATCCCCGAATGGCGTAACGATAATCTCTATCTACGGTATGCGATAAGCATCCCGCTTGACGAAATCCGGCAGGCTCATGCTGAAGCAAGACGAGAGCTGTTAGCTGAAGTGAAGCGGCGCTCCGGTATCGAACTAGACCCGACCGTGATGACCCTTGGTTTTGCCCGCCGCGCGTCAACGTACAAGAGGGCGGACCTTTTGCTCTCTGACCTGGACCGCCTGCGGAGAATAGCCCGCCAGATAGGCCCTTTGCAGATTATCTACGGAGGCAAGTCCCATCCTCGCGATGAAGGTGGCAAAGCAGTCATCCGCCGCGTCTTTGAAGCTGCGTCTGCCGTGAGAGGCGCCATACCTATCGTATATCTCGAAGACTACGACATGGCGCTGGGCCATTATCTTTGCGCCGGTGTGGATTTGTGGGTAAATACTCCACAGAAGCCCCAGGAAGCTTCAGGCACAAGTGGAATGAAAGCCGCACTCAACGGAGTGCCCAGTCTGAGTGTGCTGGACGGATGGTGGATTGAAGGACATTTGGAAGGGATAACCGGATGGTCAATTGGGGATAGCTGGCAAGTGGCAAGCAATCCCACCGTAGAGGCAGCTTCACTCTACGAGAAGCTGGAGTACCTTATATTGCCCGCTTTTTATAAGAGGCCGAATGCCTTTGCCGAAATCATGCGCTCGGCTATCGCGGTGAACGGCTCGTTTTTTAACGCACAGCGCATGGTTTCTCAATATGTTAAGAACGCGTACCAACTGTAATAGAGCGTGCCGCTCACACACGGAAAAGAACGTTAAGCCGCGAGAAGAGACCCCAATAAAGACTAAAAAACGGAGGTCGGTCTCTGTTAATAACAGGCTCGCTTCCAGTGAAAGGAATCGCCTGAGCTTAATTCAGAAAACTTACTGGCGAACGGGAGTGCTAGCTGGTAAGATGAAGGAAAAGCAGCTGCCTTTCCCGAACTCGCTCTGAACCCAGACTTTGCCGCCGTGCGCCTCAATCAGGTATTTGGCGATGGTCAGTCCCAGGCCACTGCCTCCGGTGGCTCTGGCACGGGATTTATCCACGCGGTAGAAGCGCTCAAAGATGTTGGGTAAGTCATCAGCGGGAATGCCTTCACCATTGTCAGCAACACTCATTTCCACCCAGCCATCCTGCACCCGTGCCGTTAACGCCACGCTACCGCCTTTTGAAGTGTGGGTAATGGCATTCTCCAGCAGGTTACGCAGCACCTGGATAATCCGCTGAAAGTCAGCCCTGACCGGAGGTAACTCATCAGGTATATACACCGAGAGTGATATCTCCTTTGCTTCCGCTTTAGGCTGCATGGTGACTAAAGTGTGGTTGACCAGTTCCGTCACGTTTTCTGACTGACAGGATAACTTGAGCTCTCCTGACTCAGCCTGGGCAAGCTCTCGGAGGTCGTCAACTAGACGACAGAGTAAGACAACCTCTTCGTTAATGGAGCTAATGATTTTCGCATCCGGCTCCGCGACGCCATCCTGGATTGCCTCGACAAAGCCCCGAATGTTGTAAAGAGGTGACCTCAGTTCATGGGCTGTGTCAGCTATAAGGTTGCGCCGCAGTCTATCGGCACGCTCCAGGTTACCAGCCATGGAGTTGAAAGCCTGGGCAAGCTCGCCCATCTCCCCTTGGTCACGTATCTGCGCTCTTTGCGAAAAATCACCCTTGCCCAGCCGTCTAGCAGTGACAGCCAAGGACTGAACAGGAGTTGAAATCCGCCGCGACAGGACAAACGTAAGTACCAGGGCAACAATCACCGCCAGCACCCCTCCCCACAGCAAGAAGCGGTTAATTGACTCACCAAGCCCCCTTGTCAAAACAATCTCTGCTGAAGGTTCTGGACTCACGTAGAGCGTTCCCAAGAAAGTCCCGCCCTGTGCAGAGAGTAATGTCTGGCTCGGCCAGTCGCTGCTGAACGTTTTTCCCAGAAGATTCCCGTCCGAATCGCCAACTACTATTCCATTACCATCAGTCAGCACAACCCGTTGGCCATACAGGATAGACATCTCTTTGACAAGAGTCTGTACGCCCGCCCAACCTTCCACGTAGTAGCCCGTTAGCATATGCTCCATTCTGGTCATGTGGAGTTGCTCACTGCGCTCCACGTGTTCCTCAACCTCTTCCTCCGTGCTTCGCATTACGAAGAGGGAAATCGTGCCGATAACTACCAGTATTACCAGCACATAGGTCATCAGGAGCTTAAATTGCATTCTATGTACTATTTTCATTCTGCACCGGCGGTAAATTTATATCCGGCTCCGTACACGCTCTTTATATATCTGGGGTTGCAAGGGTCTGGCTCCAGCTTTCGCCGCAGATTAAGGATATGGAAGTCAATACTGCGGTCAAATCCCTCATAGTCGTAACCGAATGCTTTTTCCACAAGCTGTGCCCGGTTGAAAACTCTCTCCGGTTCTTTTATCATGGTCCCCAGCAATTTAAATTCTGCTGGCGTCAGGTGCAGAGTTTTGCCGGCCAGAGATACCTGATGGTTGACGAAGTTCACCGTCAGCTGGCCCTGTGTTATCTGTTCAGGGCCACGCAGGTGCGCATCCTCGGGAAGACGCCTCAGCACGGCTCTTATCCTGGCTGCCAACTCTCTGGTACTGAACGGTTTCACAATATAATCATCAGCACCAAGGTCTAAGCCTTTAAGCTTGTCCTCTTCTTCCGTCCGGGCAGTAAGCATAATAATTGGTACATCTGACTCAGCTCTCAGGGCACGGCATATCTCCAGACCGTCAAGACCGGGTAACATGATGTCTAGAACAATCAAATCTGGGTGGCTCTCCCGGGCCAGACGGAGAGCTTCATTGCCATCATAAGCCGCCAGGACACGGTAGCCATCGTGTTTCAGATAGAGGCTTACGACCTCCACCGTCTTAGCATCATCATCAACGACCAGAACTCTTTTACCCGCCATCTCAGCACCTTGATGCCTTCTGTACTTCTACCGACGATGTTATAACACAAATGTTAGAAAATTGTTAGGTCTTCCTGGGATGCTTGGGTTAGCGGGAGATGTCCGTTACTTCGTAAAAATCCTAACAGAAAGCTAATAATTATTCTCTATCCTACTGGGTGAAAGGGCATCTCAGGAGGTAAAGTGAGATGTTCTGGAGAAGAAAGAAAACACCAGAAGATGAAAGGCGCGAAAAGGCGAAAAAAGCTGTTAAGAAGATTGAAGGTCCCCTGTGGGGTTATATGGTTACTCAGAGAGGGGTGGTAGTAAATGTGCTGCAGAACCTGCGGCGAGTGGAACGCGACGACATGGTCAACGGCAAACCAGCAACCAAGGTTCGTATCTTTGATCCGGCGATTGCTGAGAAGGAGGGGACGCTGATTGACAGCTACGAAAGTCTTGATGCCCACCGACGACTGATATTGTATGAAGGCTACTATCGTGGCTCTGAGATGGCTGACATTCATATAGGGAGAGCTGTGCATGACGAAGAAAAAGCACCGAGGTAGAAGACGCAGGGCACGGGTCAGCGCGGTACGCCCAACCCAGGAGAGCACCGCCCTGCATATGCCGGAGCTTTCATGTCCTTCGCAAGTAATTGAGCGGAGTTCTCTGGCAACAGCAGGTGAACCAGCCGAGCGACACCGATATGCACTGGCTGACGTGAAGCGCAGTCTGGTTATCGGCGGAGCGATGTTTGTGCTGCTCATCATCCTGTATTTACTCCTGAGTTGAGCGGCTTTCAAGGAGGTGAGAAATGGATGGGTAAACAATACAAAACGTAGCAGAAGCAGCAATAAAATTTGAGGGAAGAGGTGATATCAAATGAACAGAAAAAGTGTGATGTTAAGTGCTTTGCTAGTAGTATCACTGCTGGCTATGCCGCTGGTGGGTTGTAGCAGGTCGCTAAATCTATCTTTGTGGGCACCCTTGGACGGGGCATCCTTCACTAGCTCACCGATTGTGGTACGTGGTAACGTTTCGGATGCCAAGGCTCAGTTGTCGGTTAACGATGTTGCAGTGGAGGTAGACAAAAAAGGTGATTTCCACACTACAGTTGAACCTTTAGATGGCTATAACACTATCAGCATTGTTGCTACTCGTGGCGATAAAATCGTAACCCACTCTGTGACTGTCGCGTACAATCGACCACTGGTTATTGAGTTAAGCTCACCCGAGGATAAAGCCGAACTTTTCGAAAGCCCGGTGACAGTCAGCGGGATGGTTTCCGCCCCTGCGGCTAAAGTGACCGTCAATGGTATCGAAGCTGAGGTGACCAATGACGGTACCTTCTCTGCCAGTGTTGAGCTTGTTGAGGGCGAAAACACTATTGAAATCGTCGCCAGTGTTGAGGGGAAGGAGCCAGTAACCAAGACGCTAACTATCTTTTACGAGGCGCTGACTTCTGAGAAGCAAGCCCGTAACCTAGCTGAGGAGTTCGTCAGGAATAGCCCGACCTTTGTCTTCGATGGTATCGAAGAGAGCCTGAAACTTGTTGAGATGCTCCATCCTGATATCGAAAACGCCTGGACATTTGTTTTCCACTTCGATAGCCGACACGCCGGTTACGGCGACAGGACCGGTCAGGTACTTGCCGAGGTGATAACGCCGCACGAGGCTGTGATAACTATCGAGGAGGGTGAGATTAAGTCTGCGGTCATGGACGAGAAGTGGGATATGCTCACCCAGCAGATGGTGGAAGAGGAATAGGTCGAGAACATTGAGGATTTTGTTGTGCCCGAATAGTCCAAAGATGGTCCCCGAGGGCAAGAAGTAAGAGCCAGGAGAGTCTCTTGGCTAACGGGAGGTGAGAGATGTTAATGGTAACAGAAGATGCCAAGCGACATCTGAAAAGGCTTCTCGTAAAAAATACCAGTGACCGCAATCTGGGCCTCAGGCTCAGGGTAGGCAAAGGTATGCAGGTGGGGGTATTGCTTGACCGCAAGGCAGATGATGACTACGTCGTGGAGCACGAGGGAGCGAAGGTGCTGATGGTAGGGTCTGAGCTCTTCCTGTTGGTCGATGGAGCCATGCTGGATACGGAGAGTAATGGGGCTATAACAAGCTTGGTCATCACCAAAGGCGGCCAGCGACCGAGTAAAAGGGCTCGGGACACTCTTTGTTTGATGAGATAGAAGGGTTAATACATGAGTCCCAGAGTCTATGTTCTGCTGGATATTATGGTTGGCAAATCTGACCGGGTAACGCAAACCATGCGTAACAAGCCGGGAGTGATTCTGGCAGATGAGCTGGAGGAGCAATCACGGATAATCATGGTGGTTCAAGCAGACGACCGGGAGAAGCTAGCCAGGCTGACCATTCAGGCCATTGACTCGGTGGAGTCAATGATTGATGGTATTCAGCTTCTACCAGCCAAGAATGAAGGTAGCGCTTACTCCTCTTTAGAACATGTTCACCCCAGAACCAGGAGAAGCGGGCGAAAGTGAGCAATAAGAAACATGAAATCAAGGAGGTACGGAATGTCTGGAATAGTGAAGTTAGACGCGGCAAAGCTTCTAGCAAGAGTACCAGAGGAGTATGTGTTCTGGTGTCAGGATGGCCATGTGCTTCGGGATATCAACGAACTGGGCGAGGCCTTAGCTAGCATGAGCGATGAGACTTTCGCCTTCCACAGCAACGCGGAGAAGAATGACTTTGCCAACTGGGTACGAGATATAATCGGAGACGAAAAACTGGCCAGGGACCTCACGAAGTCACACAACCGAACTCAAGCTGCAAAAAAGGTGGTAGAGAGGGTTGACTTTCTGAAAGCCAAACTTGTCTAGACAGGACATAGCATGTCTAGTAACATGATAAGGCGCCTTAAGTAAGTAACCATTTACTTACTGGAGGAATTTTCAAGAAGGAGGAAATAATGGGAGCGAAGGGCAGAAAAAGTGTCAAGAAACCTAAGCAGAATAAAGTAAAGAAGGGCAAGAAGAAGTGAAAGCTATGAGAAGACGCATTTGCTAAGCGGCCGTTTACTTACTCAGGAATTTTTAAGAAAGGAGTCTAAAAAATGATGTGGTTACTTATTCTTGGTATCATTGTTGTTGTTATTGGTCTATACCTGACGCAGACAAACAAGGGAAAGGGGGGAGACCCCCGTGGCCTACTTGGGGGAAGGATTGCCAGCATCATCGGAGTCATCATTATCGTTATCAGTGTCATTGCGGGCGCATTTACGGCTGTCCCTGCCGGGCATCGTGGGGTGGTGATACGGTTTAGCGCAGTGACCGGCACCATCCTGAATGAGGGTCTCCAGGTGAAGTTGCCGTTCATCGACTCGGTAATAATGATGGACGTTCGGACTAACAAATATGAAACCGGTGCCGCCTCGGCATCTCGTGACCTTCAAGATGTCCGCACTACCATTGCCCTCAACTGGCGTTTGGACCCAACCAGGACCGCCGAGATTTACCGGACGCTGGGGCCAGAGTATATGAATAGGATTGCCGCTCCGGCCGTTCAGGAGGTCATCAAGCAGGTCACCGCGAGATACAACGCGGAAGACCTTATTCTGAAACGTGAGATTGTCAGAAATGAAATCGCCGAGAGCCTAGCGATTCGACTCCTGGAGCGGGGAATCATCACTGAGGCAGTATCGATAACGGAGTTCCAGTTCAGTGCCACCTTCGTTGCCGCTATCGAAGCCAAAGTGGCGGCCGAGCAGGCGGTATGGGAGTCAAGGAATAAGCTGGAGCGTGTCAAGGTTGAAGCCGAGCAGAGAGAAGCTGAAGCCAGAGGGGAAGCCAACGCTCGTATCGCCAAGGCAAACGGTGAAGCCGAGTACATTCGCATTGTTACTGACGCTCAGGTTGCAGCCAACAACGCTATTGCTGGATCTCTAACACCTCAAGTGTTGCAGTATATCTTGCTCGATAGGCTCGGAGAAGATATCAAAGTCATTGTGATACCTGCTGGTCAGGGTCTCGACCTGGTGCTTCCAGAGATAAAGCCGTAAGAACTGAAGGATAGAAACTGCGGCTTAACGATGGCAACTCAGCTTGATTGTTATGGCATTCTCCAGGTACATCCTAGGGCAGAGAAGGAGGTGATCGATGCTGCCTATCGCAGGCTGGCATCCAAATACCACCCTGATGTAAGCCAGATATCTGACGCCGCAGAGAGGATGAAGCAGATCAATATTGCCTATGAGGTGCTCTCGGATCCGGTTAAGAGAGCGGCCTACGATGCCGCCCGTGGCGTGGCATCTTCACCGGACGCGCCACCTCATGTTGCGGCCAGGCCACGATACCCCAGCAAGGCATGGCGAACCATACTGATAGCTGCTGTTTTAATGCTACTTGCTGTCGCGGTGTTCCGATTAGGGCTCGCACTTCTGTTGTTAGTTCCCAGAGTCGTGGTGCCACTTGTGGTCATTTCTCTCCTTAGTTGGTTACTCTTTACTCTGGTGAAGCTTAGGCAACGAAGAAGGCCAAGGTAAAGTGTAGTTTTCCAGAGGCTGCCCAAAAGTCTATGCGGCAGCATTCGCCCGTGGCACTTTTCAGGTCAAGCGAGTCTTGACCCGAGTCCTGGTACCCCTGCCACCTCAGGAACTCAGCAATTTGTCAATCGGCTGCCGGGCAGGCGTTGAAGTAACAGTAGTCCACTTTGTGTCCTGTCTTCTTGCGAATGATTACAGGTTGTAAGAAGTCGTAATTCAGGTTAGCGTTTCCGCCATGATAAACATCGGCTTTCGCGAAACAACCAGTAGCAAAATAGTGGTAAAACTCATTGATTTTCTTTGGGTTGACCGGGGATTCAGGATAAAAAGTCTCAACAGACCATCCGTTTGGGGTTATCCATTGGACCTGGCGGCTACCTACTTACCGGCAGCGGCTCCGTAACCGCCTTTTTGATAACCATTCAGCGCTATTTCTTGACCACTTAGGGGGCTTCTATGTCATGAGTAAGGGCGTTTATCTGCCACTTTTCGTAGCTATAGTATCCTACTATATCCTGCTGAATTAACCAGGGGTGTTATCAGGCTCGATTTGTGCGCTTATGTACGCGCTATTTCGCTTATATGCGCCATATTTGGTCGTTTCGTGACACTAAAAAACGCTGATTGTACCATATGTGGTCGGTTCATGGCAGCAACCCGCACCTTTATCGACTATGTTTTGTCAATGGCGGTTGAAAATGCAACAGTTTTGGCGGTGAAAGTGTAACACCCATTAGGCTCTGACCTAGTGGGGGTGAACCGTCCGCAGCCCAAGGAGGTAACAAAACAGTCTAATGTGCCCCGATTGCACAATTGCCTCTTTTGGTTAATCCGTTAACCTAGCACGTTTATCCTCTACCTCACGGCCCGGCATATTGATTGAAGAAATGCCCTCCACTGTTAAAGGTAGCAGGCATCAACACCCGCTATGCAGAAGAGGGTCTTAAGGGGGGATTGCTGTTCTAGACAGACTTACTGGCTATGTACTCGGCGAAGTGGTGAGGCGTAGTCCATTGAATGCAGGAAATCCTCGTAGCCGTTCGTCGCTTAGAGGCAAATTGTGTGACCGAAATCTGCTTGACCTGCCACTTCAACCATGACGCCAAGGATTTTTTTCGGCGGCCGCCGCGACAATAAGGCGCGCTGCGGCATCGTAATTTATGTATTTGGTGTTAATCACCAAATCATAGTGTTCGGGGTCTTCGAGTTCCCCCTGGAAGAACCTCTTAATGAATGCCCGGCGACTCGTGTCAAATTCATCGATGCGCCGGCGGGCTTCGTCCTCGTCTATCTTTAGCTGCGCCATTACCCGGTTAAGTCTATCCACCAAAGGGGCAACTACCAGAACATGCAGAACCGATTGATTATTGCGGAGGATGA
>Ga0299912_10002644_pt1 | contig 14676 bp, 6 predicted proteins | sample RVTome_2_FD_207667 | JGI IMG/M metagenome (GOLD analysis project Ga0299912, IMG submission 207667) | Soil microbial communities from uranium-contaminated site in the Upper Colorado River Basin, Wyoming, United States - RVT95D214 (version 2) ... | reverse complement strand
CTGGCAGGTACTTACCAGCCCTACACCTGGGGCGTCAAACACCGCTGAGCCTGTTGGCGTCACCATCAGCGAGATTATGTATCATCCGTATCACGCCTTAAATACGCAGGAGAAGATGGGGCAGGAGTACATCGAGCTATTTAACCGCGGCAAGGGGGCGGTAAACCTATCCGGCTGGCGATTAACCGATGGTGTGGACTTTACCTTTCCGCAGGTAGTCCTGGGTGCAGGACAGTATCTTGTAGTGGCTGCGGACGTAAACGTATTTACGCTCAAGTATCCACAGGTGCAAAATGTTGTCGGCGGATGGGTAGGTCGCCTGGGCAACTCAGGCGAGAGGATAGAGCTTGCTGACAATACGGGGATCGTCATTGACGCTGTTCGCTATGCCGATGAGGGCGATTGGTCGGTGCGTTTTCTTGGCCCGATTGAGTTGGGTCATCGTGGCTGGGAATGGTCCGATGCGCACGATGGAGGCGGCAAGTCTCTTGAGCTAATCAATATCGCCATGCCGAACGAGTACGGGCAGAATTGGGCGGCCAGTGAGCCTAACAACGGCACGCCCGGGGCGGCTAATTCGGTTCTTGATAGCGACATTGCTCCACTAATACTGGATGTCGGGCATTTTCCTATTATTCCTGATTCTAACGAGCCGGTTACGGTAAGTGCTCGCATCATAGATGAGCTAAAAGCCAGCGTTGCGGTTACTTTGCACTATCGCGTGGACGCATCGGCGTATAAGAGCCAGGACGTTTATCCACAGCATGACCCCAACAGCTATAGCGAGCTGGCGATGTTTGATGATGGCCAGCACGGTGACGGTGAGGCCGGAGATGGTGTATATGGGGCTGTGATAGCTGCCCATCCGGATGGCACGATTATTGAGTCTTACATCGAGGCGTCTGATGCCGGCTCAAATACCCGCACCTGGCCTGCGCCGAGTATGGTGGACGGCGTGCCGGAGCAGGTGACTAACGCTCTCTATCAGGTGGACGATTCTTTTAATGCGGATGTCGTCTGGATGCCGGGCAGCCAGCCGATTTACTACCTGATTATGACCGAGATGGAACGTGGCCGACTGGAGTACATTGGGACGCATAGCACTTTGGAGGGACCCAACTCGCAAATGAACGCAACGTTTATCAGCGTTGACGGCGTAGATATGAAGTTTCGCTACAATCTTGGCGTTCGCAACCGCGGTCACGGGACGCGAAACGATCCACCCAACAATTATCACGTGAACTTTCCGCACGACCGGCCCTGGAAGGATGTTACTGCAATCAATTTGAACACAAAGTACACATATCTTCAGTTGGCCGGCAACGCATTATTTCGTATGTCGGGACTGGCACAGTGCGATGCCACTGCTGTGCAGGTCAGGGTCAACGGCCAGAACTTAGCCGTATCCGGAGCCGAGATGTACGGCTCATACGTGCACGTGGAGGCTATCGACAGCGATTTTGCCGAAAACCATTTCCCTGACGATCCTGGGGGCAATGCCTACAAGTGTATGCGCCTCGGTCAGCAGGCGGACCTACGCTACGAGGGCCCGCAGCCAAATCCGTATCGAGACACATACTTCAAGGAAACAAATGTCGCTGAGGATGATTGGTCCGACCTGATTCGGCTCACCTATGCTCTGTCCAATAACACTCCCGACAGCAACTATGTTGAGGCGGTCAACCGCAATCTTGACGCAGAGCAGTGGTTGCGTCTCATCGCTCTCAACGTCCTGCTGGACAACGCCGAAACTACTCTGGCTAACGGCAACGGCGACGACTACTTTCTCTATTGCGGCACTGCCGACCCGCGGTTTGTATTGATTCAGCACGATTTGGACTCCATATTCGGCTTAGGTCAGAATAGGGGCAGCACTACCGCTGGAATCTTCGACGCCACGGCTCTTCCGGTCATAAACCGCTTCCTTAAGCATCCTCACTTCGTTCCGCGCTACTATTGGCACTTAAAGAACCTCATTGAGACGACTTTATCGCCCCAGGCGCTCGACCCATTCCTGGATGAGCTTCTCGGCGATTGGGTCCCCGCTGGAACGATAGACCAAATGAAGAGTTTTGTTGCCCAGCGAAATGCCTATGTGCTTTCGCTTATACCATCCCAGTTGACTATCAGCACTAACCTGCCGCAGTCCTACGGCTACTACCGAACTGACGTGAAAGCCTTCGCCCTTTATGGCACTGCCGATGCCGTTCTGACCCGGTCTGTGCTGGTCAACGGGCAATTGGCCGCCAGTTCGGCGGTGGATGGAACATGGGATTTTGGTGGCGCCGGCGGCATTGCCCAGACATTGGTCAGCAGAGGCTCTGCATGGAAATACCTCGATGACGGTTCCAATCAGAAAACACCTGCTGACGGGGCCAGTTGGTTCGGTCACCCTAACTACAATGATTCGCTTTGGTTGGAAGGGCCGGCGGAATTAGGCTACGGCGACGCATCGGAAGGCCGACCCGAAGCTACGGTCGTCGGGTACGGGACTAATGCCAACGACAAGCACATCACCACGTATTTCCGGCGCTCGTTCGACGTGGCCGATGCGTCCCAGTACCTAAGGCTGCAATTACGCCTGTTGCGGGACGATGGGGCGATTGTTTATCTTAACGGAGCGGAAGTCGCCCGCAGTAATATGCCCGGCGGAGCAGTCAGTCACCTGATCCCCGCAAGTGATGGCATCAGCGGCGCCGACGAGTATACATTTTATGACTTCACTGTAGACCCTGCTCTGCTGCACAACGGCACAAACATCTTGGCGGCTGAAGTCCACCAGTCTTCCGCTACGAGCAGCGACCTGAGCTTCGACCTTGAACTTCAGGGCCTGCTCCCATCTCTCGGTGCAGGGGACCTTAAGCCGGGCATAAATCGCGTTGCTGTTCAGGCGTTCGACGGCCCCGATGGCAGCGGGAACGAAATAGAACATGGGTACGTCGACATCTGGTACGACACCGGCTCGACGAATGATTACCCTAAGGCCGCCGGTGGTTCTACCTCGCAGCCGATCGGGACCACAGCGCTGCGCCTGATTGTCCCTGACGGTTACCTGCCTGGTGTGCCGGTGCTCGTCCGCGTTGAGGTTCTGGACAGCAATGGAATCATCAATCGGAATCTCTGGGATGCTGTGGCGACTCTTTCGGTCCAGGCTTCAGCCCGTGAGATAGCCAACTCAAGCCCTACCACACCCTCTGTGCGATTATCTCACGGGCTAAATCCTGGCGTCAACCTTTCTACCAACCAAGTGACACTTTATAACGGTCTCGGTAGCGCGCTGGTCGGCATTACCGGCAGTGGTGATTGCATCTTGAGCGCCGAGGTCAACGGCAGCCAGGCAACCGCGGCCCTTGCGGATTTGAGCAGCCAGCCCATTAAGACTGTCTCTGGAACTCTCAGCACTTCCCAAACCTGGAGCGGTATCTACCACATCACCGGCGGCGACTTTACGATTCCTGATGGCGTCACACTGACGCTCAATCCTGGCACATTAGTGCTTATCGACGGCGTGACCTCGGGCGAAAATGGTATCGACATCGAAGTCGCAGGCTCCATCAAGTCACTTGGCACTGCTACCTCGCCTGTCACTTTTACAGCGTACACGATTAACCCCCGCGCTGGCGCGGGGGGAGCCCCCGCCGTCAACGGCGGGGCTAAACATTGGGGAGAGATCCGTCACGTCAGTGCCGAACCGTCAACTTTTCAGTACACGATTATCACGCAGGCCGGGCACTCGCCGCGGGTTGGCCATTCGAATTCGGGCCCTGCAATTCGCGCCTCCAACTCCACAATTGTCTTTGACCATGCTTGCTTTACGGACAACGCCGGCAAGATAATGCACACTACATCGGGATGCGACCTTACTTTCCGCAACTGCTTGTTCGCACGGTCAATTATGGGGCCGGAAATCACCGGCACGGCATTACTGCTTGAGGATAGCTGGTTCACAGAGATGCGAAACCCCGACGACGCTGATGGCATCTACATCCACAGTCAGCAGGTTGGTCAGCGGTGTCTGCTGACCGGCGGCGTGGCAGCGGGCATGGACGACGATGGGATCGACACGCTCGGCTCAGAAGTTGCCATTGAGGACTTCATCGTTCGGGACTGCAAAGACAAGGCGGTCAGCATTTATGGTGGCCAGGTCGATATCAAGCGGTGTCTGATTGTCGAGAATAATAAGGCGCCTGAAGACCCGACAGTTGCTACAATCGCGACCAAGACCGTTGAAGGCGCTACCGCCATTGTAAATATCGACCATACGACGATAGTTACCTCCAAAATCCCTGGATATTCTGACATCGGCATCCAGTCGCACAATAAGTACGGCGTCAAGACCGGCACCATTATATACAATGCAACTAATTCAATCATTGACGCCACAAACCCAATCGATGCCCAGACCCCATACCTGGCCTCAGATATCCACGTTGGCTACTGCGATATCTTTGGCCAAATGTGGCCGGGCGCCGGCAATATCAACACCGCCCCGTTGTTTGTGGACGAGGCTAATCATGTTTACAGGCTCAGGCCGGGGTCGCCGTGCATAGATGCCGGCGATCCGACAGCCGAGCGTGACCCCGACCTGACAGTGACAGACCAGGGCTGCTTCTGGTTCGACCAGGGGCTAAACGATCCTCCGCAAGGCTCGCTGGCGCAGGATTCAGTCTGGACACCCGAACAAGGGCCGTTCCGTATCACGGGCGAGCTGACGGTGCCGCTCGGCGTTACCCTGACCATAATGCCTGCAACTACAGTGTTCTTCGATCCTAACGCAAGGATCGTTGTCCGGGGCCGGCTTGGAGCCTCGGGCACTGAATATGGACTCATCCGTTTCACCTGCACCCCTGGCGTGAATGGTACGTGGAACGGCCTACAGTTTGTGAGCAGCTTATCTGACAACCGGATCATCCACGCTGTCTTAGAATATGGGCAAACGAACGATGGTATGATCGGCTTAAAAAACTCCAAGCTGCTCATCGACCATGTCACCTTCGACAATACGATTCGGCGGCGAATCTGCACTAACGACTCGTCTCTAATTGTGCGTAATTCGGTCTTTACCGATACTTGTCCGCCGGGCCAGGCTCCTACCGACAACCTTACCGAGCATATCTGGGGCAGCGGAATTCCCGCCAACGGACAGTTTATCATCGAAAACAATCTCTTCGGTGTCACTCCTGGGCACAATGATGCCATCGACTTTGACGGGGCATCTCGTCCGAATCCCATCCCACAGATTCTGGATAATATCTTTCTCGGCGGCGGCGACGATGCGCTCGACCTGGAAACCGACGCCCATATTGAGGGCAATTTCTTCATAAACTATATCAGGGACCAGTACAATAGGGCTTCTGGCGAGTCGAACGTCGTTTCCGCAGGCGCCGGCAAAAACTACACCCTCGTCCGCAACGTCTTCCAGAATGTCCAGCATGTCGTACAGGTCAAGGATAATGCGTTTCTGACATTCGTCAATAACATGGTCGCCGGTGCGTCCGCGGCGGCAATATACTTTGATCTCGATCTGCCCGGCCGAGCCCCGGGCCGAGGCGCGTATGTGGACGGCAGCATCTTCTGGGATACGCCCACTATCTTCAGCGGCGTCGTGGCCACGACACAACTTGGCGTCCACCGCTCGATTATTTCGTCCGACTGGCACAATTTCGGGCAGGGTAATATCGACGCTGACCCGCTTTTCGTTGATGAGCAGAAGGATTTTCGCCTTAAGCCGATGTCGCCGGCGATTGGAGCAGGCCCCTGCGAACTGGATATGGGTCCTTACGTTCCCAGCGGAGCCGCTATTTGCGGTGAGCCGGACAAATTAACCTACCATACTGGTGCTGCCCTGATGGTCGGCGGGCCGGGCGTCACGCATTACAAATACTCTGTCAACGACCCGAACGGCCTCTGGAGCCAGGAGCGACCGGTGAGCGAGCCTATCGTACTGACAGGCCTTGTTAATGGGTGGTCTTACACCGTTTACGTGCTGGGCAAAAATTCCGCTGGCGTCTGGCAAAGCAGCCCGAAATCCTCACGCACCTGGAGGGTAGATGTTTCTTATCGTCGACTCATTGTCAACGAGGTTCTGGCCATCAACAGCTCCGCGGTTGAGCACGAAGGCGCGTTCCCCGACATCGTAGAGCTATACTACGATGGGCCAGGCTCGCTGAATTTATCCGGGATGAGTATCGCCGACACCGCTGATAATCCGCGCAGGTTTGTATTTCCCGCCGGCGTCATTATGACGCCAGGCCAATATCTGGTCCTTTACGCCGACGCCAACACCACTACGTCCGGTATTCATCTGGGTTTCGCCCTGGATGGCACCGGCGATGCTGTTTATCTATACGATAAGTCCGCCGTCCTGATCGACTCGGTCGAGTTCGGCCTGCAACTGCCGGATTTGTCCGTCGGCCGGGTTGGTTACGATGGTTTGTGGCGCCTTACTATTCCCACATTTGGCCAGGCAAATATTGCCCAGCCGGTCGGCGACCCGGCAATGCTCAGGATTAACGAATGGTTTGCCGATGGCCTGGTACTGTTTGGGGAGGATTTCATTGAGCTATACAACCCGCACGCAAATCCTGTGGACCTGAGCGGTTTTTACCTGACCGATAATCCGGTAACGCAGCCACGTAAGTGCCAGATCGGTCCTTTGAACTTTATTGCCGGCAAAGGCTATGCAGTGTTCACCGCTGACGAGAGCAACGATCCCGGCCATGTCAATTTCAGGCTCTCGGCAGATGGTGGAATGCTCGGTCTGTTTGATGGTAGGGTGGGCTTTAGCCCACCGATAAGCCAATGGTGGGGCAAGCCCCACCCTACGGAGATTGACAAAGTGCTCTATGGTCCTCAGACGACCGATGTCTCGCAAGGTCGCGCACCCGATGGGGCGAAGACTTTGCAGTTCTTTATAGTGCCTACGCCCGGTGTTGCTAATCCGGCTTCCACTATTACTCTGGTGGCTGAGACTGCTGCCAAGAGAGTGCTTGTGCCAGCCAGGGACATCGGTGATCTCTGGAGGGCCGCCGGCGATTTTAACGACCTGGACTGGGCGGTTTGCAGCGGCGGCCCCGGCGGAGTGGGCTATGAGAGAAGCTCAGGCTACGACAGCTACATCACTTTGGATGTAGAGACCCAGATGTACAACCGTAATGCCGGTTGTTATATCCGGATTCCGTTTGTCGTTGATAGTGAGCCGGGCCAATTCAGCCGGGTGGTGCTGAGCGTGCGGTATGACGATGGATTTATCGCCTACCTTAACGGCGCCGAGGTAGCCAGGCGTAATTTTACCGGCACGCCGCTGTGGAATTCTGCCGCCGGCCAGACGCACGATGATTCTGCCGCGGCGGTTTTTGAGGACGTAGATATTTCCGAGCATATCAGTGCGCTGCGCCAGGGAGCTAATATACTTGCCATTCACGGTCTGAATACCCCGGCGACCAGTCCGGACTTTCTTATTTCTGCTGAGCTGACCGGCACTATCATCAGCTCGCAGGATCAGTATCTTGCGAAGGCTTGCGCTCTATTGGATGGGCTTAGAGTTACGGAGCTAATGTACCACGCGGCCCAGGGCAGCAATTATGATTTTATTGAGCTACAGAACATAAGCGATGTGACGCTGGACCTTACGGGCGTGCGTTTTGTTGAGGCCATTGAATTTACATTCCCGCAGATGCAGCTTGCTCCGGGCGAATTCGTGGTAGTGGCTGGGGATTTAGCTGTGGCACGGGCTTCCAGCCCGTGGGCCACGGCCAGGATGGCCGTGCCACAGCGGTACGGCTCAAGCGTGAGAGTTGCCGGGCAGTATTCAGGCAGCCTGAGTAACGGCGGCGAGGATATTGTGCTGAAGCTGGCCTTGCCTTTGGAGGCGGCGATAATGCGGTTTGAGTATAGTGACAGGTGGTATCCGACGACCGATGGCGGCGGCGAGTCGCTGGCTATTGTTGATCCGATGGCGGATGCAGCAACCTGGAGTTTGGCTGATAGCTGGCAGCCGGCCGACCCCACGCCCGGCAGACCGTGAGGAATATCGAACGCCGAACAGAGAATTTCGAATTTCGAAGTTCCTTGTTCATTATTCGATATTCGCACGGGCCCCCAAAAAGCGAAGGGGCGTCAGGTCTTGTACTTCTGCCAGTAGTCGGGATAGAACTGCTTTGCTTTAGCCTCAAGCTCCTGGTCGCTAATAGCGGTCAGCCGACGTTGCTGTTCATACTGGTCCATAACCCAGCGAACCAATCTGTGCACCTTTATCTTGCTGATGCGCTCGTCACCCTTCAGGCCAAAGAACTCGTTTAGCCAGTGGGCGACACCGTCGGCGCCACTTTTGTCGGTTATAGCAATACGGGGCGGCCTGCCGAGCAGCTTCTCAGTGTCAAAAACATTGTATATCCGCTCATCTTGTCGAAGCCCACCGGCATGGATTCCGGCGCTGGTGGTGTTGAAGGCACGGCCTGCGAACGGATAGTTGTCAGGGATCGGCAGCCCGATGGAGCGCATATAACCAGCCAATTCGGTGACGGCCATCGTATCGATCCCGCACAAGCCTGCCCCGAGCGAAGTCGAGGGGTCGCCCTTGAGCGCTATGTATTCAAAGATTGCCCCTTCCAGCGGCGGATTGCCGGTACGCTCGCCGAAGCCGAAAATCGTCGTATTTACCACGTCGCACCCATACAGCCAGGCTGTCGTCGCGTTGACGTGGACTTTGTGGAAGTCATTATGGCCGTGCCATTCCAGCCGGTCGCCCGGCACACCGCATTCCCTATTAAGTTTGTAAATAAGTTTCGGGATGCTCCTCGGCAGCTCGGCACCGGGATAGCTGATTCCAAAGCCCATGGTGTCGCACAGCCTGATCTTGACAGACTGCTCCTGGGGCACCTGCCGGCTCATTTCCATCAGGCGGTCAACAAACGGCAAGACAAATCCGTCGATATCAGCACGGGTAAGGTCCTCCAGATGGCACCGGGGACGAACGCCGGACTCAAAAGCCGCGTCCACCACCTCGCAGTATTTGTCCATGCACTCCTTCCTGCTGCGAAATTTCGACTTGTGAAAGATGTGATAGTCCGAGCAGCTTGTCAGCATGCCTGTCTCTTTCAGGCCGGCTTCCCGGACCAGGCGAAAATCGCCCTTTACTGCGCGAATCCATCCGGTGCACTCAGGATATTTGTGGCCGAGTGCCCGACACTTGTCCAGTGTCTCACGGTCGTTTTTCGTATAGAGGAAGAATTCCGTCTGCCTTATCACTCCGTTAGGCCCGCCAAGACGCGAGAGCAGGTCGAAAACACGCACCATTTGGTCAACCGTGTACGGCGGACGGGCCTGTTGCCCATCCCGAAAGGTTGTGTCGGTTATCAGCAGCTCTCTATCTTTTACTGAGGCGAAATCAAACTCGACCGGCTCACCGTCAATGTACTCGATCACCGGACTATTGAAACGAATAAGCGGCGGCAGACTGTACGGAAAAATCTGCTCAAGCAAATTCGGTACTTCTGAATCCACAAGAGGATGGCGGCGAATTTCGGATTTCGGATTTCGAATTTCGAATTTTTTGAGTTTGCCCATCAAAAATCCTTTCGCTCCCAGACTGCGACTGGGCCCCCGCCGAAGGCGGGAACCCCTCACTCTTCCAGCCCAACGCCCTGCTGCCGGCACACCTGTGTGATGAATTCGACCGCACCGCCGACCGTCTCCACCGCCAGCGCAGCGTCCTCATCCATTTCGATGCCGAATTCCTCCTCAAACATTGCGACCAGCTCGATCGATTGCACGCTCTCCGCACCCAAATCCGCCGTAAAGCTGTGCTCTGATTTAATCTCGTCCGGCTCCAGCCCCAGGACTCGGGCGGTTATTGCTTTGACACGTTCTTCCACCGTTGCCATTAACTTCTCTCCTGGCCTTATGTTGTCACCTGAACATCGCTTTGCGGCCTCTTTTTATGGCTTCATCTCGCGCGGGCGCTGTCATCTGGAAAATGGCGTCCCACATTTGCTGCTCAGCCGCAGTCCATTCCCGCCCTCGCCGGCTCATCGCTACTTTGGCCGTTTCGTATAACCCGCTCCTGCCGAACCCCTTGGTCACTACGCCTTCAACAAACCACGCAAACGAGGGGATGAACTTCGGCAACGGCTTGCCTGTCGCCATTATTATGGCCATCGCCCCAATATAGCAGCCCGTATTGAGCAGCGTTCCAATCGAGGTCTTGGTATGGTCTCCAATAAACGAGCCGACCTTGGTCGATCCAGTGTTGATGGCCCCCTGCCCTTCCAGCGTAACAGAGACGTTTGAATAGTCGTTCTTCAGGTCGCTATTGGTCGTCAGCGCACCGAGATTGACCCACTCGCCAATATAGCTGTGCCCGATGAACCCATCATGGTATTTGTTCGAATATCCGTGGATAATAGACTCTTCCACCTCCCCGCCGATTCGGCAGCACGGTCCGAATGTATTACCGCTGCGGCATTTGGCTCCCAGCAGGATTGATTCTTTGCCGATGTAGCAGGGGCCTTCAATTCGACTGAAAGGTTGTATTTCCGCGCCCTCATCGATGTAAACAGGCCCGTTTTCAGCATCGATGACGACCATCGGGTGCACTCGCGCGTTCGGCCCCACGAAGATGTCTGTCTTGCTGCCAAGAATTTCGCCGGGCTTCTCCACTTTTCCTTCGATTCCGCATTTTCCTGCCGCTGCAAAGTCGGACGTTATCTGGTCGGCATTAGCTAACACGATGTCCCAGAGATACTCCCACGTGCGAAGCTTGCACGTGACATTTGGCAGGCGCAGCTTGGCTGAAGCGACAAAGTCCTCGATACTGTTGGCAACGAGTTTCTTGAGATCGTTTTTGACGATGTGGGCATAAAAAACTCGCCCTTGCTCGTCTAAACCTACTTCACTTTTACCTTTTGCCTGGATAGATATGTCTTCTGCCTTGACCAGCGGATCCACAAGCATCAGGTCATCACCAGCCAGAGCAGACATATCGTTGACGGGGTATTTTGCCCGTGCCCGATAGGCGTCAGCCATATAGTCGGGCACAAAACACGCGCTATCATCCGCCCCATTTTTTGCCACAGAGACCTCAGAGCACTCAGAGAATTTATTTGCACTTTTTTTTAGCTCGGTGGCCTCTGTGTCCTCTGTGGCTATTTTTATTCCGAGTTTGACAGCCAATTCTTCCTCGAGTGTCGTTATGCCGCATCGCAGCTCCCAGAGCGGCCGGCTGAGAGCCAGAGGAAAAAAATTCCGCCTGATTTCATCTGACCTGTCAACTAAAATCAATCGCATATCTGCTCCAAACTACCAGATTGCTCACAGGCAGCGAAGGCACAAAGTGGCAAAGGCACAAAATAGCTATCTCCCTGTGTGCCTCTGTGCCTCTGTACCTCCGACCCAAAGCGTGCCGAATTCTATCAAAGGGCCGGATGGGCGTCAACCTCATACACGAAAACGAGAAACTAGGAGGCGTAAGGGCTGGTGGCGGCGAAGAATATCACAGCGCATTTCCCCAAGCACAAAGAGGTCGAAGACCTTGAGCGGCGGATATGGGCGGTAGAACGCAGGATGAACTAAGCGACGATAGTCATGCCGAACAACCAGAAGACGCTCACAATGTCATGCATCCGCGTAGGCAAATGGGTGGTCTGTTTGTTAAACTCATTCGCATGTATCCCCTATTGTATAGGGCGACCTTCTTTTTCCCACTCTTGACGTAAGAAAAAGCCCGCAGGAGTAATGACATATTCCTTTCCTGCTTCGACGCTGACAGTTTGCTGGTCGGACCAGTGACTGGTTTGTTGCCCCCACTCCAAACCCGGACGATACCAACTTCGAAGCACTCGATAATACTGTATCTCAAGGAGGAATCGACCTGTAGGAAGGTAGAAGTCTCCACAGTTGCTAAGCAGAGTCGCCCAATATCCTTCGTAGCCCTCGGCCCCATTAAGCCCCCTAAAATGGACGCTTGTGATTTCCGTCGGGTCGTCACCCTCTTCTGTGAGCTGTTCGTTAATATCTTTGCCCCAGCCAAAGATTGGGACCCAAACGGGGTTCTTCACTGAGACACGTGCTGTCTGTTCACCCTGCCTCAGCGGCCTGCCTTCCAACTCAACTTGACTGCAACCGGCGACAAACAGAAGGACTACTGCCAGCACACATGCACTGGCCCAAATTGGTGCTCCAGATTCTCTTATGACCGATTTCGCCTCATTCACACCAAGATGCCTACGCTTCGCACTGAGAATTCTTATCGGATATTCCTGGTTGTCTATATCAAATTTATGCTAAAGCAAGGCGGCGGTCGGATTCGAACCGACGAATAACGGTTTTGCAAACCGTCGCCTTAGACCACTTGGCTACGCCGCCAATCCACGAACCGCTACGCAGTTTACAGGCGATGTCCTGGTTCTGCAACAAAAATACTCTCTAACAATACCTGCACAATTCGCTCCGCAGCATAACCATCCCAGAGCTTGGGTCTATTATGTACCCTTGTCGTGCTCAGACTGTCACGATAGCCAGTGAGTATTCGGGCTGTATCTATCCCCACCAAGATATTTGTTCCTTCAGTAACGGTAACTGGTCTTTCCGTATTCTCACGAACCGTCAGACAAGGCACTCCAAGGATGGTGGTTTCTTCTTGAATACCGCCGGAGTCGGTTATCACGACCTTAGCCTCGGACATCAGTCTCAAAAAATCGAGATACCCTAACGGCTCGGTCAGCACGATATTGGGCAAATTCTCGATCTTTTGCAGAAGTCCCGAAGACGCCAAACGATCGCGCGTTCGCGGATGTATAGGAAAGACAACCTTGCTCTCTTGCTGGATCTTCGCCAACGCATCCAATATTCCGGCTAATACTTCCTGCTGATCGACATTGCTGGGTCTATGTAGAGTGACCACCGCATATTCTTTTGCCCGCACGTTCAAATCGTCGAGTATGCGCGAATTCGACGCCTTTGCCCTGTGAAGCTCGAGCGTATCTATCATAACATTGCCGACAAAATGTATTTTTGTCGCGGCGATGCCCTCGCGTTTTAGGTTTTCCAGGCCGCTTGGCTCGGAGACAAAAAGTATGTCGCTGATGGCGTCGGTCAAAACGCGGTTTATTTCCTCCGGCATAGTGCGGTCGAAGCTCCGCAACCCTGCTTCAACGTGGATTGTTTTGACGCCCAGCTTCGCCGCTACCAAGGCGCAAGCAAGGGTAGAGTTGACGTCGCCCACTACCAGCACAGCATCAGGGTTGTGTTTTAGCACAACCGGCTCAAAACGTTTCATAATCTCAGCCGTCTGCTGGGCGTGCGAGCCTGAACCAACTTCAAGATTAACATCAGGAGCGGGGATATCAAGCTCGTCAAAGAAAGCCCCGTTCATAGACTCGGTATAGTGTTGACCCGTATGAACAAGCAGTGACTCAATTTCCGGTGTTTTCTGGCAAGCCCGCAAGATGCTCGCGATCTTGACAAAATTTGGTCTTGCCCCGACAACGTGAATTATTCTCACAGTTTCTTTGCCCTTCAGGTCAACTCATAATCTTTTTACAAGCTGCCATAAATGAAATTATCTGAGCGATTGTCGCCGTTCCAGCCGGCAACCGTCAGTCCGTTCTTATCCTTATCGGAAATTAGTGTCGCGGAGTCTACAATCCCGTCAAACAGCTTTTTCAAATCTGGGTCACATAGCGTCCAGTCTATGTCCCCTGCCAGCGGCGATATGCCGGCCTCGCAGCCGGGGCTATACTCGCCGGAACAAAAATACTCAATCATACTATCTTCGGCGAAAAAATTACCGTGGGCAAATCCCGGAGGAACCCAAATCCATTCGGCGTAATCCGCTGTATTATCGGCAGGCATATCATAAAGGATAATCTTGCCGAACGTAGGAGAACCCTGTCTTATATCCAGAACCATATCAATCATCCTGCCCGCCAGAGTGCGCACCAATTTGCCCATATAAGGATTCCATTGAAAGTGCAGGCCTCTAATTGTCTCCCTTTTGGAGTAGCTTTCGTTGGCCTGCACGAATTCGACGCCCTTCATAAAATCCATATCTGGGTCTTTCAAGAAATCGCCCTTTCTATAGTGTTCCGTGAAATACCCTCTGTGGTCCCGAAAACGGGCAAACCTGATTACTTTTATAGCCTCAATTCGCAGGGCCTCAACTTTTAGCAATTTCATATCCAGGCTCCTTAGTTTCTCGTCCCTCCTGCCCGGTCTGTCGTTACGGATTATACAGTGAGGACAACCGCTTTCAACCAAAAGCCGTCCGCCGGTCAACTGAGTCAGACCGTATTACATAGCCCGCAATGAGTTATCCCTAAAGCACGAGGGCGAAGTAAAATAGCTTCGCCCTTTTTGATTCTCGATTCTCCTGGCAGGAAATCTGACGCCCTACATCAGTGACGGACTTCGCCAGGAGCCGATACCATCCCACCAGAAAGAGATATAATCGGTGACGGGTGTCTTCTGGTTTTTTTGCCTTGATATCTCTACGGCCATATCGCGAAGCTGTCGCATACAGGTTATCCCCCCAAGCTGCCATGCAGAAAGGCCAATGTCGACCGCCTGGCCTTCTGCCCGGCGGAACCCGTCCGCATCTGCGGTCAAAAGTTCTGCGAGCTTCTCAGCTTGCGGCTTCAGAACCTGTTGCCAGTGCTGCCGATCGAGCTGTTCCTTCTC
>Ga0299912_10002642_pt1 | contig 14690 bp, 13 predicted proteins | sample RVTome_2_FD_207667 | JGI IMG/M metagenome (GOLD analysis project Ga0299912, IMG submission 207667) | Soil microbial communities from uranium-contaminated site in the Upper Colorado River Basin, Wyoming, United States - RVT95D214 (version 2) ... | reverse complement strand
TGGAATGCTCCCTTCCAGAAGCGGCGATGGGAGGCGTCAATGGACTACGTCAGACTGGGCGCCACGGGCCTGAAGGTTTCGCGCCTATGCCTGGGCTGCATGAGCTTCGGTTCGGGCATGGACTGGATGCTGTCCGAAGCCGACAGCCGCGCCATCATCAAGAAGTCGGTGGAGGCGGGGATCAATTTCTTCGACACCGCCGACATCTATTCGCACGGCGAGAGCGAGCTCATCACCGGCAAGGCGCTGAAGGACTTCGGGCCGCCGCGCGAGGAGACGGTGATCGCCACCAAGGTCTTCCACCCCATGGGCGAGGACCCGAACAGGCGGGGCCTGTCGCGCAAGCACATCATGCATTCCATCGACGCCAGCCTGGAGCGGCTGGGGGTGGACTATGTCGACCTCTACCAGATCCACCGGTTCGACTATTCCACGCCCATCGAGGAGACGCTGGAGGCGCTGGACGAGGTGGTTAAGTCCGGCAAGGCCCTGTACATCGGCGCCTCGACCATGTGGGCCTGGCAGTTCGCCAAGCTGCAGTTCACCGCCGACAGGCTGGGGACCACGCGGTTCGTCTCCATGCAGAACCACTACAACCTGCTCTATCGCGAGGAGGAGCGGGAGATGAACCCGCTGTGCGTGGACCAGGGCGTGGGCCTGATCCCCTGGAGCCCCATCGCGGGGGGGCTGTTGGCCGGCAGCCGCAAGGCTGGGACGGTGCGCTCCAAGTCGCCGATGATCCGCGACCGCTTCAAGCGGCCGGCCGACGAGGCGGTGATCGACGCCGTCGCCAAGGTCGCGGCCGCGCGCGGCTGCAGGCCCGCGGAGGTCGCTGTCGCCTGGCTGCTGAGCCGGCCAGGCGTGGCGTCCCCGATCGTCGGCGTGACCAAGCCCGAGCATCTGGACGATCCGCTCAAGGCGCTCGACGCCAAGCTCACCGACGAGGAGGTCGCCGAGCTGGAGGCCCCCTATGTGGCTCAGCCCGCCATGGGTATTCTCTAGGACCGGCGGGCGCGCCGCACTTTGATTACCAAATATTGTGTTGACACTCAGGGGCTCGGCGTCACGGTTTGACGGCGTCAACTTAGAACAAGAACGCGTACGGGAGGAGCACCATGGCTGACCTCGCAGGGGACGGGCCCGCGGGGGCTCGGGCCGCGCCTTCCGGGCCGCAGACGTCCGGCGTCAAGATGGAATCCGACTTCTCGGTCCGCAAGATCAAGATCGGCGCCGTCTGCCTGTTCGGCCAAACCTTCGCCACTTCGATCCTGCCGTTCATGGCGCTGAGCTACGTGCTCACCGACATGACCAAGGACTTTGGCTGGAGCCGGGCCGAGTTCGGCTTCGCCAATTCCTTCCTGATGTGGTCCGGCGCCCTGGTCTTGTGGGCGCTTGGACGGCTCGCCGACAAGGTTGGCGTTCGGCCCGTCATCCTCCTGGGCACCCTCGCCGTCGGCCTGGTCACGCTCGCGCTCGCGCACGTCCAGAACCTTTGGCAGTTCTACCTGTGCTTTGCGCTGCTGGGCGTGTTCGGCTCGACCGGCGCCAGCTACTCCAAGGTGATCGCATCGCTGTTCACCCAGAACCGCGGCAAGGCCATGGCGATCTTCGGGGCCGAGGGCACGGCGGTGCGCTTCTTCATCCCGATAATCATGGCCTTCATGATCCTGCACTATTCGTGGCGGGGCCTGTTCACGGCGATGGGCTGGACGATCCTGGCGGTCACGCCGCTGGTTTATTTCGGGCTGGTCGAGCCCGGCGCCTACAAGATCAACTTCCGCCTGTTCGGCCGCCGCCAGGCCGCGCTGGACGCTCCGCGGCACGAGGCCCCGCCGCCGATGACGTTCGACGGCATGACGATCAAGGAGGCCATGCGCGACAAGGTGTTCTGGCTGATCCTCGGCTCCACCCTGTTCGCCGCTGTGATCGCCAACGGGATGATGACCAACGTCATCGCCGCCCTTCAGGACAAGGGCTTCAGCCAGGTGACCGTCGCTCAGTACATGTCGATGGCCACCCTGGTCGGGCTCGGCGGCACCTTCCTGGGCGGCTTTCTGGTCGACAAGTGGCAGAGCGCCAAGGTCGGCGTGCCGTTCCACCTGATCTCGGCGCTCGGGGCGTTCCTGACGATGATCGTCATGCCCCAGCTCGGCGGTAAGCCCGTGCTGTTCCTGGCGATCTCCTGCACGGGCTTCGCCTTGGCCGCGGCGCTGCCCATGGCCGCCTACTTCCAGACCCGCTTTTTTGGCCTGCGGTCCTTCGCCGAGATCTTCGGCTTCCAGTCCATGATCCAGGCCGCCTGCATGGGCTTCGCGCCGCCGCTGATGGGCTGGATCTACGACACCTTCCACTCCTACACGATTGGCTTTGGCCTGCAGATCGTCTCGGCCTTGTTCGCGGCCGCCGTGTTCATGATCCTGCCCCGCTACCGCTACTCGGCCAACATAGGCGCCATGCCGGCGCCGCCCAAAGGCGGCGAGGACTCGAGCGCGCCCAGCGGGGTCAGTCCCGCCGTGCTCCCGGCGGCGTAGGACGTCTACTTGGGCTTCGTCCTCGTTCCTCAGGCGCTCAGGCGCCTTCGGTGTAGACGGGATTGGACATGATCCACTTCCAGGCGTCGTAGAGCGTCTGGTTGATCGGGATGTTCGGGATGGAGTCCTCGATCAGCTTGTGGCGCGCGGCCAGCACCTCGCGGAACTCCGCGTGGCTGAAGATGTAGAGCTTGTTCTGCTTGATGCCATCGACGACGAAGCGTCCGGCGTCGACAGGGTCCATGGCCACGGCCATCAGGTCCATCGGCGCCTCGACCGCCGCCTCTTGGTTGGCGACGGGGTCCGCCTGCTTGTAGCCGGTGTGGGACAGGTGCTCGGGCCGGCTCTTGCCGCTCTCGGCGATGTTCGAGCGCACCGGGCCGGGCAGGTAGCAGGAGACCCCCACATTGCGGCCGACCATGTCCGTGCGCAGGGCTTCGGACAGCCCCAGCACGCCGAACTTCGCCGTGGCGTAAAGGCCCACCGAGCCCAGCGCCGCCACCCCGCCGATCGAGGAGACGTTGACGATGTGGCAAGGCAGGCCCGACTTCACCATGCGGGGCAGGAAGGTGACGACGCCGTTGATCACGCCGCCGAGGTTGACGCCCATCACCCAGTCCCAGTCGTCGTAGGTCGCGTCCTCGATCAGCCCGCCGACGCCCACGCCGGCGTTATTGACCAGGATCCGCACCGGCTGGCCGAAATACTTCTCCACCTCATCGGCCGCCTTGGCGAAGCCGGCGCGGTCGGTGACGTCGAGGTTCACGGGATAGACTTGGTCGGCCGCGCCCATGGCCTTGAAGTCGGCCAGGGCCTGTTCGAGATGATCGCGGCGGCGGAAGGTGAAGGCCACCTTGCAGCCCTCCTGGACCAGCACCTTGGCGATGCCCAGGCCGATGCCGGAATTGCCGCCGGTGACGAAGGCGACCATGCCCTTCAGGTCCTTCACGTCTCCCTGATGTGTGCGGCTCGCCAGAAAGGACGGACGGCGGGCCGTGTCCAGGGGCGATCGGAACGGCACACTAGCCATCGGGCGGCCGTTGACAACGTCAACGAGGCGTCGTCGATAAGGGTGACAGACCGCCGGACAGGGCGGCGCCAGGCGATAGGGAAGCCGCATGACGTCCAGGATCACCATCGCGGCGCTGGCCGCCGCCGGCCTCGCGTGCGCCGTCTCCGCCCGCGCTCAGAACGGCCCGCCGCCTCCGCCCTCGTGGACGCCGCCCGCCGCGGGCCAGCCGGTGGAGTCGCGTCCGGCCAACGCCAAGGCTCAGACGCCCGCCTTCCCGCAGCAGACGCGCGCGCCCTTTCACCCCTCGGGCGTCGCCTTCGAGGCCCAGACGGTCGTGGACGGCCTGGAGCACCCCTGGGGCCTGGCCTTCCTGCCCGACGGGCGGATGCTGGTGACCGAGAAACAGGGCCGGTTGCGGATCGTGGGGACCGACGGCAAGCTCTCCGTGCCGGTGGGCGGCCTGCCCTCGGTGGATGCGCGCCAGGGCGGCGGCCTGATGGACGTGGGGGTCGATCCGGACTTCGCTCAGAACGGTCAGGTCTACTGGTGCTACTCCGAGCCCCTCGGCGACGGCTCCAGCGCCACGGTCGCCAGGGCCAGGCTCGCCCGCAAGGGCGGCGCCAACCGGCTCGAAGACCTGAAGATCGTCTTCCGCAGCGTGCCGACGACGGACTCGGTGCGCAGCTTCGGTTGCCGCATCGCCTTCGCCAGGGACAAGACCCTCTTCATCGCCATGGGCGACCGCGACTTCGATCAGTTCCGCCCGCTCGTCCAGCGGCTGGACACCGATATCGGCAAGGTCGTCCGCATCAATCGCGACGGCTCGATTCCCAGGGACAATCCCTATCTGAAGACCCCCGGCGCGCGGCCGGAGCTGTGGGCCGTGGGCGTCCGCAACGTGCTGGGCGCGGCCATCGATCCGGCCACGGGGGACCTGTGGACCCACGAGAACGGCCCGCGCGGCGGCGACGAGCTGAACCGGGTGCAGGGCGGCAAGAACTACGGCTGGCCGGTGATCAGCTACGGCGCGGAGTATTCCGGCGCGGCCATCGACGGCGGCGCCACCCAGAAGGAGGGCATGGAGCAGCCCGTCTATTACTGGGACCCGGTGATCGCGCCCTCCGGCATGGCCTTCTATGACGGCGACCTGTTCCCCGCCTGGAAAGGCAGCCTGTTCATCGGCTCCCTGCGCGAGCGGCGGCTGGAACGGCTGGAGCTGAAGGACGGGCGCGTGGTCGGCGAGGAGCCGCTGCTCTACGACGGCGGCGAGCGCATCCGCGACGTGCGCCAGGGGCCGGACGGGGCGCTCTACCTGCTGACCGACGCCGACAGGTCCCGGCTGATCCGGCTGGCGCCCAAACCCTGAGGGGTTAGTCCCCCAGCCCCTCGCGCGCCATGGTCTTGAGGGTCGCGAGCGCCACGTCGGGCAGGGTGACGACCTTGCGCGTCTCCAGGTCGAACGGCACCAGAACGGAGTCGGCCTTGGCCCAAGGCCGCCCGGTGGCCGGGTCGTTCAGGAAGTGCGCCCAGCGGATCAGCCGTGGGCGCCCGAACACCACGCCCGAGCGCATCTCGTAGCGGTCGCCCGCGCCCGGCCAGTCCAGGTACACGAGGCGGTACTCCACGACCGCCACGCCGATCGGCCGCCCCCCCGAGGCGATGTCGCCCACCGCCTCGCGCATGGCGGCGATGCTGTGCGCCGCACCGTCGGAGATGCGGCCCATGATCCGGTCGGCGCGCACGCGGCCGAACACGTCGCAGTCCTGGGGCCCGAAGGCGCCAGCGCCGTGCAGCTTCAGGCCCAGGGCGTCGAGCGCTTGGAGCGACTTGGGCGCAGTCGGCGCGCCAGGCGTCAGGCTGCGCGGCGCCAGGGCGGGCGGGACGGTTCCGGTCAGCGCCTGCGCCTTGGTCCGCGCCGAGGCGGGCCAGGGGAAGGGCTTGGTGTCGCCGGAGGTCACGTGGGCCGCATGGGTCTGGAAGATCGCCGCCGGCTCGCCGGACGCGGAGTGCAGCATGGTCTGGACCAGCCGCGCCTCCTCCTCGGCCATGTCCAGGACCGCGCCGGTCATGTGCAGCGCTTCGCCGACCCGGGCCTCCTTCAGGAAGCGGATGTGGTGCTCCTTCACCGCGAGGGTGGAGGTCGCGCGCGGCGAGAATGCGTGCGACATGCCCAGCGCCGCGGCCAGGCCGGCGAGGCCCTCCATGACGTGGGACATGTAGAAGCGCACGTTCAGGTGCCCCATCTGGTCGCACTGCCAGGGGCTCACCCCGCCGCGCCAGATCTCGATTTCCGTTTCGCTCAAGGCTTCAGCCCCCTTGCCGCGGTTGGCTCCGCAAGATCTACCGTGCTCGGATCAAGGTCTTGTTAACGAAAAAAACCGGTGGACGCGGCCTTGAGGCCGTTGACGGGTTGTCAACCACGTGGCCCCATATCTCGGGCTAGGGTGATTTGGGACCACAAGATGTAGCGCCAAGGCGTGCTTGGGGTTCTCTTCGACGACTCATTATATTGGCTGGGTTGTGGGCATGATCGGCAGTGAAATGAAGACGGAAGAGTCGGCCTCGAGGCTCCGGTTTTCGCCGGCGCGTCCGAAGCCGAAACCTCAGCTTACCCTGGTGCGCAAGGTCGAGGTCGACCACGCTCGCGACGCGCTGCTGACCGAGTTCGGCAAGACCACCTTGAAGGACCGCTACCTGCTTCCGGGCGAGTCCTACCAGGACATGTTCGCCCGCGTGGCCACCGCCTACGCCGACGACGCGGATCACGCCCAGCGCGTCTATGACTACATGTCCCGCCTGTGGTTCATGCCCGCCACGCCGGTGCTGTCCAACGGCGGCGCCGAGCGCGGCCTGCCGATCTCCTGCTTCCTCAATGCGGTCGGCGACTCGCTGGAAGACATCGTCGGCGCCTGGAACGAGAACGTCTGGCTGGCCGCCAACGGCGGCGGCATCGGCACCTACTGGGGCGGGGTCCGCTCCATCGGCGAGAAGGTGAAGGGCCAGGGCCAGACCTCCGGCATCATCCCCTTCATCCGGGTGATGGACTCCCTCACCCTCGCCATCAGCCAGGGCTCGCTGCGGCGGGGCTCTGCGGCGGTGTATCTCGATATCCACCACCCGGAGATCGAGGAGTTCCTGGAGATCAGGAAGCCGTCGGGGGACTTCAACCGCAAGTCCCTGAACCTGCATCACGGCATCTCGATCACCGACGAGTTCATGGAGGCCGTGCGCGACGGGACGCCCTTCGCCATGCGCTCGCCCAAGACCGGTGACGTGGTTCGCCACGTGGACGCCCGGAACCTGTGGCAGAAGATCCTTGAGATCCGGCTGCAGACCGGCGAGCCCTATCTGATCTTCGCCGACACGGTGAACCGCGCCATGCCCCAGCACCAGCGCGAGCTGGGCATGAAGGTGCGCCAGTCCAACCTGTGCTCGGAGATCATGCTGCACACGGGCAAGGACCACCTGGGCAAGGAGCGCACCGCGGTCTGCTGCCTGTCCTCGGTGAACGCCGAGACCTTCATGGAGTGGCGCGACGAGCCCCGCTTCATCGAGGACGTGATGCGGTTCCTGGACAATGTGCTGCAGGAGTTCATCGACACCGCGCCGCCGGCCATGTCCGCGGCGGTCTATTCGGCCACGCGCGAACGCTCGGTGGGCCTGGGCCTGATGGGCTTTCACTCCTTCCTGCAGAGCCAGAACGCGCCGTTCGAATCCGCGCTGGCCAAGTCGTGGAACATGCGGCTGTTCAAGCATCTGCGCCGCGAGGCGGACAAGGCGTCCCGCGCCCTCGCCCAGGAGCGCGGCCCCTGTCCGGACGCGGAGGAGCGCGGGATCATGGAGCGCTTCACCCACAAGCTCGCCATCGCGCCCACCGCCTCGATCTCGATCATCTGCGGCGGCGCCTCGGCCGGGATCGAGCCGGTGCCGGCCAACATCTACACGCACAAGACCCTGTCCGGCTCGTTCGCGGTGAAGAACGCCCACCTGGAGCGGCTGCTCGACGCCAAGGGCAGGAACACGCCGGAGGTCTGGGGTGCCATCCTGGAGGACGAGGGCTCGGTCCGGCGCCTGGACTTCCTGACCCAGGACGAGAAGGACGTGTTCAAGACCGCCTTCGAGATCGACCAGCGCTGGATCATCGAGCTGGCCGCGGACCGTACCCCGGAAATCTGCCAGTCCCAGTCGCTGAACATCTTCCTGCCCGGCGACGTCGACAAATGGGACCTGCACATGCTGCACTGGCGGGCCTGGGAGCAGGGGGTGAAGTCCCTCTATTACCTGCGCTCCAAGTCCGTGCAGCGGGCCTCCTACGCCGGCGCCGAGGAGCGGGCCGAGGCCGCGCCGGACCTCACCGGCGCCGCACGCACCGACTACGACGAGTGCCTCGCCTGCCAGTAGGGCGGTCCGACAAACGCCCAACCATCACTGGTTAGAAATCCCCCCTATGCTATCTTAGGGCGCATTGGATCGATCCTGATCCGATGCGAAAAAAGGGGGCGTCGATGCGCCAGATCGGATTAGTCATGTGCACCCTGCTGGCCGGAGCCGGCGCGGCCATCAGCGCGGGGGGCCCTGCTTCGGCCCAGACCCCAGGCGGCCAGGGGGATGGGACCGTCCTGGTGTCGCTGGTGCGCCAGGATTTTTCCGACTGCAACAACGGTAACGTCAGCACCCGGGACCCCTCCTTAGTTCAGGGAACCGCCTGGGTGACGCGCCAGCCGGACGGAACGACCGCCGTCAAGGTCGGGCTGACTGTGCAGCCGAAGACGACCTATCACTTCTATCTAAAGTGCGTGCGTCAGCTCGGAGACATCGTGACGGACGAGGAGGGAATCGGGAGCGCGGTCTTTAGCTTTCCCACCAACGCCGTGGGCTCCGTCTACGCTTTCGACATGTACCCGCAAGGCGCGCCATTGGGGAACAAGTTCCAGAGCGTCCAGGTGTCCAACCGATAGAATGTCCGGCCGCTCTCGGCCGCGGCCTCAGGACTGGCTGTAAGGCTTCGGACGACCGCCGCGGCATTCCGCCGCGGCGGTCTCCGATTCCGCGAGCGGTCGCTATTGCGGGTCCGTCGGCACGATGGTCCCTAAGGTCGCGTTCCCCAGGTAGTTGCTGCTCTTCAACGACTGAACCGTCCCGCCGCTGATGGTCTCGAACGCCTTGGTGTGGCCTACGACAACGGAGTTGCCGATTTGAGCCAGGGCCGCGGCGCCTTCCACTCGCACGCCGAAGTTGCCGTTCTTCACAAGAGTCGCACGGTCGATCGCCACAAACGTCCGCTTCGTCGCGCCGCTGTCGGAGACTAAAGCGATGCCGGTCAGAGTGTTTCCTGACGACGTCGTGTCGCTTATGGCCACTTGGACGACGCCTGTCGTGCTGCTGCTGTCCGCGCGGACGCCGTTGACGTTGTCCTCCACCTGCACGCGGTCCAGCACCGCTATGACGCTGGCTGATCCCGTGGGCTGTATGTTTATGCCCGCGCCCGTGGCGGCGGCGACATTGCCATTGTTGGAAATCACGCAATCCGAGACGTAGAGTTCCGCGTTCGTGCTGGGCGTGAACTTGATCCCCGAGCCGTTTGCGGCTCCGGCGGCCTGGAAGCCCTTGATAATGCAATCCTGGACGTGCAGGGACGAGCCTTGCAGGAAGTTGATGCCGTTCAAGCCCGGCGTCGCGGTCGGTCCGCCGTCGATCACCAGGCCGCGAAGGTTCACAACGACCCCGGCCGTGTTGATGTTGATGGCATTGGTGCCTGACGCCAGAATCCCGGCTTCGCCCGTCTTGTCATTGGTGAGGCTGATGTTCTTGGTGATCGTCACCGCGCCGAAGCCGCCGGGATCGAGCACGCTGATCTCGCCACCGGCGGCCGTCTTCGAAATAGCGCCCGCGAAGGTCTTGCAAGGGGCGGTGCGGCTGCACGGATTGGCGTCGTCCCCGACCCCTGAGACCCAGGTCCGTGTCGCCTGCGCCTGAGCCGTCCCCGCGGCCAGAGCCAACAACAGAAAAGCGCACGCCACCGTGAATGTTCGATTGGTCCTGATCATGGTGTTTCTCCCCGCCGATCAAGTTGCCTTGTAGCGCAACCCGAGATTTTGATACAGCCGTTCTTCACCGTTGGGTGGGCCGCCGGTCCAAGGCAAGGTTCGCTCGGCCCCGCATGCGCGGGCCCGGCCAAGCCCGGCGCCTCGACGCCTTCGCGGCCCCGAAAGGGGCGGGGTGATTTGCCAGTTTTCGAGACTTGGTCCGCAAGGCGGCTAAGACTGACATCCCCGTCGCCGAGCGCGACCGGTGGGAGGCGTCCTTCAACGCGCGCAAGGCTGAGGTTCTGGCGCTGGACGCGCGCATCGCGGACCTGGAGGCGGAGATCAACGAGCGGGTCTACCGGGCCTTCGAACTCGACGCCGACGAGATCGCCCTGATCGACGAGGCCCTGGCCGGCCAGTACTGAGCCGCCGCCGCGTCGCCGCCATGCCCCGATTCCGCCTTGCCCGCCGTTCGCCTGGCGGTGGAGCGGAGCCTTTCCCCACGGGTGAATCCGCTGGACCGAGAGGTCCGACCGCCCCCTTCTGACCCCGATTTTGGGTGTGGGCCCGCGATCGCGCCGTCATGAGGCGCGGCCCGGACGGTGTGAGCGTTGCGTATCGAGGGGATCAAACCCGCCCTGGCTTTGGTTCTGGGCGGCATCGCTGTAGGCGTGGCGGCCTGTGCGCCGTTCTATACGCGCCTGGCCCGCTCTGACCTTCCCCCGCCTCCGGACGCCTTCGGTCCGGTTCAGACGTCGGAGGATGGCCAACCGCCCACGCCGAGGCTCGCCGCCGAGCCCGTCGAAACAGCGCTCTCCGACGATCCAGATTCGCGACCGCCGTCGCTGCGCCAGATGGGCGAGGGCCTGCGCGCCCTGGTCGATCCCGCCATGGCGGCGGTTCCCAAGGCCTTTGTCGACGCCAGGACCGGGGCGATGATCCTGTCCCGCTCGGGTCGCAACGTGCTCGAACACATGACGGCGAGCCTGGGCGAGGCCGAGCCGGAGCGTTCGATGGCGCGCCTCCAGTCCGTCGACGCCGCCCGCCCGCCTGAGATCAAGCCAGTGGCCTACACGCGTGACTGGCCCGAGGCCGTCACCTTCCAGGCGGGCGAATACGAGGTGGAATTCAGTCCCCACGCCAGCCTGCGCATCGTCCAGGACGTCACCGAGGCGGAGGCCGGGGGCATGTTGCGGGTCTGGCGCTCTCCGACCGGCGCCAAGGAGGTGGACGTCCTGGGCGTCTCGTCGGAGTCCGGCGGACGCGGCCCAAAGGTCCAGCGCTGGTACCTGTTCCTCGGCGCGAGCGGCCGCGCTGTCGACTGGCGGGCCATCCGCAACACCGGCGGCGGGGAGCGGTGGGCGGCGTCCTCCGACGCCGCCACGGTCTTTTTGCAGACCGCCCAGGCCGGCTTCGCGTGGCGGCGCGGCGCATTGCAGACCGCCGTCGCCTTCGTGATGCGAAAGGCCAAGTCCGGCGGGCCGTTCACCAACATCTATCCCGGCCGCGAACAGATCGTGGCCCTGAGTGTCTCCTTTAGGCCGATGAAGTCGCACGACTGAGGTCCCGTGCGCCGATGGCGTCCGGCCGGAATCGCCCCTAAGCTTTGCTCGGCGCGATTGGGGGGCGGGTATGGCGGACGCGGCTACGACCGGAAGCAAGGGCGGCCTCGCCCGTCTTCGCTCCATCGTCGGCGGTTCGGCCGGCAACATGGTCGAGGTCTACGACTGGTTCGCCTACGCCTCCTTCGCTCTCTATTTCGCCAAGGCGTTCTTCCCCGAGGGGGACCAGACCGGACAGCTGCTGAAGACGGCGGCGGTGTTCGCCGTGGGCTTTTTGGCCCGTCCGCTGGGCGCGTGGCTGATGGGCCTTTACGCCGACCGCGTGGGGCGCCGCGCCGCTCTGATGCTGTCGGTGAGCCTGATGTGCCTGGGCTCGCTGATCATCGGCCTGTGTCCCGGCGCCGCGCAGATCGGCGTAGCCGCCCCGACGATCCTGGTGCTGGCGCGGATTCTCCAGGGCGTGAGTCTCGGCGGCGAGTACGGCACCAGCGCCGTCTATCTGTCGGAGATGGCCGGGCGCGAGCGGCGGGGCTTCTGGTCCAGCTTCCAGTACGTGACGCTGATCTCCGGCCAGCTCCTGGCCATGGCCACCCTGGTGATCCTGCAGTCGGTGCTATCGCCCGAGGCGCTGGAGGCCTGGGGCTGGCGCATCCCGTTCCTCATCGGCGCGGGCCTGGCCGTGGTGGTGGTGTGGATGCGGCGTCGGCTGGAGGAGACCCCCTCGTTCCTGGTGAGGGGCCGCGAACGCGCGCGCCTGATGATGCTGTTCACCCGCCATCCGCGCGAGAGCCTGATCGTGTTCGGCCTGACCGCCGGCGGCACGCTCGCCTACTACACCTACACCACCTATGTGCAGAAGTTCCTGGTCAACACCTCCGGCTTCTCCAAGACCGCCGCCACCCAGATCACCTTCGGCGCGCTGGTGCTGTTCATGCTGATCCAGCCGCTGTTCGGCTGGCTGTCGGACAAGGTGGGGCGGCGCCCGGTGCTCATCGGCTTCGGCGTCTGTGGCGTGCTCGGCACCTGGCCGATCCTCTCGGGCCTGGCCCATACGCGGGACGCCGGGACCGCCTTCGCCCTGGTGGCGGTCTCGCTGACGATCGTCGCCGCCTACACTTCGGTGAACGCGGTGGTGAAGTCGGAGCTGTTCCCCACCGAGGTGCGGGCGCTGGGCGTGGCCCTGCCCTACGCCCTCGCCAACGCCCTGTTCGGCGGCACGGCGGAGTACGTCGCCCTGTGGTTCAAACAGGCGGGCCGCGAGACCTGGTTCTTCACCTATGTGACCGTGGTGATCGGCCTGTCGCTTCTGGTGTATGTGTTCATGCGCGACACCAAGGCGCACAGCCGGATCCTGGAGGATTGAGCGCCCGAGCGGCGCTCAATCCCGTCCGCGGGCTGAACAGTATCGGAAACTGCCCTTGAGCGACCCCACGCGAGCTTCCGCCGTCGACCGCTACCTGCAGCGCCGCATCAAGACCGGCGATCTTCTGGTGCGCCTGGGGTCCGGCCCGGTGAAGCGCTTCGGCGACGGCTCCGGCGCGCCGGTGGAGGCGCACGTCGACCGCGTCGCGGTCCTACGGATGATGGCGCGGCCGTCCTCCATGACCCTTGGCGAATGCTACATGGACGGCGCCATCCGGTTCGCCCAGGGCGGGATCTTCGACTTCGTCGCCCTGGTCGCTCGCAATTCAAAGTTCGGCCTGATCAAGGAGACCTGGCTCAAGCGGCTGCTGCGCGGCCTGCGCCAGCACAACGACGCCAAGACCGCCCGGCGCAACGCCGCCCACCACTACGACCTGTCGCTGGACCTCTACCGCCGCTTCCTCGACGCGGACATGCAGTACAGCTGCGCCTACTTCGCCCGGCCCGACATGAGCCTGGAAGAGGCGCAAGGAGCCAAACGCGAGCGGATCGCCCGAAAGCTGCTGCTGAAGCCCGGGGCGCGGGTGCTGGACATCGGCTGCGGCTGGGGCGGGCTGGCGATCGACCTGGCCGGGCGCGAAGACGTAAAGGTGTTGGGCGTCACCTTGGCGTCCGAACAGCAGGCCGAGGCCCGGCGTCGGGCGACGGCGGCCGGCCTGGACGGGCGCGTCCGCTTCGAGCTTCAGGACTACCGGGCGGTGGAAGGCAAGTTCGACCGGATCGTCTCGGTCGGCATGTTGGAGCATGTCGGCCGGCCGAACTTCGACGCCTATTTCCGCAAGATCGCCGAGCTGCTGGACAAGGACGGGGTGGCGCTGGTGCACTCCATCGGCCGCAAGCACGGCGAGGGCGTCACCAACCCGTTCCTGGACAAGTACATCTTTCCGGGCGGCTACATCCCGCTGCTGTCCGAAGTGCTGCCCGCCGTCGAACGCGCCGGGTTGCAAGTGGCCGACATCGAGATGTGGCGGCTTCATTACGCCGAGACCCTCCGCCACTGGCGCGAACGCTTCGCCGCCGCCCGGCCCGACATCGTCGCCATGTACGATGAGCGGTTCTGCCGCATGTGGGAATATTACCTGTCGATCAGCGAGGTGGCGTTCCGCTGGGCGGGCTTCGCGGTCTTCCAGCTGCAGCTGGTGAAGACCGTCGACGCCGTCCCGGTCACGCGGGACTACCTGGACGCCGCGCCGCCAGCGTCCGACAAGTCCTGACGTCCGCCGCGCCGGGCGAGTTGATTTTTCCGAGCCGTCGCTATCGAAGACAAATATACTTGGATCCTATTCGTATATTCTGCATATCTCTAAACATACCTCTATGTATTTCGAATAATTTGCGAAAATTTGACAAAATTATCGCGATCGGGTAGCGTGTATTGTAATATCCAAGACGCAATTCAGGGACGTTCGCGCCGCTGCCGATCTGGCAGTTTCGGCGGTTTTCTTCGTCCATTGGCGTCACCCAAGACAGATCATGGAGGTATTTTTTGGCCTATCCCAACTCTCGCGACCGTCAACCCGCCGCGCGCCGTGCGCCCCGTCAGGCCCGCCTGACCGCCCGCGCCGGCATGGTGCTTCGCCGTGGGATGGAATTCGGCCCCATCGACGACGTCCAATCCATGTTCATGGATCGGGGCGTGGCGCTGGCGCCGATGAGCTGCCGCGCGGCGGACGACGGCATGGCGCTGACCGACGGCGCCGTGGCGATCCTGCCGACGGCGAGCGTGAAGGATCTTCAGAACGGCGGCCTTGCGGGCATCGTCGTCCCCGGCGGGGCGTCCAGCGCGGGCGAAGCGGCGGGCATCGAATTGCTGGTCAAGGCCGCCCATGCAGAAAGGCTGCCGATCATGGCCTTCGGCGAAGGGGTGACGCAGGTCCTGACCGCCCTCGGCCTCGAACTTCCGGCCACGCCAGCGCCGGGCGTGCTGATCGACCAGGGCGTGCGCATCCTGGAGCTGCCGACGGACGTGGCCGACGCCATCCAGGTGTTTCACCGGTCGCCCGCGCGCGTTCTGTCCAACGCTTAGAGCGCGTTGGGCGAAAGTGGCGGTGGAGGCAGTCACGACGGCAGGCGTCATCGGAACTCGACGGTGAAGCCAAACCGAACAGACGCTCACCCTCCACGATCAGGCCAGAAG
>Ga0299912_10002640_pt1 | contig 14695 bp, 12 predicted proteins | sample RVTome_2_FD_207667 | JGI IMG/M metagenome (GOLD analysis project Ga0299912, IMG submission 207667) | Soil microbial communities from uranium-contaminated site in the Upper Colorado River Basin, Wyoming, United States - RVT95D214 (version 2) ... | reverse complement strand
GCTTTGGGGCGAGCGGAAAGTGGACGCCGCTCGGCGCCGACGTCAGCCAGACATGCCTCAATCCGTCGAACCGGCGATTGCGAAACGGCAGGTCGCCGATGGCGCCCTAGGCGAGCATCGCGCCCAGCATGCCGAGAACCTGGTTGGGCGTGTACGGCTTGCGCAGGAATTGCCCATCGTGGGGCATGTCTGCCGACGTCGGGGACGTATCGCCCGAGGTCAGCAGGATATGGAGGGCCGGCCACAGCAGGTGCGCCTCGTGGGCCAGCGCCAGACCGTTCATCAGGCCGGGCATCTGGATGTCGGTGAACAGTGCTGCAATTTGGGCGTTCTGCCGGAGGGCCTGCATGGCCGCTGCTGCGTCGCAAGCGGAGACAACGGTATAGCCCGCGCCCTCCACGGTCATCACCGCCGCCATGAGCGTCAGCGCGTCGTCGTCCACCACCAGCACGGTGATGGCTGCATTTGTTGCGATGGCGGGCATTCTATCGTCCTTCCGGACAGGGTGGGCAGGAGCACAACGCAGCCGCGCGCCAATCGATGCAGCATTTTACAGCTGTCGGCCGCCGCTTCGATGCGCCACCGGGCACGCGGTCAGCTCGCACGGGAAACACGCGAGGCAGAGGTTGCTCGCGCTATGGAGACGCTCATCCCGGCATCGGTGCTGGCAACGTCGATGCGGGCGCCCAGTTGCTCGGCAAGTGCCCTGACGACGGCTGTCCCCAGGCCGCCGTTGGCCGCGACCTTGCGGTCGGTCTGCCGGCCGACGCCATTGTCCGTGACCATGAGCCGCCAGTCCGCGCCCTCGACCTCGTAGGTGACCGTGACCTGTGCCCCCGGCTTGTCGACCGGAAAGGCGTATTTGATGGCATTGATCAGCAATTCCGTGACGATCAGCCCGATGCTCACCGCCTCGCCGGATTCGATATCGCCCGGGTCGGCGACCACCTTGATGGTGATTGGCCGGCTGTCCCCGATCATCGACGATGCGAGGCTGCCGCACAGCTTTTCGAGATACGAGCCGACCTCGATCCTGTCGATGCCATCGGTCGCGTGCAGGTGCTGCTGCACCGCCGCCACCGACATCACCCGCTGATGGGCGTCCTGCAGGTGGTGGCGCGTCTCCTCCGAGGTCACCGCCCGCGCCTTGAGCAGGAGGATGCTGGCAATGATCTGCAGGCTGTTGGCCACCCGGTGCTGCATCTCCTGGAACAGGATCTGCTTCTGGCGCAGCAGTTCCTCGGTTTGCCGCAGCAGTTCTTCCTTCTCGTGCTCGATCGCCCGGCGCATGGTGACGTCGGTGAAGGCAAGCAGGATCGTCGACTCCGAGTTGTCATCGTAGATCACCTGGCGCGCATTGAGCAGCATGGTGCGGTGGCCGACATTGGGGAAGTCGTGCTCGACCTCGAACCCGTCCATCTCGGTGCGCTCGGGAATGATCGTTTCCAGCAGCAGGCGCAGCGCCGGGATATCCCACTGGCCGTCGCCCAAGGCATAGAGCAGCGAGCCGCGGGTGTGTTCGGCGTCGACCTTGAACACTTCGTAGAACGAACGGCTCGCCACAAGCACCCGCAACTGACCGTCCAGCACGATGAACGGCTCGGGAATGGTGTTGACGATTGCCTGCGCAAGCGTCTGTGCGTGCTCGATCGAGGCGATAGGGGTCAACATGGGGGGGAGCTGTCCGGGACTTGGAGGTCGCACAAGCTATCGACCAGGATGGCGACCCTAGCACTTCGCATGTCGGCAAGGTGACAAATCGCAGGACAAGGACCCCGGTCGCACGACCGGGGCCCTCGCATCTTCGCGCCCTGCCTGGGCGGCTACTGCTGCGCGACCGGGGCCACCAGCGGCGTAATGCGGCGGACCGTGGCCCGGCGATTGGCGCGCTCTTCGCCCTCGGTCTGGACCTTGAGGTAGCGCTCGCCATAGCCCTGGGTGACCAGGTTCTCCGGCGGCACGTCGTAGAGCTCGGTCAGCAGCCGGGCGACCGTTTCGGCGCGAAGGTCGGAGAGCTCGAGATTGCTCTCGTCGCTGCCGACCGCATCGGTGTGCCCCTCGATCAGGAACACCTCGCCGGGGTTGCGCTCGATCAGAGCCAGGATGGCGTTGGCCACCTTGGTGAGCGAGCCCACCTGGTCGCGCTCCACCGTTGCCTCGCCGGTATCGAAGGTCAGGTCGCCGATTTCGACACGGCGAACCGTATCGCGGAGGCGGGCGGACCGCTTGACCTCGTCGACCGAATAGATCCGGGCAGCCCGCTCGAGCGGCGGCTCGGCCAGGAACAACTCGATCTGGTCCTCGTCGGCGATCTCGCTGTAGAGCACGTATTCGCCCACCGGAATGGTCAGGCGGAACGGCGGCAGGTCGTCGCCCGGGTCGCGCCAGCGGTCGTCGCGGTCGTCGAGGGCATAGATGATGATCACGCGGGTCCCGTCGGGCAGTACCTTCACCCGGCGCACGATCTCGCCGTAGCGGTCCCAGACGGTAATGATCCGGGTGCCATCGGCGCGGATCACGACCTGCCGCACGCGTCCATCGTCGAGCTGCTCGTAGTAGACCTCGTCGCCCTCGCGGCCGATGCGATCGCGGTCGTCGTAGGGGGTGTAGATGACGAGCTGCAGGTTCAGGTTGAAGACGAACCTGTTGTCCTCGGTCTGGGTGACGAGTTCGACGTTCTGCGGCTGTTCGATCGTCAAGGACTCGATGCGCTGGCCCTCGGCCTCGACCGTTGCCGCAATCTCGGCTTCGGGGACGACGACGGCAGCCTGGGCGTCGGCATCGGATGCCGGTGCCGCTGGCTGCTCGGCCGCTGGCTCGGCGACCGGCGCCGCGGTCGGCTCGCCGCCGGCCGTCGCATCCTTGGCGCTGTCGAGCACCGGTGCGACTTCGGCATCGACGGCTTGCTGGTTGGGGATCTCCTCGAGCGGCTGGGCGCCGGCCTCGGGCGCCACGGCGCCGTCCGCGGGCTGCGCCGGCGCGGCCACGCTTCCGCCTGCCGAGAACAGCGCCAGGCACTCGTCCAGCGAGGCAATGCCCAACCGGTTGCATTCGCCGAGGAATGCTGCCTCGGCGCTGGCCTTGGCGGCATCGTCGGCACCGGAACTGGCGGCGACATAGGCCTCGTACGCCGCGATCAGCGCCGGATCATCGGCCGGGGACGCGACAGGCTGCTCAGCCGCAGGCTGTTCGGCCGCAGGCTGTTCGGCCACAGGCTGCTCGGCTGCAGGCTGCTCTGCGGGGGCTGGCTCGGCCGGAGCCTCAGCCGGGGCAGCCGGCGCCTCCACCGGAGCAGGCGCCTCGGCCGCCGGTTCCGCAGGCGTTTCCGCCGCAGCGCCCGAGGTCACGAGCGCGATGCACTCGTCGAGCGCCGGCGCCCCGAGGCGCGTGCATTCGGCAAGGAACGCGGCCTCGGCGGCTGCCTTGGCATCGGCATCGTCGCCGCTGCTTGCCGTCACATACGCTTCGTAGGCTGCGGTCAGCGCTGCGTCCTGGGCGTAAGCTGCAATGGGGAGGAGACTGAGCGCGCAAAGGCTCGTCGTAGCGAGGAGTAATTTCCTAAGGGACAATTGATGCCCTCCTTGTTGTTGTTGGCGACGTCGCCCCCCGCAGGCGAATGGCCATCCGAGTCTGAACGATCTCGACACCTGATCGTTCCCGCACAGCCGCCATGCATCGCCCGTTGCGAAGCCGGCGGCCCACCAGGCGGGGCTTCGGGCGGCGCTCGCGGGTCCCGCAGGCCCCCTTACGGGGAGCGCACCGCATAGAGCGCCGTGCTCAGCTCGGTGATCTCCATCAGCACCAGGTGCAGCGCGTCGTTGACTTCGGCGAGTTCGGCGGCGGCGGCAGGGCTGACCGCGGCCACGTCCTGCACGAGGCCGTCATAGGAACTGATCTCGGCGTAGATCTCGCCGGCTGTCGTCTCGATGCTTTGCAGCAGGCTCGGACTGGCGGTGCCGCCGGCCCGGGCCGCATCCAGTAGGCCATGCAGCTGCGCCGCCTGCTCCCGCCATCTGTCGATCTTGGGGGGCGTTTGCTGCAGGCGGGTGGCGAGTTCGGCGATGTCGACCATGGGAGGAGTTCCTGTTTCCCCATCACAACGCCGGGCGCGCCCCCGGGTTGCTGCGGGACACCGCGCGGCGGCGTATTCTGCGTCGATCTCTCCCCGCTCCCTCCCACCGCCCGCGCCGGGCAGCGCGGGCTTGGCCCAGACGGGGAATTGCAGGAGCGAGCCCGGTCTTAAGTCGGGACAGCACGATGCCCAAGGTCTGTTGTGCGCCAAAAGCAGTCATCTCGCACGACACCCATGACAGTCCGATATGGGGCCGGTAGCAGAATGGCCGCTTCTGGCATCAGCCCGGTGCATAGCGGAAATCCAAATCTCTAAAGGCGGCCGGACGTTCGCTGATGGAGATCGCATCCTTGGTCTGGCCCAGCCATTCCACCTGACGGTGACGCGTGCGGGAACCTCGCAGACCTGAATGAGAGGGCTGCAATAGATCGTTTCGTGCGCCCCTGACTGTCTGTCTCCCCTCAGTATGTCCGCCTGCGCCAGGCAATCTGCTCAGGCGATCAGTTCCGGTGCACATACTTTTGCGTTTCAAGCCGATGCCGATTGGAGTGAGACTGGACCCGCTCCTAGTGATTCGGTCGCCTCAGACGTCCAGGCCTTTTGCGATCAAGAGTCCTTTCGGTATAGATCAGGGGCCGTTTGCCTTGGACGCTGGACCTCCGCGGCCAGGGCCAAACGCGAGCTCCCGCTTCCGCCGGCACGAGTTTAGTGCTCGCTCCGCATGCCGAGCTTGCCCAGTCTGTAATCCAGGCTTGCGCGTGTCAGCTTGAGGTCGCGTGCGGCAGCCGAGACGTTGCCACCGTTCCGCACTAGCGCTTGATGATAAGCCGAACGCTCCATGTCCTCGAATGAAGCGCTGAAGTTCTGAACTGTCGAACTCGTATCCTCCGCAAATGGCCGCTGGTCCAGCCGGCCATCCTCCGCCAGCCGAACGGAGAAGGGCGGCAGCAGTTCCGAGCCGCTGAACAGGTGCACCACGTCGATGTGCCCGTCATTGTCGGCATAGACGGTGCCGCGCTCGATCAGGTTCTGCAACTCGCGGATATTGCCCGGATAGTCGTATTTGAGCAGCGCCTCGGTGGCGCGGCGGGTGAAGCCGTGGATCTTGCGGCCATGCCGGGCCGAATAGAGCCGCAGGAAATGCGCCATCAGCAGAGGGATATCGTCGCGCCGCTCGCGCAGCGGCGGGATGGCCACAGGAAAGACGCAGAGGCGGAAATAGAGATCCTGCCGGAACCGGCCCTGCGCCACTTCCTGGGCGAGATCGACATTGGAGGCGGCGACGACGCGGACATTGACGGCAATGGTGCGGCTGCCACCGACACGCTCGATTTCGCGCTCCTGCAGTGCACGCAACAGCTTGCCCTGGGCCGAATAGGCAAGCGAGGCCACCTCATCGAGAAACAGCGTGCCGCCAGATGCGCGCTCGAAATAGCCGGCGCGGGAGCTTGTGGCTCCGGTATAGGCACCCTTTTCGACACCGAAGAGTTCCGATTCCACGAGACTATCGGGAATGGCGGCGCAGTTGATGGCGACGAAGGGACCCTCGGCCCGCGCGCTCATTTCGTGCAGCTGGCGCGAGAACAGCTCCTTGCCGACGCCGGACTCCCCAACGAACAGCACCGTTGCATCGGTGGCGGCTACCTTCTGCAACAGGTGACGTGTGCGCACGAAGCTGGCGGAGACGCCGACGGCCACGTCGCCGTTGCTGGGGAGCGGCGCAGCAGCCTCCGCGGCCTCCGGAGCATAGTGCGGTGCTGCATAGGTTCGCCGGTTCTTCCAGCCCAGGCCGAAATACTCGCGCTCGGGCGCGTCCTTTTCCCAGGCTTCGGCATTCTGGCCGATCACCGTGCAGCGCTTGGCGCCCATGCCCACGCATTCGACCTCACGGAAGATCACGGGCTTGCCGAAGAGCTTGCTGGTGTAGCCCGATGGATAGCCGGTCTGCAGCCAGCACACCGGCTGGGTGGAGACGCCATAGCTGGCCAGATGCTCGGCAGCCTCGGAGGAATCGTCCCACAAGAACTCGCCGAAATAGGTGCCCTTGTCGCTGTCGAACTCGAAATGCTTGGTGGTGACCTTGACGAAGCCTTCCAGCGTATGGACGCGCGGCCCAGCGGCCAGAGCATGGGTCAGGTCTTCCTGCGGCCAGCGCTTCTGGATCAATTCGGCGTCGCGGACGCCCTGCATGTAGCCGATGCGCATGAACATGGCGCGGGCGGTGTCGGTACCGAAGGCATCGATGATCTCTTCCCGCATGCGGCCCAGAACCGAGGATTGCATCAGCACCACGCGCTGGTCGTTGAGCCAGATACGCCCATCGCCCAGGGCGAAATGCAGCACCTCGGTCAGGTCCTCGAAGGTGGGGGCAGCGCCCGTACCCAGCTCGCTGCTGGCGCCGCGACTGAGAATGCCCTGCGCCTGGCGCGAGGCCTCGGCCAGCGAAATCAACCGGTCTGCCTTGTTCATGATGGTCCCCCTCCGATGAATAGTATTCATCATTTCATGAAATGGTCCAGATCAGTTGCCTGAATTGATGATGCGATGGTCGAACCATTGCAGCGAATTTCACGTCCGCGACGCCGCGCCGGGGTTCGACTTGCCGCATCAAGTGTCTGCTGCTGCTCGATATTGGCCATAAATCGCAGCTTGGCAGGCCGCCCTCTGACCATCTGGCACGGACTTTGCAATTGAGTTTGCAAGCCCGTTTGAGGAAGCGGGCGTGGGAGGACATCGACCAATCTGGTCTTCGTGACAGCCAATGCGACAGGCGGAAAACCGCTTGTTCGCCAACGCCATCGGCTTGCCCGGCGGCAAGTCGTTCACACCACGCTCACCCCTCGACGCGGCAAGCCGGCACAAGCCGGTCCGAGGAACATGGCCGCATTGCCGGCAGGAGGACGACGACATGAATATCCAGAGCCCAAATTTCATCGCGGTGGAGAAGTGGACCGGCAAGGCGCTGTTCAGCGACTGGCAGGTCACGGCTGGCGGCATGGTGGATGTGCGCGATCCGGCAACTGATGCATTGTTGGCCAGCGTCGGCCTTGGTGGTCCCGCCGATATCGCCCGCGCCGCTGCCGAAGCCCGCCAGGCACAGCGCGCCTGGGCCAAGACCCTGCCCACCGCCCGCGCTGCCATCCTCAATAAAGCAGCCGACCTACTCGTGGCCAATGGCGAGGAACTAATCGGTTGGATCATGCGCGAAAGCGGCTCGATCCAGCCAAAGGCCAGCATCGAGATCGAGCATGGCGCGCTGTTCATCCGCCATGCGGCGGGCCTCGCGACGCAGCCAACCGGTCTCATGCTCTCCGGCTTCGATGATCGGACAAACTATGCCAAGCGCGTGCCGCATGGCGTGGTGGGCGTGATCTCGCCATTCAATTTCCCGCTGGTGCTGTCGGTTCGGGCCATCGCTGCGGCCTTGGCACTGGGCAATGCCGTCGTCCACAAGCCCGATCCGCGCACGGCGATCAGCGGCGGCATCATCATTGCACGCATTTTCGAGGAAGCGGGCCTGCCCAAGGGCGTGCTGCAGATCGTGCCGGGCGGCGCCGATGCCGGCGAAGCACTCTGCATCGATCCCAACATCGCCATGGTGTCCTTCACCGGCTCGGCGCGCGGTGGCTCCAAGGTGGGTGAACTCTGCGGCAAGCATCTCAAGAAGGTGCAGCTCGAACTGGGCGGCAAGAACGCGCTGATCGTGCTCGACGATGCCGATCTCGACATCGCTGCGTCCAACGCCGCCTGGGGCGCCTTCCTGCACCAAGGTCAGATCTGCATGGCTACAGGGTTGATCCTGGCTCATGAATCCATCGCCGAAGCATTGACCGAAAGGCTGGTGACTAAGGCCAGCCACCTGCCCGCCGGCGATCCATCCTCGGGTCGTGTTGCTCTCGGGCCGATCATCTCGGACGCCCAGGTCGCAACCATCCAGGCCATCGTCGATGACGCCGTCGCCAAGGGCGCAAAACTCCTCGCCGGCGGCACCCATGACGGGCGGTTCTACGCCGCCACCGTGCTCGACGGCGTCAAGCCGGGCATGCGCGCCTTCGAAGAGGAAATCTTCGGACCCGTCGCCTGCATCGTCCGCTTCGGCTCGGATGCCGAAGCCATCGAGATCGCCAATATGTCGGACTATGGCCTCGCCGCCGGCGTGATCTCGGCAGCTACCGGCCGCGCCTTGGCGCTGGGCGAACAGCTCAATGTCGGCCAGCTCCATATCAACGACCAGACGGTCAATGGCGGGCCGTTCGCGCCCTTCGGCGGACGCGGCAAATCGGGCAATGGCAGCCGCATCGGCGGGCCGGCCGATATCGAGGAATTCAGCCAGTGGATGTGGATCTCGGTCAAGGAGCAGGCCACGGCCTACCCGTTCTGATCTCGAAGCCAAAGGAATGCTGCCATGAACCTTTCAGGCAAGACTATCGTCGTGACTGGTGCCTCGTCGGGCATTGGCGGAGAAGTCGCACGGCTCGCACGCTTCTCGGGCGCGCGCGTCATCGGCCTCGATCGCAACGACCCGCTCATCACGCTGGACGGCTTCGTGAAGGCCGACCTGGGTGACCCCGCGAGCATCGATGCCGCGATCGCCGCGCTGCCGGAAATGTTCGACGGGCTGGTCAATGCGGCCGGTGTTCCCGGCACCGCCCCCCGGGAACTGGTGGCGAGGGTCAACTATCTCGGCCTGCGTCACCTGACGGAAGGGGTCGTCGACCGGCTGAAGCCGGGAGCGTCGATCGTCAACTTCGCTTCCGTGCTCGGTGGCGAGTGGCTGCAGCGGCTTGCCCTGCACAAGGCGCTCGCCACTGTCGACGGCTTCGCCGAGGGCGAGGCCTGGCTTGCTGCCAACCCGGTCCCGCAGACCACCTGCTACCAGTATTTCAAGGAAGCGCTGATCGTCTGGACCTTTGGGCGAGCCCAGCAGTGGTTCCTCGAGCTCGACGTGCGCATGAACTGCGTCGCGCCGGGCCCGGTCTTTACCCCCATCCTCGGCGATTTCGTCACCATGCTGGGCGAGGAACGCGTGGCTAACGACGCACCGCGCATGAAGCGCCCCGGCTTCGGGGACGAGATCGCCCCGCCGGTGACGTTCCTGCTCTCTGACGCCGCGCGTTGGATCAATGGAGTCAATCTGCCGATCGATGGCGGGCTGGCATCAACCTACATTTGACGGACCGAACCATGTCCAAGGAACAGCTCGATTTCATTCTCAAGATCAGCGCGGAAAATCCGCCGCCGGCCAATGCCACGCCACCGCAATTGCGGGAGTGGTTCGAGGCGATCAATGCCCAGACGCCGATCGCCAATGGCGCGATGATCGAAACCATCTCGGTCGGGCCATGCTCGGCCGAACTGATCCGACTGCCGGGCGGCGACGAGAGCCGGCTGGTAATCTATTGCCACGGCGGCGGCTTCCTCTTCGGATCGCCCCGCTCGCACCGCACCATCGCAACGCATCTCGCCAAGGCCAGCGGCGCAACGGTGCTGAGCGTCGACTATCGGTTGGCGCCCGAACACCCCGCGCCGACCGCGCATGACGACGCCTACGCCGCCTATCTGTGGGCGCTTGATCATGGCTATGCGCCTGCATCGGTGGTTCTGAGCGGCGACTCGGCGGGTGGCAATCTGGCGCTGGCCGTGGCGGTGCGCGCCCGGGACAGCGGCGTGCCGCTGCCGGCCTGCCTGGTGCTGATGTCACCGGCGCTGGACCTGGCGAGCGAGGGCGAGTCACACCGCACGCTGGCGGACGCGCCATTGGTCAATCGCGATCTGATGGGCCTGTTCAACCTGGTCTATGTCGGCACTGGCGACCTGCGTTCACCCAAGGTCACGCCGTTCTATGGCGATGTCTCTGGTCTACCGCCTGTGCTGGTGCATGTGGGTTCGTGGGAACTGCTTCGCGACGACAGCATCACCATCGCCGCACGCATCAACGCTGCCGGTGGCCGGGCCGAACTCAAGGTCTGGGAGGGCATGTGCCACTCCTGGCAGCTCTTCGCGCCCATGCTGGAGGAAGGCATGGCGTCGATCGAGGAGGCGGGAGCCTTTGTCCGGCGGCATGCCGCCTGACCGACATCTTTACCAACGCGGTTCGGTTGGGAGGCCGGTCCGCACCACGCTCAAAATCCAGGGAGGAAACCATGAGCATCTACAAGACAATCAGCAGCAGGGGCGTTACCCGCCGCAACTTTATCAAGACCGCCGGGGCCGTCGCAGGAGGCGCGGCGGCAGCACTGACGTTGCCGGCCAGCGTACGTTCGGCCTTTGCGCAGGGCGACAAGGTGATCCGCGTCGGCTTTATCGGGCCGCGCTCCGGTCCGCTCGGTGTGTTCGGTGATGGCGATCCGTTCCTGATCGAGCAGTTCAACCGCCACATGGCCGAGGGCGTGCAGGTTGGCGACGAGCGCTATGGCATCCAGCTGGTGCTGGCCGACACCCAGTCCGATCCGGTGCGGGCCAGCCAGGTGGCCAAGGACCTGATCAACGGTGAAGCGATCGACCTGATGCTGGCCTCGGCGACGCCTGAGACCGTCAACCCGGTGGCCGATGCCTGCGAGGCGGCCGGCGTGCCCTGCCTAACCACCACCGCGCCCTGGGAGGCCTTCTATTTCGGCCGTGGCGCCAAGCCGGGTGAACCATCCCCGTTCAAGTGGACCTACCACTTCTGCTTCGGCGTCGGCAATTTCGCCAAGCTTTATGCCGACCAGTGGAGCAAGGTGGAGACCAACAAGAAAGTCGGCGTGCTGCTACCCAATGATGCCGATGGCGGCGCCATCCGTGGCCTGCTGCTGCCCGAACTCGAAAAGGCAGGCTTCACCATTGTTGATCCCGGTCCGTACGAGAACGGCACGGCGGACTTCTCCACCCAGGTCAATCTCTTCCGCGACGAAGGGTGCGAGATCTTCAACACCTTCCCCTTCCCGCCCGATTTTCCGGTGTTCTGGCGCCAGGCAGCGCAAAAGGGGCTGGCCCAGCAGATCAAGATCTGCCAGCTCGCCAAGGCCGGTCTGTTCCCGGCCGAACTGGAAGCCTTGGGGTCCCTCGGCTATGGCCTCCATGCCGGTGCGTACTGGCACAAGCATTACCCGTTCAGTTCACCGTCAACAGGGATGAGCAGCCGGGTCATCGCCGAGGGCTTCGAAGCCAGCGTCGGCAAGCAGTGGAACCAGCAGGTGGGCGCCAATGCCTCGCTGCTCGATGCCGCTGTTGCTGCATTGGCCAGCTCGGGCAACCCCAAGGACAAGGCGGCTTTGGCGCAGGCGCTATCGGTGCTCAAGACCGAGACGGCCGTCGGCCTGGTCGATTTCACCACAGGTCCGGTGCCCAACTGCGCCACCACAGGCGTCGTGGGTGTGCAGTGGGTCAAGGCAACAGAGGGGCCATGGGAGTTCGATCTCCCCATCGTCTCCAATGCCGACAATCCCTTTGTCCCGACGACTGCGGACATGACCGCCTACACGGTACAGGGCTAGGCCATGAGCGAGGAACCGGCAATCGTCCATCCCATGCTTGAGGGAACACGGATCGACAAGAGCTTTGGCGCCTTCAAGGTGCTCAAGGCGGTTGACTTCGCGGTCGCCCCCGGTGAGGCGGTGGGCATTGTCGGTCCCAATGGCGCTGGCAAGACCACACTGTTCGGGGTACTGGCGGGGGCGCTCCTCCCCTCCGCTGGAACAGTGCGGTTTGCCGGCGCTGACCTGACCGGTACCGGTGCGGCAGCCCGGTGCCGGTCGGGCATTGCCCGTACCCATCAGGTGCCAAGGCCTTTCCTTGGCCTGTCGGTGTTCGAGAACACGCTGACGGCGGCACAATTTGGAGCTGGCCTCGCCGGAAGCGCCGCCCAGGATTGTGCTGCTGAGGCGTTGGAGCGCACGGCCCTGCTGCATCATGCCAACCGGCCGGCCGCGGCCCTGGGCTTGCTCGATCGCAAGCGGCTCGAACTGGCCCGGGCCTTGGCGACACAGCCACGGGTGATCCTGCTGGACGAGATCGGCGGCGGGTTGACCGAGGCGGAACTGGGCCAGCTGATCGCGCTGATCGGGCAGCTCAAGGCCGATGGCCTTACCATCGTCTGGATCGAACATATCCTCCACGCGCTGCTCAAGGTGATCGACCGGCTGGTCTGCATGAGCGCAGGCGCCGTCATCGCCGAGGGGCGGCCGGAGGCGGTCATGGCCGACGCGGAAGTGCGGCGCGCCTATCTGGGAGGAGAGGTGGCATGATGCTGTCGGTAAGCAATCTTGTGGCGGGGCACGGCCTGTTGACGGCGGTGCGCGACGTCTCGTTCAGCGTTGGCTCGGGCGAAGTGCTCGGTGTCATCGGCGCCAATGGCGCGGGGAAAACCACGCTGTTCCGCACACTGGCCGGGGTGCACCCAGCCAATTCTGGCACCATCGCGCTTGACGGCGTTGACGTGACGGCCTTGAGGCCATCTCGTCGCGTTGCCAGTGGCATAGCCATGGTGCCCGAAGGACGGCGGTTGTTCGTTGACATGAGTGTCAGGGAAAACCTGCAGGTGGCCGGGGAGAACGGCCGTGCGGGCGCCTGGACGCTGCCGACGGTGCTGGACGCGCTGCCCGTTCTGGCGCCGCTGCTCAACGTCGTGACCGGCGGGCTATCGGGTGGTCAGCGGCAGGCTGTGGCTATTGGCCGAGCCCTGATGAGCAATCCCAAGGTGCTGCTGCTCGACGAGGTGTCGCTGGGCCTCTCGCCGGTAGCGATCCAGGGGCTCTATGAACAACTGGCCGGGCTCAAGGGGCGCGGCGATACGGCGATGATCGTGGTGGAGCAGAATCTCGACCGCGCCATGGCATTTTCCGACCGGGTGATCTGCCTGCTCGAAGGGCGCATCGCGCTCGAGGGCAAGCCGCAGATGTTCGGCAAGCAGGCCATCACCGAAGCCTATTTCGGCCTCGCGCATGGGGAGACCGCTTATGCTTGATGCATTGATCCAGGGCATACTGCTCGGCGGCTATTACGCCATCCTCGCCGCAGGCCTGTCGCTGATGTTCGGCGTCGTCCGCTTCATCAACCTGGCGCATGGCGACCTCGCCATTCTCGGCGCCTATCTGGTGCTATTCTTTGTCGAAGTGCTGGGGCTCTCGCCCTGGGTGGCGGTCGCGGCCGTGGTGCCGATCATGGCGCTGCTCGGCTGGGTGCTGCAGGCGACGCTATTTGCCCGCACCATCAAGGGCGGTTTCCTGTTGCCGCTGCTGACCACCTTCGGACTGGGCGCCGTGCTGCAAAACGGCATGTTCGGCCTCTTCGGTTCGGATACCAAGTCGCTCGGCAATCACATCGGGAACCTGTCATGGGCGAGCTGGTCGCTGCCCTTCGGCATCACGGTTGGGCAATTGCCGGTGATCACCTTTGCGGTGGCGGTTACCGTGCTGGGGTCGCTGCAACTGGTGCTGAGCTTTTCCAAACTTGGACGCGCCATTCGCGCCACGGCAAGCGATCCTGAAGCTGCCGAACTCAGTGGCATCGACGCTCGTGCCGTGCATCGCGCGGCAGCCGCCATCGCCGTGGCATTGGCCGGGCTGGCGGGCGCGTTCCTCGCCATGCGGGCGCTGATCAACCCCTATGCCGGTCCGGCGCAATTGATCTTTGCGTTCGAAGCGGTGGTAATCGGCGGCATCGGCTCGCTCTGGGGCACGCTGGTTGGCGGCATCGTGCTGGGCGTGGCGCAGAGCTTTGGCGCGACGATTTCGGCGCAGGGGTTCCAGCTGGCGGGGCATCTGGTGTTCCTGGGCGTCCTGGGCGCTCGGCTTTACCTGGCCCATAGCCGCAATCTGGGTGGCTGGCGCGGGGTGCTGCGCATGCCGCCGCCGCGGCAGAAACCCGTCACGCAATTGACAGAAGCAACCAGCGAGGGCCGATCATGACCACCTATGGCGTTGAGCGCTGGACCCGTTCGGGTCGGCTGACCGTGGGCGCTGCCGCTGTCGTGCTGCTGATCCTGGCGCTGTTGCCCACGCTGGCCAGCGGGCTGGTGATCGATAAGCTGACGACTCTTTTCATCTACATCCTGCTGGCGGTGATGTGGAACCTGCTCGCCGGCTATGCCGGGCTGGTGTCTGTGGGCCAACAAGCCTTCTTCGGTGTTGGCGGCTATCTGGCGCTGCGGCTGGTCGATGCGGGGATGACGCCCTATCTGGCGTTAGTCGTCGGCGCCGTCGGGGCCGGCCTCGTGGCCATTCCGATCTCGACTTTTGCTTTGCGCCTCAAGGGAGGCGAATTTGCCATCGGCATGTGGGTCGTCGCCGAGGTGCTGCGCATCGTGGTGATGTTTGATCCGCTGGTGCAGGGAGAAACCGGCACGTCGCTGCTGGCGCTCAATGCCTTCGATCCCGAGCTGCGGCGTAACCTTACCTACTGGCTGGGGCTGGGCAGCCTGGCGCTCATCCTCATGGCCACCTTCTGGCTGCTGCGCAGCCGCATTGGGGCGGCGGCACAGGCCATCCGCGACGATGAGGAGGCGGCCGCTTCGATCGGCATCGACGTGATGCGGATCAAGCAGATCATCTTTGTGCTGGCGGCCTTTGGTTGCGCCCTGGCCGGCACCATCTGGCTGGCCAGCGCCATCACCTTCCTGCCACGCACCAATTTCGGTGTTCAATG
>Ga0299912_10002639_pt1 | contig 14697 bp, 11 predicted proteins | sample RVTome_2_FD_207667 | JGI IMG/M metagenome (GOLD analysis project Ga0299912, IMG submission 207667) | Soil microbial communities from uranium-contaminated site in the Upper Colorado River Basin, Wyoming, United States - RVT95D214 (version 2) ... | reverse complement strand
ATCTCTTTGAGAAATAACAGGATGACACTGATTACCAGTACGGCCACAATCGCTGAAAGAATTACTTCATCTGTTGTAATGGCTAATATATTTCCAAAAAGATAGCCAAAAAGGTCGACTGTATATTCCTTTGAAAGGCTTATCAGCACGATCCCGAGTGCCATCGAACCGGCAAAGAATATCCCGATTGAAGCATCTTCCGAGACCTTACCCCTTCTGCTGACAAATTCTATGCCCAGGGCGACTGCAATAGCATAGACGATAGCTGTAATGGTGGGATTGATGCCTGTAAAAAAACCGATTGCGACCCCGCCGAAAGCAGCATGTGAAATGCCTGCGCCTATGAATGACATCTTGCGCAGAACAACAAAAACCGAGACAAGCCCTGATATCAGACTTACTATGATACCTACAAAAAGAGCTTTCTGCATGAAGGCGGAACCCAGAATTTCTATCATAATCCTGATTATACCCTTCTCAACCGCTCACATTTCTCGCAGATGTCCGTATGCTGGAGGAGGTCTACATTCTTGCCGTACAGTGATGTCAGCACTGTCTCATTGAGAGCGCCGATGGGATTGCCCTGGTAATGGAACGTATAATTGAGACATGCAATTTCATCTACATATACCGGGATCGTACCGATATCATGTGATGCCATCAGGATAGTCAGATGGAATCTTTTCTGAAGCCCCTTCAACAGATGGTAGAAGTCGCCTTGACCTATCACATCAATGCCTGTATTCGGCTCGTCCAGGATTAATATCCTCGGTTCCCCTGCAAGTGCACGTGCTATTGAAGCCCTTTGCTGCTGTCCACCGGAGAGTTCACCGAATGGCACATTTTTCAGTTCCTCTATGCCCATCATTGAAAGATATTCAATGGCCTTTCTCCTGTCCTTTTCTCCAGGCCACCGGAACATGCCAACTCTGCTGTATCTCCCCATCATGACCACATCGATGACCCTGACAGGAAAATCCGGAGATGCCTTGAACATCTGGGGAAGGTAGCCGAATATATTGCCGTTTTTCAAAACTTCTTCCGGGAACTTGCCAAAAATACGAATCTCCCCGGAGGTCGGCTTTATCAGACCAAGTATCGCCCTCAGGAGTGTTGTCTTGCCCCCGCCGTTTGGACCTACAATACCGAGAAAACGGCCTTCATCAAGAGGGAGGTTAATCTTGGTGAGGACTTCTCTGTCATTAAGTTTTATGGTGAGGTTATGTATATCAATCGCTTTCATCGCATAAAGGCTTCCGGTAATCTCCCCTTCCGTCTTACTTATTGACGGACCTCACCCCTCTTTAAGAAAGAGGGGGCAAATGAACAAATCCCCCTTTTGTAAAGGGGGAATGAGGGGGATTACTTATTCATATCCCTTCTATTTCATTACGCTTTCCATAGTAGCAATATTATATCTCATCATATCTATGTACGTCTCTCTGCCGTTCTGACCTCCGATTGGATCAAGGTATAAAACTTTTGCCCCGCTGTCTTTTGCGATAACTTCTGCGATCTTGGGATTGAACTGAGGCTCAACGAAAATGACTTTGCTCCCTATACGTCCGATTTCCCTGATTATAGATGCAACATGTTTCGGACTCGGCTCTTTCCCCGGTGATTCCTCAATTACACCTGCAACCCTGAGGCCGTATCTTCTTGAGAAATAATTCCAGGCAGGATGGAAAGTGACATATTCTTTTATCCTGAATGTTTTGATTTTTGCAGATATCTCTTTGTCAAGCCGGGAGAGTTTTTCCCGATACATCGATGCATTTTTTCTGTAAAACTCAGCACCTCGAGGATCTGCTTCAATCAATGCCTTTTCAATTTTTATTACGATATCCATTGCAATCTGCGGATCAAGCCAGATATGAGGGTCATCTCCTGATGAACTGTGTGAATGACTTTTTTCGTGATGTCCTATCAATGGAATCCCCGAGGATGAATCAACGATGATGAGCTTTCTGTTATCTGATGCCTTTATTATCTTTTCGGCCCAGAACTCGAGGCCCGACCCTATTTTGATGAAAACCCCGGCCTCAGAAACATATTTTAATGTCTTTGGCGTTGGTTCATACACATGAGGGCTTGCACCCGGGGGCAGGAGCAATTTTACGTCAACCCTTTCTCCTCCTACCTGCCGTGCAAAGTCAGCAAGGGGTGAAATGCTCGCGATAACCTTTACTTTTCCTGCATAGGAATAGTCAGGAGCGGTTAAAAAAAGACAGATCAGTATTGAAGTTATCAGATACTTGCCCATTGTCCGTTTTCTATCATACCTGAAAACTCAAAAAGATGAGAGCAGGGTTGAGTATTATACCTGAAAATGACTTCTTCGGGTATCAGATGCAGTTTTTCGAAAGTTCAGGCATCCTGAATGACATTTTGTGCCTGTTGCCTGACATTTATTTTTTCCATGCTGAAGGTAGAGGTTTCCTTAAAATTCCATATCAAATCGACGGGAAAAAGCTGAAATATCTTATATTTTCAGACATACGGCGGCATTACTAAGTTGTTTTTTTATCCACGGCACCATGTACGATTTTTGCTTTATATTTCATTGACAAAATATGCATATTATGATATAAAATAATAAAGAGGCAAGAAAATGAAGATGAGAATAATCATAGCTTTTCTGGTCATGGCTATTTTCACAATATCTCCCATAGTAACAGGTTCAGTTTCCGCAGGGGAGAACTTAAAAGATATTCTGGCCAAGAAATACAATGAAGAGAAGGATATCTGCAAGGTTGTAAAGAAAGTCATAACTGAAGGCCTGAATACGAAGGAAGTCACAAAGACATGCATACAAATGGGCCATGATGCCTGTTTAATAGTAAAATGCGCGATTGAAGCACAAGGTAGTCTTGAACAGATAATTACCGGTGCTCTCGAGGCCGGTGCTACCTCTGACATCTGTTCGAGATGTGCCATTGATGCCGGGGCTGATCCAGTTGCAGTAGCAAAAATTCTCGAGACAGGACTTGGCTATTCACCACCTCTGGCAGCAGGCCTATCAGCGATAGAAATCGGTTTGCCCGGTGGAAACATAGGTGGCGGAACGCTCAGCCCATCCAGTCCTGCTCCTCGTTAAATACAATAGTCAAAAAAGGGATTCATACAATAGCCCGCTAATCCCTTAGATGGGTTTCCACATACTGTGCGAGTACCTCATGTATCTTCGTAGGCGTAGAGGTGCCATAATAAAAATCTATTACTACATGTGCAATTTCGTGCGCTAAAACTTCAAGCTCTATATCCTTAACCGAGACAAAAATAGTCTTATCTCTCGGTGAATAAAAGGCAATATAATCTACATTCTTCCCATATTTGCTTCTAAATATGCCCTGAACTTCATCATCTGTTGAGAGGAGTGCGATGGTAAACTTTACTTCTTTCGGGTACATTTCTAGGATCGATTCAACCCTTTCAACAATGACATCTAATTTATTTTTAATCTCATCATCAGCAGTAATGCTTTTTTTGCTTCTCAAGAGATAAGAGAGACTTCCGAGTGAAATTTCTTTATTGAATCTCCGTAATTGGTCTTCGTTGTTATATATGATCGTGATGTATCGAGTCTTCAGCTCATATCCAAAAACGCTAGAAGATGACGTAAAAATAAACATGCTTATGAGAATAACTTTTAAGACCTTTCCATACATATCTATACATCATTCTTTATCTTAAAGGTGTAGAGGATATCTCTGAGCCTCCTTGTTAAGGCATTTGCTTTGTCCAACTTAATTGCAGCTTCTTTCCCCTGTTCAATCTTACTGACTGATGTAGAAGCATCTGTTAAATTCCTATTAATTTCATCAATTAAATGTCTCATTTCCTTAACATTCAAAGAAATCATGCTGATAAATTGATTCATCATCTCAGCAAGTTCTTTCCCCTCATCTTTTTCCCTTAACCGTACTTGAAAATTGAAATTGCCCTTAATCATCTCTTCAAAAGACTTTTCGAATCTGTACATTGGTCCTGCAAAACGATGAGTTAGGAACATGGAGACAACAACTACACCGAGGCCTGCGGTAATGATGAATATCCAATGGGTTCTGAGTATCTCCTTAAGCAGAATAAGGGGGGTTTTCCCTATCTTGAGGTTATAATTTTCGTAAACGATCGTCAAAGTATTCGCTGAAAGCATGCTGAAGATTAAGCTAAAAATAATACTTCCGAGTATCACAAAAATAAAGAAGCTGAAGATATATTTCCCCTGAAGGTCTTTTTTTATAAAATAATTTCTCCTCCTCCATGTTCTTTTCATATGTATCCCCCTACTTTTCACCTTTTAATAATATTTTTATCCTTGCATTTTTCCTTAAGTCAGCAAGCCAGTCATTTATTATCTTTTCTTTTTTCCCTTCTATTAGCATATTTTTAATACTATCTTTTTCTATGGAAGAAAGTGTGCGGGATGAGCATTTTTCTATCTTATCAAGTCTTACTACAACATATTTTTCTCCTGTCTTCATAGGTTCTGTAATTTCACCTTCTTTATGTGAAACAATAATGTCTCTAATATCCTTCGAAAGGTCTTCAAAATATACTATTTTGCTTTCACCATTTATATAATTGCCCTTCTTTGCTTCTTCGGCATTATTAAAGCTGAATATTGTTAGGTGCAATTTTCTGTTTAAGAAACCGATACATCTATTCAGTTCATTATCACTGATTGTTATCTGCAAAGAGGCAAATTTTCTGTCCAAGAGTTGCTTTATTAAGGATTGCTCATAGAAATTCTGAATTGACTTCCTGAAAGGTTCTTCTTTATCGATACCCTCTTTCTGTGACTCCTGAATAAGGAGTTCTTTTGTTATCAGGGAATTTATGAAATCGTCTTTTTCTCTTAAATGGGGAGGCTGTGAGGAATAAAGCTTGTTGAATTCATCGATGGTAATGACCCGTTCATTGATAATCAAAGCAGCATCTTTTAGTGGATAGTGTTTGCTTCGTAATTCATAACCAATTATTGCTGATAAGCCGAGTAGTATAATAATAATATAATAAATATATCGCATGATAACACCTCCTTAACAAAGTATATCAAGGAGTTAAGAAAAAGTCATCGAAATATCAAATAGTTAATGAATCAGGTTATAGTATTGCTATAAGTTTTTTCTTGACATTAAAATAAACTTTATTTATTCTTAACTATAAAAATATATAGGTTTATTGAATATTGATTAACCTTATAACGAAACGGAAATGGTTATCGTTCTTCATAATTTTTTTACTCGTAGTTCCTGATATATTACATTCCAAAGAACTATCTTCTCATTGCTCTTCCCCAAAAAATGCTCACAAGAGAATCTCTCAGGTCGAGTCTTATCAGTTACAGCAAGTAGCCAGCTTCAAGATTCAAAAGAATTCAGGAAGGTTTGTCAAGAAATTGAAAAGTGAAGGTCAAGAAGCATTAATCAAGAAGGGCATCACCAAAGATAAAAAGGTAATCTATCGAGTTTTTGTTAAAAAATACAAAGATTCATCAAAATACCTTGCAGTGCAGAAAGGATTTAAGCAAGAGGCTGATTCGGGAAAGACACTTATCAAAGAAAGGGATACCATAGCAAGATCCTTTGCAGAGTTCAAAGAATCATCACAAGATGCTCAAACTGCCGGATCAATGAAACCAGTTGCTTCTTTTAAGATTTTTCAGAATAAAGAGGATGCGGAAAATTTTTCGGAAGAGGTAAAAAGCAAAGGATATGAGACATCAATTCAGGATGAAAAGACCAAAAACAATGATGTAATTTATACAATTTTTGCAGTATACCGTCCGGAACAATCGAAAGATGTTTTATTGTCAGGTGGAGCCGAATATGAACCTCAATCAGAAAAGATAGCTATTGAAGAAAAACCGTTAGAAACAGAAAATCACCCCTCAGAATTCATAGGGCAGGCAAAAGATCCTTTGCCTTCTGCTGAGATTAAACATGAGACTGCTCCTGAAAAACCATCCATCGGGGGACAACCTGTTGCAGAAAAGAGACTATCTGCAGAACTCTCGAGTACATCAAAAGATACTTCACCTCCAAGTGATATCAAACACGAGAATGCTGTTGTGAACCCAGCTATCGAAGCTGAACCTATCGGCACGCTAAAGGGGAGACCCACCGAGGATGTATTCGGTAGAAGGGGAGGTTTCATCCATCCTTTTCTGTCAGTAACCGAATATTATACTGATAATGTTTTTTTTAGTAATGATGACAAAAAAAGTGATTTCATAACCGTTATATCACCCGGGATATGGTTGACGGTACCTCATGTCTATGAGAAATTATTGCATATCGATACTTCAAATTTATCACCGGGCGGATTCAGCCTGAGCAGGTTCAGTCCGGAAATCTTCAAACGCTATCAGGCATATTTGTTTTATAACGCCGATATTGAACTGTTTTCGAAATATTCCTCTGAAAATACCGTTAACCACAAAGCTGAGGGTCTTTTTCAGTATAACCTGAGAGGAGGTCTGTCGATAGAACTGATCGATCAGTTTATAGCCTCGCACGACATCAGGGGAACGGGGATATTATCCAAACTGGACAAGTACCACAATAATCTGGCTAATGTCATAGTAACCTATGAAGCCAGCGACAGGTTAAAGTTCAGGGTTGATTATACGAATTTTCTGGTTGATTATTCAGCCTCAAGAAATGACTTCAGAGACCGTGATGATAATTCAGTGTCAGGTTACATCTTTTTTAAATTCCTGCCCAAAACGGCTTTTTTTACGGAATATGAATTTCTTGACGTTAAATATGAAAAAGACACTGCATTCAACAGCAGGGAACATCATTACTTCGGTGGCATTCAATGGGATATAACTGCAAAATCAAAAGGGAGCATAAAGGCTGGATACGGGATGAAGGATTTTACCGACTCTGATATAAAAACGAGCAAAGATTTTGTTTTTGAAGCACAGATTGACCACAAATTCACATCGAAAACGTCCCTGGTCTTAAAGGCATCCCGGAGGACAAATGAAACAAATATCTCGGGGACCGATTTTGTACTTACCAATGCCGTAGAGGTTGAATACTTACAGAGGATAACCGGGAAGATTACTGCTGATGCAAAATTTTCCTATGTAAATGACAGGTATAAGGGAGATTTTACCTATAACGGCATCACAAAAGCATTAGACGACGACTACTACATGGGGGCGTTTGCTTTTCAATACAAGTTCAAAGAATGGCTGCAAACGGATCTTGGCTACATCTATAACCAGAGAAACTCGAATTTCTCTGATTTTGATTACATAAACAATATTCTATTCTTGAGGATCACGGGCTCACTATAGGTGCCTTGATTACATAATAACTCCTGTTAATTCATTTAACTTTCTTACTTTATTTGTAATATAATAATAATATGAAGAAAAGGGTTTTCTTCTTATTTGTAGTTATTTTTTCTTATTTCACGGTTTCTGTTTCTTTTGCACAGGACTACATCATCGGGGAAGGAGATGTTTTAAAGATCACCGTTTATGACCATGACGACTTGACAACTACTGCCAGGGTCAGCGGAGACGGGGTCATAGTTTTTCCCCTCATCGGGCAAATTGAGGTAAAAGGATTAACGCTGCCGCAGATTACCAATAAGATAGCGGAGCTTCTTGCAGATGGATATATCGTTAGCCCCCAGGTGAACATATTCATCCAGGAATTCAGGAGTAAAAAAGCATTCATCATGGGGGAGGTGAAGAAATCCGGCCTGTATGTTCTTCCCGGACAGACAACTTTCCTCGCCCTTCTCTCAGAGGCAGGAGGTCTTACAAAAGATGCGGGGGATAAAGCAATTATCAAGAGGAAAGCCAACCCCTCGGACAAGGATGAAAGCATCATAGATATTGATCTTAAAGGCCTTATTGAAAAAGGTGATACCTCTCTGGACATCCTTATTTTAGATGGTGATAGCGTTTATATTTCAAAGGCAGGGGTTTTTTATGTAACCGGTGAGGTTAAAAAGCCTGACGCATATAAGCATGAAGAGGGCACAACAGTCATAAAGGCTATTACTATGGGAGGTGGTTTTACGGACAAGGCATCAAAAGGCAGGGTCAAGATCATAAGGAAAGTGAACAGGAAAGAAGAGGTTCTCGAAAGGGCAAAAATGGATGAGCCTGTTTTGCCTGATGACGTAATAGTCGTCCCTGAAAGTTTCTTTTAAACCATGGATGAGAAAGAAATACATTTAAGAGACTACCTGAAAATTATCAAAAAGAGAAGGTATACCGTTTATACCTTCTTCATCATCGTATTTATTGTTGTTCTGATAGGTACACTTTCTACCACACCAATTTATCAGGCATCAGCAAAAGTTCTCATTGAAAGAGTCGAACCATATAACCTTACCATGATGTATCCCTATTATTCGCCCTATGACCCCGAATTCTATGAAACCCAGTATCAGCTCATAAAAAGCACTTCAGTTGCACAGAAGGTAGTCAAAATGCTTTCCCTCGAGAGCACCTATGAATCGTATTTTAAAGGAGAAAAAATTACTCCCGGCAGTGAGACATCCAAGGGTGATATCCTTGCTGACATCGTGAGCAACGGCATTATCGTAAGTCCTATCAAAAACAGCAAGATCGTCAGTCTCAGCTTCATGTCAACAAACCCTGATTTTGCCGCTCTGGTTGCAAATTCTGTTGCAAGAGCCTATATCGAAGAGATAATGGAAATGAGAATGAGTTCTTCAAGATATTCCATAGAGTGGATGACAAAGAAGGCCGAGGAAGAGAAGGTCAAGCTTGAAAAGTCAGAAAAGGCTTTGCAGGATTACATGAGGGCGAGCAATATCGTTATGCTTCAGGATAAGGTTGCTCTGACACCGGAGAAACTCAGCGAGCTGAATACTCAGCTCGTCAGGGCTGAAACAAGAAGGAAAGAACTGGAATCACTCTATTCCGCAGTTACGAAGCTGCCCGGTAGCATGCGCGATGCTGAGATGATCCCGGCTATTGCTTCAGACCCGACAATTCAGTCTTTGAGAAATCAAATCCTGAAGGCAGAACAGAATACAGAGGAGCTTTCGAAAAAGTTCGGGAAAAAGCATCCTGCAATGATAAAGGCAGAGGAAGAACTGAAAGTCTTGCAGCAGAAGAGGGATCAGGAAATCAGAAGGGTTATCGGTTCAATAAAAACAGAATATGAACTGGCCAAGTCGAATGAGTCAAGTCTCCAGAGAATGTTTTCAGGTACCAAGGCAGAAGCGCTGGACCTCAATGAGAAGTTTATCCAGTATGGTGTTTTATCCAGGGAGGTAGACACGAACAGGCAACTGTATGATGCGCTTATCAAAAGGATGAAAGAGCAGAGTGTTACTGAAGAGATCCAGACCGTTAACGTATGGGTAGTGGAAAAGGCTGAAAAACCGGCTTCTCCGGTAAAACCGAGAAAATCCCTGAATATACTGCTCGGAATCATCGTAGGTCTGTTCGGAGGAATCGGACTCGCTTTCTTCATCGAATACCTTGATAATACCATCAAATCTCCGGAAGACGTTGAAACAAGACTGGGGGTACCTGTCCTTGGTGTTGTCCCTCTTTTAGAGTCCAAGGATGAAAATATTGAAGAGATAATCCTCAAAGAACCCCAATCAATTTACGCTGAAAGCTATAAGACTATAAGGACGGCTATTTTGCTGTCCTCTGCAACGAGACCGCCGCAAAATATCCAGGTTACCAGTATGGGCCCAGATGAGGGAAAGACGGTGACTTCTGTGAATCTCGCGATAACCATTGCCAGGTCCGGGTATTCTGTCCTGCTTGTCGACAGTGATTTAAGGAAGCCACGAATCCACACCATATTCAGGCTCAATAATCTGAGCGGATTAAGTACCTACCTTGCAGGAGCTACCACGGATATCGAAACTGTCTTTAAACAGCCTCTGACGAATCTTACCGTAATCCCTTCAGGTCCCATACCGCCGAACCCCTCCGAACTTCTCGGATCTAACAGGACGAATGAATTGATAAGTTTACTGAACGAAAGGTTTGACTTAATTATATGGGATTCCCCACCCCTCATGAGCGTTACCGACAGTCTTATTTTAAGTAGAATCCTTGACGGGACGATAATAGTGACGAAAGCTGGGAAAACGACGTATGAGATTGTAGACAGAGGCCTTAAGCTTATGAAAGGCAGGCGTGAAAATGATATCGAAACCCGCATCCTCGGTATAGTAATCAGCGGATTGGATCTAAAAAAGAGCGATCAGGACTATTACCAGAATTACTATCCTTCCAGAAAAGAAGATTCTCCAAAGCAGTCTTAGCAGCATAACTGATTGCTGCCAATTCTTTCCCGTAATTGCTATAATTTAGTGTTAAAATTACAGAGAATGACCAAAATCATCTTAATACTATTTTTGTTTATTCTGATCTTCTCTCCACTTGCCTTTGGAACTGTCGAACTCTGGTCATTGACCATTATGGAGACTGCTTCCGTATCTGCCTTAATCATGCTTTTACTCAGGAATTTAAAGGACAAAGACCGATCTCTTTTCGAAATACCCGGCATCATCCCCTTACTGTTTTTGTTGACATATGTCCTCTTACAGGCTGTTCCTCTGCCTCCAGACATTATCAGGATCATTTCTCCTGAAACATATAATCTTTACAAGGAAACGATGCTGGTGGATCAAGCCGGCGAATCCTGGATGTCTCTCTCAATAAACAAAAAGGCAGCATTGATGAGTTTTTTTCAGCTTGCCGCTTATATCTCCTTTTATGTACTGACAGTCCAGCTCCTGACGAAGAGGGATAATCTTATGAAAACGGTTACCATAATAGTGATTTTTGCGTCTATTCTTGCCCTTTTTGGAATACTCCAGCATATCCTTTCAAATAATAAAATCTACTGGGTCAGGAAATTAGCACAGGGCGGGAGTCTGTTCGGGCCATACGTGAACCGGAACCATTACGCTGGGCTCATGGGAATGCTTTTCCCTCTGGTTATAAGTCTTTTCCTCTTCAACAAGCCGCATGCCACGCACAAGTCCATCCGCGACAAGATAACCGAAATCTTTAATCTGCAGCGGACAAATATTTATCTCCTCCTCGGTTTTTCTTCCATCCTGATAGCTACTTCAATATTTCTGACACTTTCAAGAAGCGGTATTGTCAGCCTGTGTCTTTCGATGATTTTTTTCGGGCTGATATTTATCTCAAAGGGTGTGAAAAAGAGGAGGGGCATAATAATCATTGTCATATTCGTTCTGATAGTCCTTTCGGTCGGGTGGTTTGGATGGGATCCGATATTCGAAAGGTTTGAGAAGGTGAGAAATCCTCAGGGGGATATATCTGATCTGAGGCTCGAAATCTGGAAGGACAGTGTGAATATCATTAAAGACTTCCCTGTTACAGGGACGGGTTTCGGGAGTTTTGTCAATATTTATCCAGGATACCGCACAATATCAGGAGACAGGATTGCTGATCATGCCCATAATGATTATCTGGAGATCTTTTCAGATGGAGGAGTCATTGCATTTGCCATATGCGTCTGGTTTTTGCTTGTTCTGGTCTATAAGTCATACAGAACTTTTCTCAAGAGACGCGAGTTATATTGTATTTATCTCTTTATTGCGGGCATTACAGGGTTAATCTCGATACTTTTCCACAGCACTACCGACTTCAACCTGCATATCGGTGCCAATGGACTCTATTTTTTCTTCCTCGCCGGTTTGGCTGTTTCTGCTGCCAATACTATGATGCGGGACGGCCTTAATGATACCTATCTGGAAAAGATAAGACTTCCGATAAGGAGCTTAACAGTCCTTGCCGGTGTTATTTTGACCGGTTGCCTTATTTTTCATATCGGCATAATTACAGGAGAAGTCTCTTTTTCTGCTGTAAAGGATATAAAACTCAATGAAAAGGAATCTCCAGTAGAACTTATGTCTATAAGGGATATTGCATACAGGGCATCTCTTTTCGATCCGTTGGAAGCCCGTTACCCTTATGCAGTTGCGAATATAGAAAAACTGCTTACGCATAAAGAAACTGCATTGAATTCTTACAAAAGGTCACTTCAGCTAAACCCTGTAAATGGCGAATATCTCCAGAGGGTAGGGCTTATAATGTCTGAACTGAAAAAGTACGATACAGCCGACAGATTACTTCAAGCCGGAATCAAATATGATGTCAGCAATCCGGTGCGGTATAAAAGGTATGCTATATGGCTTTTTTCCATTGGCAAGAAGCAGGAGGGCCTGAAAGTTACAGAAAAGGCAATATCCATGGAGCCGCAAAAAACACGGGAATATATAACCATCATGGTTCTTAACGGTTTCAGTGATTATGATATTCTTAATGCGCTGCCGGAAAGGGTGGAACCTCATCTTCTGTTCGCAGATTATCTTTTCAGAACGGGAAATGACGGAATGGCTGAAGAAGAATATCTTCATGCCCTTCAATACCTGAAAAACGAAGAACAGAAGAAAGAGTCATTTTTTTATGAGGTCTACAGGTACTATATGAAAAAGAACCGGTATAGTGATGCGCTAAAGGTTATGCAGCAGGCTATTGAAATCTTGCCTGATAACTCCGGGATAAGGGTAACAGCCGGCGATTTATATGAAAAGCTCGGCTTAACTTTCAAAGCCATAGAAGCATATAGACATGTACTGGTTATCGATCCCAAAAATCAGAGCGCTCAGAAAAAACTTGACGACCTTCTTTTGAAGAATAAGGGATCATAAAGAAAGGAGTGATTCAACATGGTCGAATTGGGACAGATTGACAAACCGAATGTCGAAGATTTTGCCGGAAAAAAGAAACTTTATTGCGTTGCGAACATCTATGCAATCGAAGATACCCCTGATGATTTTAAAGAACTCGTGAACAGATACTGGGATGAAGTGGTCCAGCAGATCGAAAAGATCGAGACAGCAGGAAAGGTAAAAAAAATATTCTGTGAAATCATTTATGAAGAAGGCGATAAAGCATTTGAGATTTTGGCAACGATGAACGAACGGCTTCCGCAGATTATCAAAAAGAAGCTTGATGAAGGCGGCACAATTATCCCTCTCGAAAGCAAGGAAATTTTGGGGCCCTATACAGACTGGGGCAATTGTCTCAGGGTCGTGTTTACAAGAGAAGTGTTTAATAAGGTACTCGAGTTCTACACGGAGTTTGCTGAAAAAAGGCTCCAGCATATCATGAATTTAATTGAGAGCAATCTTTCGGCAGCAGAGGCAGGGCTTCTCATCATGAAGGACGAAGACAGGGTAAAACTTCAGTTCCCTAAGGATATCGAGGTGTTCCTGGTAGTGCCTCCAACGTATAATGACATTATAAGGTGGTTCAGGGGAAGGATGATACAGAAATCATCTAATAAAGAAGAAGCTGATTAGTCTTTGACCTTGATTCTCCGATATTCGTAACATAAATTGCTGCATAGCTGCCGACAGGACATTTTGCCTCGCAAATACCGCAGCCGATGCAGAGATCGAGATCAACGTGTGGTTGTTTTAATAAGATTTCTTGTCCATTACGGTCTTTTACCGGTACCTCTTTAAACCAAATAGCCTTTTTCGCTGTTGGACAGACTTCTTCACATACAATACAGGGAATGCCATGGGCATGGGGCAAACATCTACCCTTATCTATCATGGCAAGTCCAATCTTTACTTTTATCTTTTCTTCAACAGGCAATCTTCGGATTGCCCCTGACGGGCAGACCTGTCCGCACAGGGTGCAGCGGAATTCACAGTACCCGATTTTCGGGATAAGCCTCGGAGACCAGATACCCTCAAAGCCGGCCTCAAGAAGTGTGGGCTGCAACCCGTTTGTGATACAGACCTTCATGCATTCACCGCATTTTATACATTTCTTGAGGAATTGTTCTTCTTCAAGAGCACCAGGTGGCCTCAGCAATCTCGGATCCGAATAATTTGTTCCCGAAAAGGGTGTCGACCTTATCAACGGGACTGCTGCCATACCTGAAAACACGGAAAGTATTACCTGTCTCCTCCCAAGATCCATCGTGGGAACTGACTTTTTCCCAATTCCAAAATGCACTGCATTCTGGGGGCAGATATCATCACAGTTGAAGCAGGCCATACATTCCGTATTTCTCCAGTCCGCCTTTTTTTCAGAAAGCGCTCCACCCTGACATACTGTATTGCAAATACCGCATGAGGTACATCCTTCACTCACTTCGCGTTTGAGGAGAGAATGCCGTGACAGGAGTCCGAGGAAAGCGCCGAGAGGACAAAGGTATTTGCACCAGAATCTCCTCTCCACAAAATTGAGGCTGAGTATAGTGATGAAAATCATGCCAATGAAAACTGCCTGAAGATAATGAGGCTGCCGGAAAGAAAGAATGCCTTTTTTCAGGATATCGTATATCGTTTCCGACAGGTTAACGACCACAGGGATATCTGTATTGTAAATCGTGTCGAAAAATCCCCGGATCCCGTAATTTATAAGCGGATATACACTCAGTGAAAAAGACCTAATGAGAAGTGATATCGGGTCCATGATGCCCGCAAGCTGAAGGGTAAACAGTGATGAGACGAGCAGCATGATGAGGATATAATATTTCGCTTTGTACCAGTTTGGGTGCGTTTTTCCCGGATGTCTTTTTTTCAACAAGCCAGCAATGTTATTCAGTGTCCCCAACGGACATGCCCAGCCGCAGAATACCCTGCCCAGAACAATTGTTATGAGAATTAAAGCTA
>Ga0299912_10002638_pt1 | contig 14698 bp, 11 predicted proteins | sample RVTome_2_FD_207667 | JGI IMG/M metagenome (GOLD analysis project Ga0299912, IMG submission 207667) | Soil microbial communities from uranium-contaminated site in the Upper Colorado River Basin, Wyoming, United States - RVT95D214 (version 2) ... | reverse complement strand
TGTATGATTATCGGTATAAGGCACGGGCCGAGGCTATGCAGAGTATTTTCGAACATATTGAAATGTTCTATAATCGTCAGAGGAGGCATTCAGCCCTGGGGTACCGGTCACCGGTATCATTTGAGCTGGAGGCTATGGCAGCCTAACTTATTTGAGTGTCCGAAAAAACGGGGGAAGATCATCCTACTTTAAAGTATTTTTTAGGATTATCCGGATGTAAGGGGAATAAATCACTCAGTGTATAACGTAGCGTTTTTTTCTGGCTCTTTATTTCTTTGACTATGAATCCCTTATCTGTTTGATTCATCCAAAAACCTTTAGTTTCTCTATACAGAATTATCAGCAGATCCGTTCTTTTATCGTTATCAAAATCACCGAAGAGCGGGACTACGCCATAATTAAAAATTTTGAATGGACTTGTCCATAGAAGCTTATAAGGTGCCTTGGCTTCGTTTAAAAAAAGATATCCTTCGGGTTTCATCCCGTATGTTATTACATTTGTTGTCACTATTATATCTTTGGAGTCTTTCTTTTTAAAACTTCCGGAGGTAATGTATTTCTCCCTTTGCCAGAATGGAACGTCTGGTTCTTTGAGTTCTTCAAGAAAATATTTTCCATCTTTATAAATTATAGTATAGGGAATAATTGGACTGTTTCGTGAGTCATATTTTTCGATCAATAACAAATTATTAAAATCATAATATTCAAAATTTAGTCCTTTCTTAAATTCAGGGCTCTGCCACCTATTAACAAAGGTGTTCTTACTCCATCCAATAATCCTTAATTTCTTATCACCACTAAGAAATAGAATTTCATTTATGCCTTTCTTATTTAAATCGATAGAAAGTAGTTTGGATATGGCATGTTCGGCTTTACCTCTCCATATTTCCGCGAATGATGCATAAACTATAGTGGGACAGCAACAAATCATAAGGAAGATATATAAGCTTTTTATTGGTCGTGATTTCATATTATTTCTGCCCGAAAATATGAAGTTCCCCTTTTGCATTACCTACCACTATTTCTTTCTTACCATCACCAGTCATGTCATCAACTAATATCTGAGTAATCGCTCCAAGAGGCTTGCTTGTCCAAATTTTTTTGTATTCTTTGCCATTCCATTTAACTATATGGATTACGTCACGATGATTTTTAATAAAAGGCTCTTCTTCAGTCTCTACTAAATCGCCTCTTATTTCTGAGATGATTATTTCATCAAGTCCATCGTTGTCCATATCTGCTAAATTTAGGTTGTCATATCCCATTATTCCCTTCGTCGACAATATTTCTTCAACCTCAAATCTATCTTTTTGCCAGACCGCTTTATATAAGGGCCCTCCATAATATGAAGGAATATATATGAAAAATAGTTCATCGAAATTTTTCGCCGCGGTACGCCCTGCTTTAAGCTGTTTCTCAGGATTACTCGGCCTTATAGGGAATAACCACCTCTTAGAGTTATCCATCTCCTTGCCCTCAAATTTATCTTCTTTGGGAGATATCCAATAAATCTTCGTGTCGTTGTAAGGAATTATTAACAGTTCTATCTTTTTGTCATTATCAAAATCACCAAAAAGCTGGACACTTACGTTTTGAATTTGAAAAGTACTGGTCCATAGAAGCTTATTCGGCAATCTTGTTTCTCTTATATTAAGATACTTTTTATGCGGGCTGGTTCCACTTGAAGATGTCAAGAATATGTCTTTTTCTCCTCTCTTTTTAAAACTTCCTGCCCTAATATATTCTTCCCCTTTCCATGAAGGTATCATTGATTCCTTGATTTCCTTAAGCGCATATTCTCCATTTTTTAAAAATAAAGTGTAGTAAACAGCTAAATCATATTTTTGGATTAACAAGAAATTGTTGAAGTCGTAATATTTGATATCTATTCCATCTGAGAATTTAGAACTTTCCCATTTCTCAATAATTTCACCTTTATGTTTATCCCACCCGAGTAAATATAATCTTTTATATCCACTAAGAACTAAAATTTCCTTGATATTATTTTTATTCGAATCTATGAGCTGTAGCTTTTCGATCCCATCATTACATTTTTTCATCCATATTTCTTTATAGAATGCAAAAGCCCAATCAGCATAAAAATTAAATGCAATAATGCATAAAGCGGATAACATTCCAATTTTCATGAGTTTAATTTTTACCATTTCGCTCGCCACCCCCTTGTATCCATGTGAACAAAATTCGGATAGTAGCCGACGCCCCCATTATTAGCACTATATATCAATAATAAGGCTGCGTCCCTTAATATTAAATTCGCTTGCCCCAGCGTCTTACCAGGTATACTAACAACAACGTCAGCAGCAAGGCCGTCCATATGCCAGCTGTCCTTTTCTGGAGGCTTGACTCCCTTTATTTGGTTTTGCCTCTTAATCTCTTCATAATGATCCATTGTCCTATATCCATGGTTTATTGAGAAGGTTGCAAATGATCCAATATATGTTTTAATGAGTTGTAAAGCAAATATCAATGAAGGATGTAGCCTTAAATACGGGGCTCTCTGAAGGTTCGGATAGTTGCCTATTTTTGATGAAAAATCTATCAATTGGAGAAAACTTGTTATGTAATCATCTTGATTTGTCTCGTCGATCAAAATTAGGCCTGAATCTCCTCTATCCTGATGTGGATCAAAATAAATGTTTAATCTAACTTCTTCCGGCAATCTCCACAAATCTACTAAAAAATAATTTTTATCATCGCTTGTGTACCATTCATCATCGGGTCCCGGAAATCTGACATAATAGTTTGGTTCCAGTGATTTACCTACAGTGCCTGCAAATGCGGGATCGACTCTAAATGAAAGTATATCGTTCAAAACATTAAGACTCCATGCAGCTAAACAGCTACCCGCCAATCCTCCAGAAATCATATATGCTCCAGCGCCTGATTGAGGATTCATAACAATATAGCCTGTCCCGAACCAATCGTTTATCTGAAACTCCTGCTGTGGAATCGTTACTTCCATCCCGGCATTAATTGCATTAAGAATATCTGTTTTCACATCGTTTGAAACCTGAAGACTGTTGATATAGGATGAGATGTTTCCACTGTTGAGGGTATAGACAGGAACCCCTCTTTCATTTGCGATCTGGATAATCTTTATTGCAGAAACACTATCCACATTATAAATTTCTTCCAGCACCTTATGTTCATAGAAAGATGAGGTCATGCCAGATAGAACCATAAATTCCTTCTTCTTATTCATATTTCCATCTATGGGTATTGCCAGATGAATATTTCTATCAACATCGAAGCCAAGGCTTAATAGGCTGACTTTAAGAGGCATTCCAAATACATATTCGACTGAGACATCTATTGAAACTATAGCCTCTGAAATCCCCTTTATATCCACAACTTTCAAAAGCTGCTCTGCATTTTTGGTAGTTGCATTTAGTTTCTGAAAATAGGCAAGACCTGTAAGATAAAGGATTTCTCCGGCATAATCGTCAAGTGCTACATTTCCACCTGACTGTAATATCTCATCTAATTCTCTGAACTTCTCTGTCCTCACCAATACCTGATGTTCTGGTACTGTCTGCAAATTCATCACTGAGACGTAATACCCGCCCGCCATCACAATATTTTCCACATAATCACTCCTTCCATAAGGCATCCGAAAATCTATTCTAAATATCTGGCTTTTTCCAAACCCGATGGCCGAACCACTGGCTTTGATTTCACTATTGATGCGGATTTCCGGCTTTAGCTGCAACAAATATGCCGGAACATTATATAAACCTCCATATTTATCGACTAAAATGCTATCAGCATCTGTTGCCGGACTATAAGATAAACTGACTCTTCTGCCTGCCAGTTCAGGCGCTGTTGTGGTATAAGTTAATGGCGTACCGAATAGCTCTGTTTCCTCGTCAGAAACAGAAAAAGTTATTTTATATCGATAGTTGTCCGGAGTAGCAGCAAACGTAGTTGATGCTATAACGTCATATGGAAGGGTACCCAATAGATATTCGAACCATAATGCCTCAATTTCTTTTTGAAGTTTGACTGCGCCTGTTGTTCTATCGGCAAATATTGTGTCAAGATATGATTGAATGTCTGATTCATATGCTGCAACAGGGTCATTCTGGTTAACAGCAGATAAAAAAGTCGTTTGATTAAAGGACGGCAATTCTATATTCTCTGCTATTTCTTTATGTGTGCTCTTAAAACTTGGGTCTAAATCAACCCACATATCACCTGATCCTTCCAAAGCACCCCTCGATGGACCGTACGAGATGAAAGCTTGACACCATACATGTTCCAACCGCACGGCTGATACTGCTCCGCCTGATGTCATTGCAGTTAAAGGGATTCCACTGCTCGCTAAAGCTGTCAGCGCCATATTCGTATCATCTATCCCAATCCAGCTTTTGACATCTTCTATGGGTATTTCAACCGTTCCATAAACATACCTTGCAGGGATATTAGATGTCCTCAATAAGGAGATAAGAAGACTTACTTGATCGAAATCGTTACCTGCTTTTTCAAGAAGAGTTTGCTGAGCGCCTTTAAGAGAGCCATAATAGATTTCATTGCTAAAATTATTCCTGACATATTGATAAATTTTGAGCGCATTATATCCTAAACTTTCTGCCAATTCTCTTATTTCAGGTGTGAACTGGATTTCGATGCCATTTTCTTCCAAATCTGTCTCTGTCGGTGGGGTATTTTGAGTGGTAGTTGTATTATCTGAAGCCTGCGCTAATAAACCATCCAAAGAGCCTGCTGAGGCAATTAATATGGGAGCCTTGTCTTTCCCAAGTGCAGCTTTTTTCTCTAATGAATCATGAGTCTTAGGCTCTTGAATGTTCTGTTTCTCGATTTTTTCAAAAGTTTTAATTTCGGGTGTAGTGAAAGGCAGCCTATTCGGGTCGAATATATGCTTCTTTGGCGCTTTGACCTTCTCAAGGTGTGCCCTTGCCCTACTTATTGCAGCATCAGCTTCTGTTTTCGTCTTGGATTTATCTATAGCGGAAAGGTTATCGTTCAACTCTTTGAGATTGTCTTCATAATGCTTTACAAACTTATAATGCCTTTCAAGGATCTCCGGCGGCAGTCCTTTTTCCTTTAAGAATTTCTCAGTGTCACTGAATTGTTTCTTAATCGCTGTGTCGAGTCCCTCAATTTCCGACCTTTTTGTTTTAAGTTTGTTCTTTTTGGTGTCTGTGTCACTGGTCGTGTCAGTTAATGTCTTCTCTATATCCTCAATTGTCTTCTGAAATTTCTCCTCTGGTTTTTGTTTAGTCAGTCTACTTCCTTGTGATGATTTTTGATTGTTCTCTTTTTGCTGATTGCTGATAGCTGACTGCTGTTCGCTATTCTTGATAGCGTAGGCTATATCAACCATCCACCAAATGTCCAACAGAAAAAGAATAATACGATAATTGAAATGATTCTTATTAGAAAGTTTTGTTTAAAACCCATCTACCTCTCCATTACATGGAATGAAGGTTTTTACAATTTTAAAACTCTTCCCCAAAAGCTCCGTATGCAAAACTATTAAAACACAAGAGAAAAATAAATACTATCGTAAAAAACATTATTTTCTTGTAGTACTTTTAAATAATTATTTGTAGTACTTTTACTACAAACTAACTCATCTATAACATTCAAAGGGTCTATTTTTACGAGTATTGAATGAGCGGCTCCGTTTGGAATCGTCCATTGGATGCTTGCCTGTGAGCTTCCAAATGATGTAATCGTTTTAATTATCACTTCGTTCTGTCTCATTGAATTAATAGCCTACCCTTTGTTAAAATAATTTTATGGAAGGAGGTAAATAAAATGCCCTCAACTTTGAAAGAAGCAGTCAATTCTCTCAAGATATTGAAAAAGCCCGCCAAACTTAAAGGAAAGGTTTCAGACGAGCTTTTAGGGAAATATTCAGGCATTATCCCAAAAGGGAAAACATCAACTGAATTTATACGAGAGCTTAGAAGCTCATCATTTGGTAAGATGAAAAAGTAATTCATGGAGCGTGGAAGAATTCTTTTAGATACCGACGTCATTGTTAATTGGCTGATACAGGAGACTGAAACGGTATCCGACAAAGAACTTTGGAAAGCGCCGTATGGAATTGTAAAGCTTATCGAACATGGTGACGGTTTAGGAATCATTTCTCTCACAACACTCATGGAAATAAGATATTTACTCCGCCGCAAAAAATCATATACTGCCCGGCAGGTCGAAGATGACATATCAAAACTCATCACCATCTTTGATGTCATCATTCCAGATGAAATAAATTTGCTCAAGGCAAATACACTTCAGGCAGAGCATCCCCTTGACCCCTTTGATGCTATCCAACTCTCAATATGCATAGGACTAAAACCTGTTACCCTTATTTCAAGGGATAAAGATTTCTTAAAAATATCAAAACAATTCATCAATGCTTTAACCCCTGAAGAATTTTTAAATAGTATTTGAACCTTAGTATCCGTAATTTCTAACACCTCCTGCTGATGGATCACCATCATAAAACTGAACAACTATATTATCAGCTTGTGCAGGGCCTGAATTTTTAATATTGGCTGATATTGTTATTGTCTCACCTGCTGTCGGGGTTGGATTTGAGAAGGTGATGTCGCTTGATGAGATGGACAAATTTGGTTTTACATTTGCTAAGGCACGCAATGCCAGTGCTGTGCTGTAAGGGTCTTGAAGCCAGCTACCATCTGCTGATTGATTTGATGTTAAATAATTGATTGCATTTCCTAAAACCGTCGCATCAGTTGTTTCGCTGACTAATGCTAAATATGAAAGGGCTGTTTCGTATACTGTTGAAGGACTGCCACCAAATCCACCGTCCGCATTTTGATGAGCAATAAGATATGATGTTGCCTTATTTATCGCCGTCGCAATCGACGTTGTCCTTTGAAATTGCTGAAGAGTTGATGAAATTAAAGCGGTATAATAAACCTCGCTGTCCATTCCCGCCTTCAGTCCCCATCCACCATCAGGGTTTTGATTGCCGACTAAATAATTTACCGCATAATCTATCGTATTCTGATCCGCATAGTTAATCCTCTTTAACGCAGATAAAGCTAAAACCGTATCGAGATTGTCAACATCAGGACTGTCGTCTCCTGACCATGCGCCTGTCATATCGTCAAGGTATGAGATAAGCAAGTCTTGATCGGTTCCTGAAACCGAAAGTGCATGGATTCTTTCTGAAAGGTAATCGGTTGTCTCCAAGCCCTGCAACTGAAGCCATATGAGGGCATTAGAATAATTTGAAGTGCCTGTCTGATTCAGAATCTGTAATGTTTCTATAACGGAAACCGTCGAAGGCAATAGCTCCGTATCTGTTATATCGTTTCCCCATGAACCATCAGGGTTTTGAGTAGAGGTGAGGTAAGAAAGGCCATTTGTGATCTCGATGGTTTGGGCAGAAATGGAAAAGGCGAAAAGAAACTGAAATAAGAATAAAAATAGTATAGCCTTCTTCATTATATTCCTCCAACCGTATAATTCATATCTTTTATAAAAATCGCTTTGTTCATAAAAAAGCCATTTTCAGATAATTCTTCATACACTTTACGCTGGAGCAGGTTCACTCATTTTTTCATTTCCGGAGAATGCCAGCATGCCCATGAATACAAAACTTACGAAAGGTACCAGCATCAGCAATCCCAGCCATTTGTTTTTACCGGTATTTTCTGCTATGCACATCCAAAGACCAATCCATACAATAATATTTGCAATAGGAATAATTAGCAAAAGAATCCACCACCATGGTTTTCCTGCTGAACTGACTAATGTCCATAAATTGACAATGGGAATCCATGCAGTCCACGGTGCAGTGATCTGGAGTTTTCTGGCAATAAAGAAAAGGCAGAGACAAAAATATATGAAAAAGATGATATTTATGCTGAGGTCAATTGTTTTGTTGCCGGTATAATCGCCTGACAGAAAACGTACAATTCCCGATGAAGAAGCAAGGCCGCATCTTTTTGACGGAGAGGACTGAGGGAACATCAAGGGTGTTTGCGTGGCTGTTTTGGGGTCTGTCTTCTGTGGTCCAGTGAATGCAGCCTCCTTTTCCGGGGGGCGATAATGCTTTGGGGATTGCAGTGCAACAGGTGGCGTTTCCGGGGTTGCTGGCTGGTTCAATGCTACAAGGCCTGTCTCTTTGTTGATGTTTTGTCGTGCATAGTATGATTTCTCACTTATGATCTCATCCTGCTTCTTGCTGATTGCCCGGGCAATGTCGATCTTGTTTGGCCTGTCTTTCAGTATCTGTTCGCACCACTTCAGGGCTTCGTCATACCTCTTCATTTTCATGAGGGTGTCAGGTACCAAGATGACCGCCTGAGGTCCCCACCAGGTCGGGTCTTTTGTGTACGCCTGCTTTAAATAGAAAAAGGCTTGCTCATAGTTCTCCTTCTTTCGGTTGAGCTTGCCCATCTCATAGAGAACGTCAATATTGCCGGGAACCTGTTTCAGTGATGCCTGATAATATTGCTCTGCCAATACAAGATTCCCTGTTTTCCTTGCAATATCCCCTGAGAACCAATAGAAGGAAAAAGGTGAAATAATGAAAAAGAGAAGAGCCGTCATCACGGGTCCAAATACCGAAAGGAGTGGCCAGAGCATCCTTTTTGATCCTATTGGCGCTTCCCCTTGGAACCTTCTCGCCAATCCCCTGATCGTAAGAGCCAGAGGTGCCATGGCGAGGGGAATAAGAAGCAGGGTATTGAGGTATCCGGCGGAGATACCTGTTGAGTAATAGAAGATGAGTGATGATACAATAAGAAGCATGATTATTCCGGTGATAAAGCAAAAGGCCGAAATGAGGTCGGTTTTTGCATCTCTGGGGGAATAATCAAGCGCCTTCACCAGTCCGGGGTCTATGGTAGTTTTGTGTGAACGCTGGATGAGGTATCTGACAAAGGTAAGATATTCCTCTGAAGTTGATGCTTTTATTGTTATATTCCGTTTATTTCCGCCGGAGCCAATATAGTTTACGGTTGTCGCTCCGTATCCACCGATCACAAGGGCCGGATATTTCAGTTCCCTGATCATGTCCCACAGGATAAAGTCTCGCTTGCTCGAAAGCCCCCTCTCCATGGCAGTCCAGCCACGATACGTTATCTCTTCTTTTCCGATAGGCTTTTGGAGGACTGCGGATTTTCTGATATCCTCATATCCTTTTTCCGGAATCTTTGCCCTCAGTTCCGATATTATTTCTTCGGGTTTTTCAACAGCCCTGAGGCCAAAGACTATTTCTTTTGTCGATGTTCCCTCTGCCTTGATCAGCACCTTCACTTGCCGTTCTTTTATCCCGAGGTTACTGATCTCATTTATCGTCATACCTTCAATTTCATCCCATCTGGCTGTATTCTTCTTGAAGAGAAACGGGATGCCCACTGTAATCCCGGTATCCGATATCTCAATCACCGGGGTTTTTATCCTCCATACAATCACTGCAATGAATAAGACATCCATTACTACAAAGGGTATGATTCCGCCGGGGAATTCAATTGCGGTATATCTATCGATAAAATAAAACATGGCTGTGGAGAGTAAGACCATCACCGTGCCGATGATCAAAATGGCTTTCATGAAAGGTGATAGATAATAACGTTTAGTCATGGGGGTTATAGCTATCTTTTTGCATGATCCTTAAAAAGCACAATTCCTTTTCCATTCCCTTTTTTGATTGCTTTAAAAAAAGTAGCCTGTCCCTTTCCCTCATTTCCCTTTCCTCATTTCCGACTCCTTTTATTAGTCAATCCACTGAATGTCTATCTGATAACTCGATCTTGCTCCTTAGGTTGTCAATTTGCTCAAGAGACTTATAGAATCCCTTATACGCATCATATAACGTTTTCCCCAATATAAATAAAACGCAAAATGACGATGTAAATAGTAATAAATGGATTATTTTGGTATTTGTTAATAATAAGTAAACAATGAAGAAATAAACAGCTCCAGATACAAACGCCTCAATTACAATTTTCTTGAAATCATATATCATGAATTCTGTCTTATTAACCTCTTTCCCAGCTTTCTGACTTATAGATAGATAGATACGGAACAACTCATTCATAAAATCTCTGAATGATATTAACTTTAATACCCCAACCAAAAATATCACGATTATGACGCTTAGTGCGAAAATCTCTCTGAGATATAAAAAAGGATATAGTGATGAATAAAAGTAAGCTATAAAATAAGTAATTCCTGGAATTGTTGTAATATACCGCAGATATTTTCTTTGCTTTCTCAAGGATGAAAAAGAAATGTTTTTTTCTGTTAGCCATGGTTCAATTTCTTTCGATATTATTGGTTCAATATCGGCAATATATCTTTTAAGCATTTTTGCTTTTGAGATAATCAGATAAAGCACATATCCCATTGCGTTGGTCATCAAATATGCTTTGGTTATCTTAAGCCCCATAGAACGATTGAAGAAATAGATAATTAGAACTACGAAAAATAAACCAGTTATATTACCTATCCAGCTTACTATCCGTATCTTTTTAAATTCTTTAATATTATCTAAAAGGTTTTTTGTTGTCATGGATTCCTTAACCATGATAATAAGGTAAATATTATCCCCATAGTGATACAATCACCAGTAGGTATTGCTTCAGGAACTCTTTCAATGCAATACCAAACAATACCAATAAGAGAGGTTATTAACGTTAATGTCGAATACTCGTCAAAAAGCACAGCTATAGTAGTAGCCCAAGCAGATAACCATAACGTAAGAGTAATAAGACCTGTGATGAGAGCCGCAAAAATTGTAACAATTGCCCAGAAAAATACTGCTATTAAAAAGCCCGCAACAATTGGTCCAGCAATTGCAATAAAGAAAAAGGTGTACCACTCCCACCCATTCTGTGGATACCAAGACCCGCTTATGCCACCACTGATCATATATGCCCCTGCTCCTGTATTGGGGTCTATAATTATGTAACCGCATCCTGTCCAACCATTAAATGTGATGTCTGTCTTCGAAACAGTAACTATCTTCCCTGCGTTAACTGCATTTCTTATATCCTCGATAGTTCCTGAATCAATCTGCAACTGTGGCAATATAGAATTTATGTTTGCTTTATTAATTGTATATATTGGTATTCCTTGCTCATTGGCAATTTTTAAGGCCTTCACTGCAGAGATGCCTTCTCCTGGATTTTCAGTACTTGAGAATAATTGCTCTGGTATAGCATGCTCTAGTGCGGATGAGTTTTGACCAGAAACATATACGAATTGTTTAGATTTGTTTAAATCTCCATCCAATGCCTTAACAAGTGTCAAAGCTCTATCTACATCCATAGCCAGTCCGCCAAGTCTTGCTGAGAGTGGAGTACCAAAGAAAGAATTTACTTTCAACTCAAATGAGAACATAGTCTCTGACGGGAGTCTAATAGCTGTGATGCCCATAGTTTTTGCACTAACAAAATCAATCGCATCAAGCTTTGCATAATATGAAAGTGCCGAAGAATAGAGCAAATCCCCAAGAATGTCGTCCTTTGTTAATCCCGTAAAATCCAGAGCCTCAAGTTTCGCCTTTGTCGTCTCAAGTTTTGCCTTTAATGCCTGCATCTGCTCTGGAGAGATTCTTCCCAGATCAATAGCAATACCAAGATATTCTCCTGCTTCTATCTGATTCGTTATCACATCAGCACTTTCATTAGGAGCGGTAAAGGTCATCTTAAAGGTCTCTGTATTCCCCATTCCAACAGATGTTCCAGTTGCTACAACAACGCCATCTATTCTCAGTTCCGGTTTGAGATTTATTAAATACGCAGGTAATGAACTTGGCAGCTCATTTGGCTGTATCGGTGTCCCATCTGCATGCGGCTTGGGAAGATAAGAATTGATTACATTTTCATCTGCTTGTGTTGTAGGCGAATAGCTTAATGTTATCTTTTTACCTGCAAGTTCAGGAAGGCTCTTTGTAATATTTATTGGTGTGCCAATAATTTCATCGTACATATCTTTAACGACATTAAAGTTCAATTTATGTCTCATGCTATCGGGTATGCTTGAATATGCGGCTCCCTTAACAATCATCCTGTAAGGTAATGTGCCAAGCAGATATGGGTATTCCTTTTTGATAATCTCCTTTTTCCCAAGGATGTCTCCAACCGTTGCATTCGGATAATTCTGTGTTATGTAATTCTGAACCCTCGTTTGATAATCCGTCATCTGTTGCTGTATATATGAAGAATTTACATTCGTTACATATCCTTCTGTCTCATTGATTGTAGCTGTTGACGTTATCTGATCAACAAATGCTTGAGCATCAAAAGGAACTGCTGATTTGATATCTATTCCTTGAGTGTAATTGTATTGTTTAAAGCTTGCGTCAAGAGGTATCCACGTATCCCCTACTTTATGCCTTGCTCCTCTTGATGGAATGTAATCGATCCAGGCTTCTACGTAAACATGTTCGATTCTTGCGTATTCAATTGTTCCGCCGACTGTCATTCCTTTTGTAGGTATCTTTGCAGAGGCAAGAAGTCTCAATGCCTCCATTGAGTCTGAAAAATTACCCGCCCAATTTTATACTTTCTCGATTGGAAGTTCAATGGTCCCTTGAGCATATCTTGCATATATGCCGGATGCGCGAAGGAGCGCTATAAGAAGACTGCTGGTATCTATTGCGTTACACTGCTTTGTCTGAAGACAATAATCCGCACCTTGAATGGAACCATAGGTTGGTACAAATTCAATGTTGTTCCGCACCCAGTTATAAATTTTGACAGGGTTGTGGTTTAGTTCCGTAGCCTTTGCCTGTATTGCCGGCGTAAACTTGACTTCTATCGTCTCAGCCAAATCAGCAGATGTTGGAGGATCGGCAAGAGCGAGTAAGACAGGGGGCTGGGATTGGGTGTCGGGGATCGGAGAATTTAAAAGGCCCTTTAATGAACCATTTGATGCGACAAGGATGGGATCGTTATCCGGTAATCCCCCCAACCCCCCTTTAGCAAAGGGGGGATTTATTAATAGTTCCGATAGAATTTGTTTCTTATGCTGACCGCTGAAAGCTGATAGCTGAGCGCTGTCTTTAAGGAATTGTTCCGGACTTGTCCTCGGCTCTATAAAAATGGGCTCCGCTGTCCGGTGTGGAAGTTTGTTTGGGTCTAAAGGGATGTGCTTCTTTGGAGGCTTTACCTTCTCAAGATGTGCCTTTGCCCTACTTATCGCAGCATCGGTTTCTGATTTTGTCTTTGCATTATCTATCGCATCAAGGTTGGTCTTTAATTCATTGAGATTGTCTTCATAATGTCTTACGAACTTGTAATGCCTCTCAAGTATCTCCGGCGGTAATCCTTTTTCCTTTAAGAATCTCTCAGTGTCACTGAATTGTTTCTTAATCGCTGTGTCGAGTCCCTCAATTTCCGACCTTTTTGTTTTGAGTTTGTTCTTCTTTGTGTCCGTGTCAGTGGATGTGTCTGTGAGGATTTTTTCTATGTCGTCGATTGTTTTCTGGAATCTCTCCTCGGGCTTTGGTGTATTTGGCTGTGTTTGAGACGAAGACTGACTGGTTAGTTGCTTACTGCTTCCTGCCGCCTGCTTGCTGTCCGCAGCGGCGAATGCGACGATATCAAAAATTCCCCCGAATGTCCAACAGAAGAAAAATAGAATGATGACTGAAATGACTCTTATAGGCTGGCTATATCTGAAGTCCATTTATTCCTCCAAGACTACAGATTCAGTAGCCATTTCAAAATGTCCTTCACGCATCCACCAGAAAGATTGATGCATTTAATAAAAAAAAGCAACTACCACTTTTAGTAGGGGTCTATCACTTAGAATCTTCCATAATACATTACTTTGTCACTATGACTGCATCTTGAACATGTCATAGAATGTTCTACCATAAATGAAAATAAAAATCTGTCATAAAAGATATTATTTTCTTGTAGTATTTTTACTACATTCCTTGTCATATTTTTTATGACAAACCCAGCAACAACTGAATTCAAAGGGTCTATTTTAACAAATAAGCGAAACCGTGTTTCTCATAACCTTCCGGACCTTATAATTGAAATGATAAGCCAGATGCCGAGGAGGAAGGCAAAGCCAAAAGACAGTAGTCCAAGGAAAGATATGCCAAAGATTTTTGGACCTGTGCCCGTAGCCTGCATTATAGCTGAACTTAAAATAATGGCGCTTATAACCAGACTGAATGCAATCCTGTTGCTTGAACGGTCCATATCCCTTATAAACTTATCGAGCCCGATATGAGTAAGTTTCATATGAATATCATCTTTTAAAACCTTTCTAATAAAATGTTTCATCTGCTTCGGGAACAGGACTGCAAAGTCACCTATTTCATCAAAATATTTCAGGGTCTTTTCATAAAGCTTCGACGGGCTTATACGTTCTTTAATAAGCTTTGAGGCATAAGGCTCAACAGCAGCAATAAAGTCAAAATCAGGGTCAAGCTCAGTTCCTATATTCTCGAGGATCAGCATTGCCTTATTGATAAGGAGAAGGTCTGAAGGGATTTTCATATTATGCTTTATTGCAAGATGGGTTATAGTATCCATGTATTCTGCAAAATTTATTTCCTTTAAAGTAATGCCATAAAGTGGCTCTAGAAACTCAGACAGGTCTGCCTTGAATTCTTTTCTGAGGATGGTGAGGTCTGCTTCTTCGCCGATAAGGCCGAGCTCGATATACTGGTCAATCAATTTATCAAAATCCCTGTTAATAAGTG
>Ga0299912_10002637_pt1 | contig 14702 bp, 16 predicted proteins | sample RVTome_2_FD_207667 | JGI IMG/M metagenome (GOLD analysis project Ga0299912, IMG submission 207667) | Soil microbial communities from uranium-contaminated site in the Upper Colorado River Basin, Wyoming, United States - RVT95D214 (version 2) ... | reverse complement strand
GAAATTTTCTGGACCATTCTGGCCTTGTGCATTTCTACGGGAATCTCTTGGCCGTTCCAGAGTTTGATGAGCATGTGTCCCCCTTTGGTGGATTTGGATTAGAGGACCTTCTTCAAGGTCCTGATCAGCCGCTCGTTCTGCTCTTGGGTGCCGATGGTGATGCGCAGAGCGTTGGGAAAGCCGTACTCTTTGATGACACGGGTGATGACCCCTTTCCGTTGAAGAGCTTCGAAGACAAGCTGGCTGTCTTTGGCGAAATCGACGAAGATGAAATTGGCGAAGGTGGGGAGATAAAAAAGGCCCAGTTTCCGGTAGGCCTCATAGAGGAAGGCCTTGCCCGCATCGTTGCAGGCTTTGCCCCGACGGATATGCCGCTCGTCGTCCAGGGCCGCCATTCCCGCCACCTGGGAAAGCCGGTTGACGTTGAAGGAGATGCGCAGCTTGGACAGGCCAACGATGACCTCGGGCGCGGCAATAGCATAGCCCAGACGGAGGCCGGCCAAGCCGTAAATCTTGGAAAAAGTGCGAAGGATGACGATATTTTTCCCTTGCCGGAAATAGTCGAGTCCGCGGGGATAAGCCGGGTCGTCGATGTACTCCTGGTAGGCTTCGTCCAGAATCACCAGGACATGGTCCGGAAGGCGGCGGAGAAAAACCTCCATCTCGTCCCGGGTGACCATCGTCCCCGTGGGATTGTTGGGGTTGGCGATGTAGACCAGCCGGGTATCGGGCCTGATGGCGGCCAGCATGGCCTTCAGGTCATGGGCGTGGTTCTTCATGGGCGCTTCGATGATTTCGGCGGCGGAGATATGGACGGCGATCTTGAACCAAATAAAGGCCGATTGGCTGGCCACCCCGCTTGTTCCCGGCCCCAGGTAGGCCAGGGTGAGCAGGGGCAGGATCTCCACCGAGCCGTTGCCCAGAAAAATATTATCCGCCTTCAGGCCGTGACGCTTGGCCAGCTTTTCCTTTAAATAATAACAATTGTCGTCGGGATAGTAGGACGAGTCGCGGAGGGCCTTTCTCATGGCTTGCAGGGCCAGGGGGGAAGTGCCCAGGGGGTTTTCGTTGGAGGCCAGCTTGATGATTTCGCCGCGCAGTTTCAGCTGGCGCGCTACCTCTTCAATAGGCCTGCCCGGCTTGTAGGGACTGATCTTCTGGAGATAGTCTCTAGCTTTGATCACCTGGCCTCCTGGGCTAAATAATGGGATATCCACCCGACGATCAAGAAGGTCTATTTTCCTCAGATTTTCTGCAAAATGCAATCATTTTTTTACAAGCATCTCCCTCTGCACGTCCCTCCATTCAAAACGAAGAGCAGTGCTCTCATGACGCCAGCCCTTACCCGCCCTTGCGCGAAGCCCGCCCACCCGCACCACGCGCTGCGGGCGGGCAAGAGCTGGCGTCATCCTGCTCCTCCGGCTTTTAATGGAGCCCCTCCGTCGTGCCACCCCTCCCTATGAATAATCGTATGGGAGATGCTTGAATTTCATCTATCTAAGGTAAATTCCCAGGCGCACCAGGAGTCGACGGGGTGGGGGCCGGGCGGGCAGTGGAGGCAGCGCGTCTCGATTCGTGGGTCCACGGTCCGGGCGAATCCGGCATACTCGACCAGGCCGACCTCCCGGCAGGGAAACTCGGCCAGGCCCTGGCGCTTACGCGCTTCCTGCACGCGGCAGCTCTTCATGCGGAAGATGCAGCGCCGGTCGCTCACCTCGCTCACTTCCTGGACGTTGATATGGGCGTAGAGCCGGAACGCGAGCGCCCGGACCAGGGCCGGGATCCCTCCGCCCGGCTCCAAACCCAGACGTTTCATGATCCGCTTGGCCTCGATAACGGTGAAGGCCTCCCAGGCTTTTTTGTCGAGGGCAATGGCCGCCTCAAGGCCGTAAGCCTCCTCGACTGCCCGGAACCAGAGTCCGTCGTGGGCCAGCCAGTTGAGGGCCGCGTCGCGCAGCCACTCCCGAAGCTCGTCGACGGTGAGGTGTTCGATCTCCTTCTCTCTCACAAGAGGGCATCTCCTTATCTTTGATCTATCTATCAAAAAGAGGAGGGGTCCTGTCGCGGCTGGTAAAAATGCTGTCCGGCATGCCGGACTTTTCTGATCCGTCCCCAGCGCAGAAGCCTGTCCAGGGCCGCCTGGAGAGTCTGGCGGTCGAGCCCCAAAGAACGCCCGAGGTCGTCCGCGGTCGCCGGCCGCCGCTCGACCAGGCCCAGAACCCGCAGCGGTGCCTGTCCCAGGCTGGCGGCCGATTTTCGGCCGCGGAAGGAAGCCACCACTTCACAGGCCGGCCCGAACTCGCGGCAAATCCCGGCCAGCTCGCGGGTGGAGAGCGGCCGGGCATAGGGTTCGGACGGCGGCCGGACGACCGTGTTGAGCTGCACTTTATCCGGCCGGATGCGGGCCAGGGCCTTCTTCAAGGCCCGGAGGTGGGCGGGAGAATCGTTCACGCCTTTGACCAGCATGATTTCCAGCCAGATTTTCCCCTGATAGGCCTTCCGGAAGGCAGCCAGTCCGTCGATGATCCGGCCCAGGGAAATCGAAGGGTGCGGCCTGTTGATCCGGTTGAAAATCAAGGTCGAGGCCGCATCCAGGGAGGGCACTACCAGGTCCGCGGCCAGAAGGTCCCGCCGAACCGCTGGCTGGGTCAAGAACGAGCTGTTGGTCAGGACCGTAACCGGGATGTCGGTAAATTTTTTGATGGCGCGGATCATCCGGCCCAGGCCGGAGTGAAGGGTCGGCTCGCCCGAGCCGGAGAAGGTGATGGAATCCACCCGCCCGGCTTTTTTTATGGCTTTCCGGACCTGTGAGACGACTTCCTTGACCGGAACAAAGCTCTTGCGGCGTCCGAGCGTCCTCCGGCTCGGCCCGAGTTGACAGTAGATGCAGTTGAAGGAACAGGTTTTATAGGGCAGGATGTCCACTCCTAGAGAAAGGCCGAGACGGCGCGAAGGCACCGGGCCATAGATGCGGAGGCGATGCGCGGGGCGGCCTGCCGTGCCTTTTGTCACGAGACTTTGTCCTTCATGACGGCCATGAACCGCCGCAGCGACCGGTCGTAGGTCCGTTCCACGGCATCCGGGAAAAAGCAGGCCGGAAGCTCTTGCATGGCCCAGTGGTATTGAAGGCATTCGCAGCAAACCCCTTTCCGGCTGCAGGGCTCGTAGCTGCAGTTGCAGGCTTTGACGTTCTTTTCCGCGCGGCATTCTTTCATGGAAACATCTCCTCTTCTCCGCCGGGCCACCCCTCCCTATGATGCCTGGGATCGGAGATGCTATTTTCTCTCATAAAGTAAGCGCTCCCTCGTTGGAAGTCAGATTTTCCGATAGGCGATTTTCCAGGAGTCTTTCCTCATCTGGAGGGCGTCGGACAAGGCCGTGCGAAAGAGGTCCACGGCGTCCCGGGCGCAGTGGACGTTGGCCGGGGGCAACCCGCCCAAAAGCTCCAAAATTCTTTCGATTGTCACGGCCACCAAGGCCTGCTGAAGAGATCGGCCGCCGGCCAGCTCCGTCACCGCCTGGGCGCAAGCCGCGCTCGCCGCGCAGGCCTGGGCGGTGAAAGTGCACTCGGCAATCCGGTCGCCTTCGAGCTTCAGGAAGAGATCAATCCTGTCGCCGTCCTCTTTCTCGGCGCGGGCATAGCCGTCCGGCCGGTCGATGGGCCGCATATTGAAGGGTTGGAGGATGCGCTCCGTGGCCTCCTCGGAGAACTGCCGGCGGAGCTGTTCTCGAGCGTCTTCCTGTTGAGGCGAAGGTTTGTCGTTCATCTGACTTTCCTGTATTTCTCGGAAGAGTATGATGACATAAATAAATATGGGGAAACAATCCTTATGAAATGAGCGACAGACATCTCATTTCCTATTTAGCACCAGTCCTAGTATACTTAGGACCATGAAAAATGCGTATGGCGAAAAAGAAGCGAAGGCCGGGCTCACGGCCAAGCTCCCCGCCCTGGAGACTTTCTCCAACCAGTTCCGGCAATACGAGATCGCCATCGACATCCCCGAGTTCACCTCGGTCTGCCCCAAGACCGGGCAGCCTGATTTCGGCACAATCATTATCCGCTACGAGCCGGCCCAGCGATGCCTGGAGCTCAAATCGCTCAAAGAGTACATCCAGGCTTACCGGAACCTGGGCATCTTCTACGAGAACGCGGTCAACCGCATCCTGGAAGATGTGGTCCGCTCCTGCCGCCCGGTCTGGGCCGCGGTCAGAGGAGAGTTCAACCCGAGAGGAGGCCTCAAGTCGGTCGTCGAAGCCCTCTACCCGCGTCCGCGCCGCAGTAAGCCCGGCCCGGCCTGAAGCGGACACGGCGTTTATATCATGACAAAGTCGTTGGTGGCTGAGAATCAAGGTGCCGATAGGTTCAGCATTTAGGCCAGGCGGTCACCAACAATCCCCCCAGGCGCAAAAAATCATGGAGCAAACCACGAAGCTGGGCAAAAGCGACCTTTTGATGGTTTTGGCCGTCCTCATCTGGGCCCTTAATTTTTCCGCGCTTAAGCTCAGCCTGCCTTATTTCCCCTCGCCCCATGTCTACAATTTCCTTCGCCTGCTCATCGCTACCTTAATATTATTTATAGCCCTCCGGCTCCGGGAGGGTTCGGTGTCGGTGACCCTGCCGGACCTGCTGCGGCTGGCCGCGGTCGGGGTGATGGGGAATTTTCTGTACCAGGCGCTGTTCATCCAGGGTCTGGAGCTGACCAGCGCCTCAAACGCCTCGTTCATCCTGGCCACCACTCCGATATCCGTCGCCCTGCTGAGCATGCTCCTCAAGCACGACCGCCTGCATTGGCCCTCCTGGCTGGGGATCGCCGTTTCTTTCGGAGGCCTGTACCTCATCATCACCCGCCAGTCGGGAGCTCTCAATATGGGCGGGGTGAGCATCAAGGGCGACCTGATGATTTTGATCGGGAACATATTCTGGACGCTTTATACGGTTTTTTCCAAGCCACTGCTCGATCGTATATCGCCCCTGCGGCTCACGGCCTGGACCATGGCCGCCGGAACGGTGGCCTATCTGCCCCTGGCCGGGCCGCCGCTCCTGCGGATGGACTGGCAGAGGCCGCCGCTCGGCGCCTGGGCCGGCCTGGGCTATTCCTCTTTTTTCGCTATCGTCCTCGGCTTCGTCTTCTGGTACACCTCAGTTCAGCGGGTGGGGAATTCCCGCACAGCAGTGTACGGCAACATCACGCCTGTCCTGACCGCCCTCTCCGCCCATTTCATCCTGGGAGAGCGGTTGTCCCCCTTCCAGGCCCTGGGCGCGGCCATCATCCTGGCCGGCGTGTATTTGACGCGGTCGGGCTACCGTTTTTTCCTGCGGACCAAGATCCCCTCCAGCAACGGGGCCTAGGCCCAAAGAAGCATCTCCGTTTGTGCAATTCACTATCGGTGCCGGAATCGCCCCCGGGCCCCTGGAGAACCAGTCTCTTTGGAGGGGGAACCCGCTTCGCGTTTCCCCCTTCCAACGCTCGCCGCAAAAGAGCCGCGGCTCGCTGCCTCCCTTTCTCGCGCGGGGCAAGAGCCTCGCGCCGAGACCAATGGGGCATACCCCCTTGGATCCCCCGACAATCGGCTCTCATCGGCAAGCCGCGTGGAGCCGATTGTCCCGTCGGTTCCCCCCGTCCCAAGGACGGGACCCCCCTCCGACCTTTCCGGAGACGCCATCGAGCTACCTCCTATTTCCCTAGGGGGGTCGGAAGGGTAAATAAATTTTAAAGAAGTTTGGAGGCGTCTCCGCAAGGGGGGCGATGCCGACACCTCTTTGAAATCACATATTTGCTGCCTGAGCCGAGGGGATTTTAACCCAATAAGTGATATAATCTAGCCCTAAGAAGCGCCTTATCTATCCGGCCGATTATCGGCGGCGAAGCAAAGAAGGAGGAGCCATGGCCCGTAGCGCTTACAAGAGCGCCAAGAGAAGCAGGGAACTCTTACGTCAAAAAAAACAGGAAGAAAAACGGTTGAGACGGCAGAGCAAAGACAAGCCCCCGGAGGAAAGCCAGGAGCCTAACGCCGGCGAACCGACTCCCCAGCAAGGGACCTCCGAGTAGAATTCCCGAGGCCCGTCCGGCTCCAGTCGCGCGCCTCACGAGTTTTTGCCAGGGGGGAGATCGGACCATCCCAGACGGCGCCCTAGCGCAGGCCGAGCACCTTGTGAGCCTGGAGGGAGAGGCGCAGGTTGGACAAACCGGCTTGCAGCCCCCGGGTCATGAGCTTCAGGCTTTTGGCCATACTCCATTGTTCCATGGACTGCGGCTGGAGGAGGATGGGGATATTTTCCGGAAAGTCCCGGCGCATTCTTTGGACAATGTCCAAGGTCAGATCCCGGGTGACGATGAGCTTCACTTCCCGGGCCCGTCGCCTGTATTCCTTGCGGACGGCATAGGCTCTGGGCTTGGGCGAGACCGTGTACCAATCCACCGGCAGCCTCTGGTAGAAGAGGCCGTTCGTTTCCACCTGAATCTTATAGCCTTCTTTTTTTAGGGCGCGGGCCAGCCCGCCGACATTCTGCCCTAGCGGCTCGCCGCCGGTCAGGCAGACCCAGGAGGCCGGATAATTTTTTCTTATTCGATCCAAGCGGGCCAGAATATCCCGGAGGCTGAGGAAGGTTCCGCCCGTCCAGGCGGATTTTGTATCGCAGAAACGGCAGTGGAGGCGGCAGCCGGCCAGCCGAACAAAGAGCGTGGGCTCGCCCTGGCGCAGGCCTTCGCCCTGAAGGGAGGCGAAGACCTCAGCGGTCCTCAGTGTAGGTGGCTGAGGCATCTTCGGATTCCCAGACCGTGACGGCCCTGACCGGAAAATGCTTTTTCAACTCCTCGAAGAATCGCCGGGCCAAATTTTCGGCGGTGGGGTTGAAATCGTAAACCTCGTTGAGTAGGGAATGGTCGGGCAGGACCTTGGCCAGCCTTTTTTTAATTTCGACAAAGTCGAGTCCGATCCCGGTTTTATCCAGCTCTCGGACCTCAACCCGGACCTCGACCTGGAAGGAGTGGCCGTGCAGCTTTTCGCACTTGCCCTTGTATTCCTTCAGATAATGGGCGGCTTGGAATTTGTCCCGGACTCGCAGTATCCAGCTCATATTTTTCCTTCCTTCTCCAGCCGGGCCAGAAGAGGGTCTTTCATCCCCACCTCTTCCCAGGCTCGCCGCCTCAGCAGGCAGGCCGGGCAGTGGGAGCAGGGAACCTCGTTCCCGCCGTAGCAGGAGATCGAATGGGAATAATCCGCGCCCAGTTCCAGGCCCAGGCGGATGATCTCGCTTTTTTTCTGGCGGACGAAGGGGGCCACGATGCGGATGGGCCGGCCCTTGAAATCGGATAAAGTGCCGCTGCGGATGGCCCTTTCCATGCTGATGATGAACTCGGGCCGAGTGTCCGGATAGTCGGGCGAGTCGATGGTGTTGAAACCGCAGACCAGGTCCTGGATTCCCCGCGGCTCGGCCCAGGCCGCGGCCAGCGCCAGAAAAATTCCGTTCCGGAAAGGGACATAGGTCGGCGGCGCCCATGTCCCCGGCTCCGGAAGCTTGTCCAGTTTGGGGACCGGAATATTCGAATCGGTGAGGGCCGAGCCTCCAACCTGGGTCAGGTCCACCTTGAAGAGGACGGGTTCGAGCCCCAGCCGGGCCGCGGTGACGGCCGCCAGGTCGATCTCGACCCGATGTCTCTGGCCATAATCGAAGGTCAGGGGATGAACGATTCGGTAACGTTTGTGGGCCCAGGTGAGGGCCGTGGTGGAGTCGATACCGCCGGAGAAAAGAACGAGGCAGGAGTCCATTGGATATAAGGCCGCTTTCATACGGATGATAGAGGAATGGGGCGGGATTTTCAATATTCAAGATTCGCTTAAGGGGATGACCGGAGCGATGTCGCTCCCGGGAAGGTTTTTAACGCCGTTCCCTTCGCCGTCTTCTCAGCGCCTGCGGAACTCGCACCTCAGGTCAAGACTTGTAGAATGTCTCTTGGAATTACCGGCATTTTTCATGTTCAGAAAGAGGCTCAAACATCCTCGGCGCCCCCAAAGCGGGGTCCCTTCGAAGCCGGCTCGGGAAGGCTAAACCTTCCCTGATGGTCGCTTCCATCGCTCCGGCCATCCCCTTGATATGATTTCTTGACTCAACAAGGGCATATGATATTATTTTGATTCTTGAAAATAAGGGAGTGAGATAAAACGTGCCCGAAGAAATGCCAGAGAGCTCGGCCGGCGAAACTCCGGCCGTCGAGCGTGGGTTTCGTCTGCTGGACCAGGCCGGGGTCGCCGAGGGCCTGACCGTCCGGGATGACCAACAGCCCTTGGCTTGGCTTCTCGACGCGGCCCGCACGGCCAGGCGTCACGGCCGGCGCCTCAGACTGGTAGATTCGGGCCAGCTCGATGTCTCGAGCCTGGAGTGGCTGGCCAAGGCCGGAGCCGTCCTTTACACGGCCGATGATATTCGTCCCGATGTCCCGGCCTTGGTCCGCATTCGAAAAGCGGGACGGGCCCCGGGCGGCCGGACTGTTTTTTTCCTGTACGGCCCGGTCGAGGCCGCTCCGGCGGCCGGAGCGTTGTCCCTGGAAATGGTCATAGAGCTTGTCCGCAGCGGAGTCGACCTGCATGTTTCGAACCGGAAGAAGCCGCGCGACCCGGCCGCCCTCCTTGGGCTGGCGGCCTCCCGGCGCGCCGGAGGAGCCGAGGTTGTCTATTATCATCATGGCCCGCTGATGACAGAGCTCGCCGACCTCACCGCAGCGGGGGCCTGGGTCCATATCTCGAGCTCAAACCGCGACTTCAACGCTGCGGAGCTCGCTTTGGTCCGGGATATCGGACGGGCCGGCGGCGGCGGTTTGGTCGTTCATGTGGACACCAGAATCGAACGAGTGGTGCTCGATGAAATCCGGAAAAGCGGCGCTCATTTCATTTTCAACATTCCTTTTGAAAAAACACTTTGGCGGCCATCGCTTCCCTGGCGCGCTTACTATCTTGATACGACCTTTCTGCCTTAGAAAAGACAGAATTGGTCGAAGGACATCCCGAGAACGATTTTTTTCGAGGACGTTCCTGGCAGGTCCGGCAAAAACAGTTTATGAGAGTTGTTCGCCACCACTAATTGTGTTCCATTTTGGTGTCAACCCAAAAAAAAGTATAAAAAGGTATTGACAAACCCAAAAAAAAGTCTATAGTTTGAATTAAAGAAATAGGAAATTGAGAGTTAGAGATTAAAAGGGACACTAAGCAAAGTGAGGGGATATACAAGAATCGTGCCATGAAAGTCGCGTTGCTCTACAGTTCGAAAAACGGGATGGCCGGGTCGTTTTGTTCCTCAAAGTCCGCCGAGACTTGGAAGGAAGAAGACGACGAGCCTCCACCCGACATGCTCGCTGAGTGCGACTCGGACGAGACCATTCAGGCGATCAATCGAGCGCTCAGCGAGAAGCATGAGGTTTTTCCCATCGAATCCGACGAACAGGCTTACGAACATCTGCGCCGAACAAAACCCGACCTCGTCTTCAACATCGCCGAACGGCTGTACGGACCCAGCCGCGAATCCCATATCCCGGTGCTGTGCGAAATCTTGGGGATACCCTACACCGGCTCCGACCCGTTGACTCTGGGCATCTGTCTGGACAAATCACGGGCCAAGGAGATCCTGACCTACCACGGCATCCCCAACCCGCCTTTCCGGGTGGCCGAGGCCGATTCCGGTCTGCCCCGGAACATCGTCCTGCCCGCCATCGTCAAGCCGTTGTACGAGGGGTCGAGCAAGGGCATCAAAAACAATTGTGTGGTCCGGACCATGGATGAGCTGGCGGCTCGGGTGGCCGAGGTCACCGGCCTTTACGGTGAGCCGGTCATCATCGAGAAGTTTCTAGACGGCCGCGAATTCACTGTGGGCCTGCTGGGCAACCATCCCCGCTACGAGGTCCTGCCCATCGTCGAGATCGACCACAGCCTGCTGCCCGCCGGTTCCAACCCCATTTATTCTTACGAGGCCAAGTGGGTGTGGGATACGCCCCAGAATCCCCTGCCTATTTTCCGCTGCCCGGCCGACATCCCCGGCAGGCTGGCAGGTCGAATTACCGATATCGTGAAGCAGGCCTGCCGCGTGCTCCGTGTCCGGGACTGGTGCCGGGTCGATGTCCGGCTGGACGAAAAAGGCGAGCCCAACATCCTGGAGCTCAACCCTCTGCCCGGGGTCCTGCCCAACCCCGAGGAAAACTCCTGCCTGCCCAAGGCCGCCCGCACGGCGGGCTACACCTATTCGGGGCTGATTCTACGGGTCGCCCAGGAAGCGGCCGAACGGTACGGGCTGAACCATGAATAACGGCAAGCCTTTGGTCGGCGTCGTCTATGAGGTCTTCGTCCCCAATCCGAAGGCCGAGACGAAGGAGTTGTCCGAGGAGACGGTGGAGGAGATGGCCAGGGAGGTGTACGAGGCCGTGCTGAGCCTGAGCTACCCGGCCGTCCTCATTCCGGTCAAGGAAAGCTTCCTGGGTTTCCTGCGCCGCATCCATGAGGTCAGGCCCGACGTGGTCATCAACCTGTGCGAGAGCTTCAACGGCACGACTCAGATGGAATCCAATGTGGCCGGCATCTACGACCTGCTGCGCATCGCCTTCACCGGCAACGCCATGAGGGCCTTGAGCCTGTGCCAGGATAAGTTCAAGGCCAAGGCGGTGCTGGCCTCCCACGGCCTGCCCACGCCCGCCTGCCGGCTGATCACTTCCGCCGACCAGCCCGTGGACCTCAAGTTCCCGGTGATCGCCAAGCCCAACAGCGAGGACGCCAGCATGGGCGTCACGCCCCACTCGGTCGCTCAGGATGAGGCTTCTCTGCAGGCGCTCATCCGGAGCATCCTGGTCCGCTTCGCCCCGCCCATCCTGGTCGAAGAATACATCAACGGCCGAGAGTTCAACGTGGCCGTCCTGGACGGTGATGAGCCGCGGGCCCTGCCCGTCTCGGAGATCGATTTCGCGGCCATGCCCAAGGACCTGCCCCGCATCATCAGCTACGAGGCCAAGTGGTTCGAAGACAACGAGCTGTACATCAAAACCCCGCCCATCTGTCCGGCGCCCATCGACGACGACCTCCGCGGGCGGCTGCAGGATTATGCCCTGCGGGCCTTCCGGGTAATGGGCTGCCGGGATTACGCCCGGGTCGATTTTCGCATGGACAAGCGGGGCCGCCTGTTCATCCTGGAGGTCAACCCCAACCCGGATGTCAGCCTTAACGCCGGCTATGCCCGGGCCTTGAAGGCGGCCGGGATCGAATACGGACAGTTCTGGAAACAGATCATCCACAATGCCCTGCACAGGAGCGGAACGAATGGTGCGGCCCATGGTCCGGTCAGATAGGGAAGCGGTCATGAACATATTGCGCCAGACGGCCATGTTCACCCCGGAGGAGGTCCAGGTGGCCGCCGAAGTCATGGACGCCGCCCTCGACCGGCCGGAGCAGGAGGACTACTCCTTGGCCGTTTGGGAGGAGGAGGAGGGCGGCCGGGTGACGGGCTACGCAGCCTACGGCCCCACGCCGCTCACCCAGGGCACTTACGACCTGTATTGGATCGCCGTCTCGCCCGACCGCCAGGGTTCGGGCCTGGGCCGGCGGCTAATGGATTGGGTGGAGGACCGCCTCCGGGAGTCCGGCGGGCGGCTGCTCCTTGTCGAAACCTCTTCGCAGCCCCGCTACGAGCCGACGCGGAGGTTCTACTCGGGGCTCGGCTACCGGGAAGCGGCGCGCATTGCCGACTTCTACCGGCCCGGCGACGACCGGGTGACTTACGCTAAATATTTCAAGTAAAGGAGATCGGGAGAGAAATGGAAGAGTGGCAACAAATCTTGCGGGACAGCCTGAAATCTCCTGAAGAGATCGCGGCGTACTTCCATCTTAACCAGGACGAGATCAAGAAAGTCAGCCAAATGTTCCGGGCCCAGATCACGCCTTATTTTGCGGGCCTCATCAAGCACAAGAAAGACCCGCTCTACCGGCAGGTCGTGCCGGATACGGCCGAGCTCAGGGAGAACAGCGGCGCTCTGGACCCCTTGAGTGAGGACAACGATTCGCCCGTGCCCGGTGTCATCCACCGTTATCCCGACCGGCTGCTGTTCCTGGTCTCTCCGACCTGCGCCTCCTACTGCCGTTTCTGCACGCGCAAGCGCAAGGTCGGCCAGCCGGACAAGATCAGCCTCCGCCACCTGGACGACGGTCTGCGCTACATCCGGGAGAGGCCGGAGGTGCGGGACGTCATCATCTCCGGCGGCGACCCGCTGATGCTGAGCGACGAAAGGCTGGAACACATCCTCAGCTCACTGCGGGCCATTCCCCATCTGGAGATCCTGCGCCTGGGGACCCGGGTGCCCTGCTTCCTGCCCCAGCGCCTCACGCCCAAGCTGGCGGCCATACTCAAGAAATACCATCCCCTCTATATCAACGTCCACTTCAACCACGCCGACGAGATCACCGACCAGGCGGCCCGGGCCTTGGGGCTGCTGGCCGACGCGGGCATCCCCCTGGGCAACCAGACCGTGCTGCTGAAGGGCGTCAACGACAGCCCGGAAGCGATGAAGAAGCTCATGCACCGGCTGCTGGTCGTCCGGGTGAGGCCCTATTACATCTACCAGGCCGATTACGTGAAGGGCACCGAGCACCTGCGAACCACGGTGGAGAAGGGGCTGGAGGTCATGGAGTCGCTGCGCGGCTGGACCTCGGGCCTGGCCGTGCCGGCCTACGTCATCGATTCGCCGGGCGGCGGGGGGAAAATTCCCCTCCTGCCGAATTACGTCCAGTCCATCAACGAGCGGGAAGTGGTCATGCGCAACTACGCCGGCCAGCAGTTCGTCTATCCGCAGGTCAAGGCCCGGAAACGGCCGGCGGTGCACCCCTGCCTGCCGGTGACCAACCCGCTGTAAGGTTGACGGCCGAATTCAATTGAAGCCTTCCAGATAAGGCCCGAGCCCCATCTCTTTCACGACGGCCAGGGCTTGGGCCGCGCTGAAGCCTTTCTTAAACCTGAGCGATTCCAGGATGCGGATGATGGACAGGGCCACCTCCGCCGTCTGGCCGGCCTCCCCGGGATTGTCCTTGACATAGCGGACGGCGTCGAAGAGCACCGCGTTGGCCTCGGCGTAGGTGATGGGCCGGCGGCTGCCGTTGAGCTTCACCCAGCCCGGCCGGCTCAGGACGTCGTTGACATGGCTCTGGACGAGGAAAGTGGCCCGGCCGATGAGCTTGAGGTTCGAGGGGCTGACGTTGGTCATGGTGTTGCCCACCACCCGGCCCAGCCTGGCCATGACCGCCGTGGAATGGGCGTTGAGCAGCATCTTCAAGCCGATGTGCTGGTCGAGGAGAAAGGGGTCGTTCTCCGCGGGCAAGCCAAGGCTGAGGACGAGGACCTGTTTGCCGCCGCCTTCCAAACTCCGGATAAGATCATGGACTTCAGCCGCGGAGTGGCCGGGGGCGCGGCCTCCGGTCTCCAGGAGAACAAGCCGGCCCCCCTTGGACAGGAACAGCTCGCCGCATTTGAGGAAGGGCGAGTCGTTTTTTTCAAGCCCGGCCTCGTCCGAGGAGAGGACGACTAGAACCCCCAGGTCGCCCGCCTCCGGGCCGCGCCGGCTGATGTTCGGCTGGGCAAACGAAAAATCGTAGAGAGCCTGCTGGTCGTCACCGGCCTTCTTCAAACTTTCCAAAGCTTTGGCCCGGAGAAAGGGATCGTCGATTTCTTCTTCGAACGGTTTCCGGTAGAAGCTCTCCTTCAGGCCGCGGAAGGGGCGTCCCAGGAACGCCGTCCAGGCCTCTGTCTGCGAGGGGGCGGGCGTCCAGACCTGGATCCAGCATTTCCGCACCGGCTCGTTCACCGTGTCCAGGGGATAGAGCCGGAAGGTGGGGCTTCGTTCGGTGGAGTCGATGAAGACGGTAATCAGGCCGTCACGGGCGAAGGTGGTCGAAAATCGGCCGGCCTTATAAGTCGCCGCCTCAAAGTCGGTGAAGCGGGCCAGGTCCGGCTCGGCCTGTTTCACCTTTTCCAAGATTGTTTTGAACCGTTCCAGCCTCCGGCCGAGCGGAACGTCCCGCGCGAATCCGGCCCGGGCCATTTCGCCTTGGTCAAGGTAACGCCGCAAGGTCCGCTCCACCGCTTTCTCCAGAACGCAGCCCAGGACGAAAGTTTCAATGGTGGTGGCCTGCATGCGGGTCGAGCCGGTGATGGCCTGGGGTCCGGTGGTCAGGTTGATCTTGGTGATGCCCGGCTCATCCAATACGGCCCGGCTCCGGTTGAAGGGCCTTAGCCGTTCGTCGGGGTTGTTGTAGATGAAAAAGAGCTTCCGGCGGCCGGCTGGAGCGGAATAGCCCGGCTGCTTTTTCCACTGCTCGTGCGCGGCCAGGATCGTGCCGATGACCGAGGACGTCTCGCCGCCCTCAGTGACGCAGATAACTGGGTCGCCCCGCTCGATCCCGCGGTCCTGAAGCTGGAGTCGGCCGATGAGCTGGAGATCTTCAAAGCCCTCCAAGGAGCTGATCAAGGCCCGGTCGCCGCCGGTCATCTCGCCGACGAGCTCGGCCTCCACGTCGGCGTCGAGATAGGGGCGGAGCTTCGGCCAGAGCGCCGGGTCGTTTTTGATCCTTTTCCAGAACGGCCGCCAGAAAGAACTTTCCATTTGTTTGGCCAGGCGGCCGGTAGCGCCGCAGCCATAAATGTATATGCGCCGGCGGCCGAGGAGGGCCTGCTCGAC
>Ga0299912_10002636_pt1 | contig 14702 bp, 13 predicted proteins | sample RVTome_2_FD_207667 | JGI IMG/M metagenome (GOLD analysis project Ga0299912, IMG submission 207667) | Soil microbial communities from uranium-contaminated site in the Upper Colorado River Basin, Wyoming, United States - RVT95D214 (version 2) ... | reverse complement strand
TGTACAAAACGCTCCCCTGCCTCTATATCTACCCCCGCATCCTTGTATAACAAGGTCTTCTTCGCCATACGTTCTTCGACGACCTATATAACGTGCTGACGGCTAAATGTCAAAGGGAATTGCCCTGTCATGCATGACGATGAGCCACTATCATTGTACCTTAAAAAATAACTCTATGACAACACAGCGACAGGGATCGCCGTATGCTGTGTAGGCACTCATGAATCGTACAGAGGTGGGCTGGCCTGCACCCTCGTAGCACGGCCAGGGGGATACTGCGCGCCTGCGATTCGCGCAAGATCTTTAAAAAAGCTTGACAAATCGGCATGGCACGGTATAATGACACGAGTTTATTTTATTAAACTAAATTCTTTTTATACTGTGCTCCCGAGAATATGAAGATTGGCGAACGTATTAAAAACCTCAGGCAATTGAGCAATCTGACGCAGGAGGAGCTCGCCGAGCGGGCCAACTTGACCAAAGGCTTCATTTCCCAGATCGAACGGGACCTGACCTCCATCTCCCTGGATAGCCTGGTCCAGATCCTCGACGCCCTGGACGAAAACATCCCTGATTTCTTCCGGGGTGCTGCCGAGGAAAAGGTCGTCTACCGTCAGATGGACAGGGTCACCATCGAGAAAGAACGGATCGAGAAGTTCGAACTTCTCATCCCTGGGTCGACCAACCGGCGTCTCGAGCCCATCCTTCTCACCCTGCGGCAAGGTCAGGTTACCCCCAAGGAAAGGCCCCATGAAGGGGAGGAATTCGGTTATATCCTTCAGGGGAGGATTAACCTCCGGTTTGGGAGGGAAGTCTTGAAGCTCAAGAGGGGGGAATGCTTCTATATTTCCGCTGAAAAGGAACACTGGCTTCAGAATCCGGGATCTCGAGAGGCTGTCGTGCTCTGGATCACCTCGCCGCCCTCGTTTTGAATTCGCCTTGACAGCTGAAAATATGGTGACGCGGCATTTGATGGATGAGCATTCAACATTATCAACGAGAGAGGTAAGATCAAAGGGGCTATGAAAAAGGTGGAACAGCCATTATCGAGGACGTCCCCCCCCGGTTTCAATTGACATCATCGAGTCAGGTGACTGATTGAGCATGGCTAAGGTATTGATTATAGGAGCAGGAGGGGTCGGCACCGTTGTTGCCCATAAGGTGGCCCAGGTCCCAGAGGTGTTTACCGAAATGATGCTAGCAAGCCGAACAAAATCAAGGTGCGATACTATTGCGCAGGCAGTCGGAGCTGACAATATTAAGACGGCCCAGGTCGATGCCGATGACGTTCGACAACTAGTCGAATTGTTTAAAAGCTTTAAGCCGGCGATAGTCATCAATGTAGCGCTGCCTTATCAGGACCTCACCATTATGGATGCCTGCCTGGAAACAGGAGTGAATTATCTCGATACCGCGAATTATGAACCACCTGAGGTCGCCAAATTCGAATATCAATGGCAGTGGGCCTATCACGACAGATTTAAAGAAGCTGGCCTTACTGCCATTTTAGGTTGCGGCTTTGATCCGGGGGTGACTGGGGTCTTCACCGCCTATGCCGCTAAACACCACTTCGACGCGATACAGTATCTTGATATTGTTGATTGTAATGCAGGCGACCATGGGAAGCCATTTGCAACCAATTTCAATCCGGAAATCAATATTCGTGAGGTTACCCAAAGAGGCAAATATTGGGCGGATGGCAGATGGGTTGAAACAGAACCGCACGAGATCCACAAGCCGTTGCATTATCCGGATGTCGGGCCACGTGAATCCTATCTCATCTATCACGAGGAATTAGAATCGCTCGTGAAACATTTTCCTACTTTGAAACGGGCTCGATTCTGGATGACCTTCGGGCAGGAGTATTTGACGCATTTACGCGTCATTCAAAATATCGGCATGGCCAGCATTAAACCCATTCTCTATGAGGGCAAGGAGATTGTACCTCTTCAATTCCTCAAAGCGGTCTTGCCCGATCCAGGAGAACTCGGCGAGCATTATTCGGGTGAGACCTCCATCGGCTGCCGCATCAGAGGGAGTAAGAATCATAAGGAGAAAACCTATTACATCTATAATAATTGCAGACACGAGGACGCCTATAAGGAGACAGGCACGCAGGCCGTGAGCTATACCACGGGAGTGCCCGCCATGATCGGCGCCCTGATGTTTCTGACTGGTCAATGGGGGAAGCCGGGGGTCTTTAACGTGGAAGAATTTGACCCGGATCCCTTCATGGAGCAACTCAAGATTCATGGACTTCCGTGGCATGAACTGCATGACGTAGATTTAGAATTATAAGTGTTTCCCCCTCACCCTATCCCTCTCCCCGCTGGGGAGAGGGATAGGGTGAGGGGTGCTAAAATATTCTTTACTTTTAGATTTGTCAGCTATGCCTATCGACTTTAACCAGATTCCAACGCCCTGCTATGTGATTGATGAGCATCTGTTGCGGAATAACCTTGCGGTAATAAAAAAGGTTAAAGAGGCTGCCGCGATTGATGTCCTCGTTTCGTTAAAAGCCTTTTCAAACTGGGGCGTCTTTCCGATCTTTAAGGAATACGGGTTCGGCGCTTCAGCAAGCTCGCTCAATGAGGCGCGCTTGGCATTTGAGGAACTCGGGGTAAAGGCGCACACCTATGCGCCTGCTTATGAAGAACAGCATATTGCAGAGATTCTCACCTATAGTAGCCATATTTCCTTCAATTCCGTAAATCAATTGCACCAGTATATGAAGATGGCCGACCACCAGGGCGTTTCGATCGGCTTGCGCGTTAATCCTGAGTTTTCCGATACGGCGTATGATATCTATAACCCCTGTAAAGCCGGTTCACGATTCGGCATCACGGCTGAGCAGCTTGACGATGGCGTGCCAGAGGGGGTTGAGGGTTTTCATTTTCATACCTTATTTGAGGCAAATTCCTTTGCACTGAAGAAAGTATTGGCTGTTTTTTTAAAGAAATTTGGTACATTTTTGCCGCAGTTAAAATGGGTGAATATGGGAGGCGGCCACCTTATAACAGGAAAGGATTATGATATCGAGCATCTGATCAAGACCTTGATGGATTTTAAAGAGAGGTATGGCGTGAACATTATCTTGGAACCGGGCAGCGCCTATACGTACCAAACGGGTTACCTCGTTTCTACGATATTAGATATCGTAGAGAATAGCGGTATAAAGACCGCCATTCTTGATGTTTCGTTTACCTGCCACATGCCCGATTGCTTAGAAATGCCCTATAAACCCGTTATCGTGGGCGCCAGTGATGCAAGGGCAGGGGAACCAACATACAGAATGGGGGGTATTAGCTGTTTGGCTGGCGACTATATGGGGGATTGGTCTTTTGATAAAGAATTAAGATCCGGGGATAAGATCATATTTGAGGATATGATCCACTACACGACGGTGAAAACAACCATGTTCAATGGCGTCAATCATCCCGGTATAGGGATTTGGGGCGAAAGATCGGGATTTCGTTTGATTAAGGAATTCGATCATAGGGACTATAAGAACAGGCTATCTTGAGCTTCGGCTGGTTCCATTGCTTCCCGCGGCTAATCCTCGGGAAGGGATGGTCTCCGAGGGATCTCTCCGGCACTCCTTGCCTATCCGGAGGCCAGCGATCAAACAACCCAAAATTTTTTAAAAAAAATACTTGACAATTTTGGAGAGCTCGTTATAATAAGGCGGGTTTAGTTTATTAAACTAATTTCTTCGTATAGTGTGCTCATGGTTTTATGGAGATGAGGGGACAGATGTGGAGGGTGAGACGGTTAATTTTTTAACTCTTGAAAAGAATGGAGAAAAAAAGTGATCTTTAAAACGCCTACCCTTTATTTTCTGGCTTCTGGGGCATCGGAAGGCTATGCGCCTCTCAACGCCTTTGACGGGGCCTTGCTTCAAGCCGGGATCGGCAATACGAACATCGTCAAGATGTCGAGCATACTTCCGCCCCGTTGCCAACAGGTTTCCGCGATCGATCTGCCTCCGGGTGCGCTTGTCCCGGCAGCGTATGCCTCAATCACCAGCGAGGTGCCCGGAGAGATCATCGCAGCCGGCGTCGCCGTGGCTCTTCCCGAGGATGAGGATCAGAACGGCTTGATCATGGAATATTCGGGGAGAGGCGGGCGGCGCCAGATCGAAGAGATCGTCCGGAATATGGCCGTGGAGGGAATGATGCTTCGCGGATGGGAGATCAAAGAGCTGAAGTCGATCGCCATGGAGCATGAAGTGGCGAATATCGGAGCAGCGCTGGCCGCGGTCGTCCTATGGTCTCCCGATTAAGAGATGGGTGCGTGAATCTTCATGGATCTGCAGCTCACCTCGCGCACCTTCCTCGCCGCTGATTCCTCCTATGCCGAAAGCCCCGCCGTCATCGTCGGTTGTCCTTTAGACATCACCTCTTCCTTTCGACCGGGGACCAGGTTTGCGCCTCAGGCCATTCGCGATTGCTCCTGGGGTCTGGAGACCTACAGCCCTCGCTTGGATAGGGATCTGGAAGAGTTGAAGATATGCGATGTCGGTGATATCAGCCTGCCTCAAGGCGACCTGGAGGGTGCCCTGGGGATGATTCAGGGCTATCTGGCCACCGTTATCGGCGACAAAAAATTTCCCATCCTCCTCGGGGGCGAACATCTCATCTCGGTTCCCGTTGTCAACGAGTTGACCAGACATCACCAGAACCTGGCTGTGATCCAATTAGATGCCCATGCCGACTTCCGGCAGGAGTATCTGGGGAATCCCTTATCACATGCCACCGTCATGAGAAGGATCGCCGATATCCTGGGAGAAGAGAACATCTTTCAGCTCGGCGTCAGGTCTGGGACTAGAGAAGAGATGCGTGCTGCGCGGGCACTGGGGAGCCTTTCCGAGGTAGGAGACACGCTTCGTCGGGCAGCAGGACGTCCGGTCTATCTCACCGTGGACCTCGATATCCTCGATCCGGCAATCGCCCCCGGTGTCGGCGCCCCTGAGCCTGGGGGGCTTACCTTTGACGAATGCATCACCCTCATCTCCGAGCTGAGTTCTCTTCGCGTGATAGGGTTCGATGTGGTCGAGCTCTCCCCACCCTATGATCCCACCCAACAGTCCTCCATGGCAGCAGCCAAGCTTATCAGGGAGCTCATCCTCCAGTTCTGCCCGTATAAAAAACGCCCATAAGGGCCTTGGACTTGCTATGAAAGGAGAATTCAGGTAAGGCAGGGGAGTAATCACTTCCGTATCGAGAGGATAATGGAATACGACGCGATCATCATCGGCGCGGGATTAGGGGGACTAGTGTGCGGCCAGCTCCTCGCCCGCAAGGGGCTCAGGGTGGTCATCTTTGAAAAGAAGGCCAAGGTCGGGGGGTGCTGCACCTCGTTCCAGCGTAAAGGCTTCACCTTCGACCTCTCAGTCCAGTCCATCGGCGGCTGCCGGGAAGGGGGGAGGGTCTGGAGGCTCTTGGATGATCTCGGCTTAAGGGACCGTATAGAGCTGCTCTCCCTGGATCCTGCCCGCGAGTACCATTTTCCCGACCGGAAGGTCATTCAGTACGCCGATCTCAGCTCCCATATTGAATATCTCTCATCCCTCTTTCCCCGAGAGCGGGATGGTATCAACAAGGTATACCAGATCTACCGCTCTCTCTCTGAGGAGATAGATCGCTTCCCTCACTCCCTCTCCTGGTTTGACCCCGCGAGCTTTGAGCGGGAATTCCCCTTTACCTTTCGCTTTCGGGAGGAGACCCTCGAGAAATTACTGGATGCGCTCATCAAGGACCACGGACTCAAGGCTATCCTCGGGGTGCGGAGCTCCTATGCCCTGCTCCCTCCCAGCAAGCTCTCCGTGATCGCCATGGCCTCTCTGGAGATGAGCTACCTGCAGGGTGGGGTAGCGGTCTTGAAGGGGAGGATGGAGGCATTGCCCCTGCTCCTGGCCGAAGGACTTCTGAAACAGGGCGGGCAGTTGCACACGCGGCAGGAGGTCAAGGGGATCATTGTAAAACGGGGGAAGGCCGTGGGGGTGCAGCTCAAGGGGGGGGAACAGATATCCTCCCGTGCGGTGATCTCCAACGCCGATGCCAGCACCACCTTCCTCAAGATGATCGGCGAGGATGCCCTGCCGCCAGGTTGGTCCAAGAGGTTGAAGGGGATGCGGCCCTCCTTTTCCTATTTCATCATCTATCTCGGCGTCAAAGGTGAACTGGGTCTCTCGTGCTCCAACAATGAGATTCTTCCCCGGTATGATTTGGAGGAGGAGTACCGTTTCCTGGAACAGGGGAGGATTCCTCCGCTCCCCCCTTACTACCTCCTTGCCCCTTCGTTGGCAAACCCCTCCCATGCGCCGGACGGGCACAGCACCCTCTGTCTGAGTTACAAAGCCCCCTATCGTTTACAGGGGGGGTGGGATGAAGGGGCACGGGAGGAGCTTGCCGAGCAACTCATCACGCAGGCCGAGAAGATGATACCCGACCTGCGCCGGAGGATCGTCCTACAGGTAAGTTCCACACCCCTCACCATCGAACGGATGACGGGCAACCGCTGGGGGGCGGCGTATGGATGGGCGCAGATTCCGCGACAGGCAGGGATCTATCGACTGAACAGAGTTTCTCCGATTGACGGGCTCTATTTAGCCGGCCATTGGACCGCCCCGGGGGGAGGGGTGGCAGCGGCCATGGCCTCTGGTCAGATCACCGCCAACCTGATAGGCGAGCGCTTTAAGGAGGCGTGATGAGGTTCATCCAGTACGGCATTATTGTTCTCATTGTGCTCGCCATGACCGCAGGATGTGCGCCTCAGAGGCTGCCGTTGGAAAAGGGGGAGCGGATACCCCTTTCCCAGGTCCTTCAGCAGACCCTCAGGCACTATGAGGGAATAACCACCCTGCAGACGCCGCTCTTCATCCAACTCGAGCTGCGGGATGAATACTATGTACTCAGAGGGGTTCTCCTTTATGAGAGGCCTGCTCGCGTGCGTTTGCAGCTAAGCTCGAGCCTTGGCGGGACCGTGGGGGAGGTGATCTACAACGAAGGCCTGATCTCTATCCTCCTGCCGAGCAAGGGGCGGATCTATCAGGGGAGGATAGAGGAGGGGGAAGGCAAGGGAGGGGATTCCCTCTTTCTCATTCTGGTCTATAACGATTATGTGGAGATGGGGGGCAGGCACTTCCCTACCCGCATCTACGGCGAGGGAGAGGGGATGACAATCAGATTCAATGTGCGGCTCAAGGACCCCCAGGTGGATATCGCCCTGCCCGAGGGTGCCTTCAATCCCGCCACGGCGGGATGGGAGCTGCATCCCCTGTCTGAGTTGAAGGGGCTGCTCCCTGGTAGCGAGCGTGAGGAGAAATAGTGAAGATCAAGATCATCATTCCTTCTTGGCCTAAGGACAGCTTTTGGGACGTCCTCACCTTTAAGTTCCCCGCTCTAAGTACCACGCTGCTCGCTGCCCTCACACCGGAGGGACACGAGGTCAGTATCCACGATGAGGGCATCGCACCGCTGGATTTTAACGAGGAGTGCGATCTTGTTGCCATCACGTGTATGACCCCCCTGGCGCCCCGTGGTTACGAGATCGCTGAGCAGTATCGGCATAAGGGGGTTACCGTGGTCATGGGGGGCATACACCCCACCTGGCTGCCGCAGGAGGCCATCGACCACTGCGATGCAGTGGTCATCGGCGAGGCAGATGAGATTTGGGCCGAGGTCGTGCGGGATGCCTTGCACGGGCGATTGAAGCGGTTCTACCAACAGCGAGAGCGAACCGACCTCTCGCTGCTTCCCCTGCCGCGGAGGGAGCTCCTACCCACGAAAGGATATTTCTTCGAAAACACCATCCAGACTACCCGTGGCTGCCCCTTTGACTGTGAATTCTGCTCGGTGACGGCGATCTATGGCGGAACCTATCGCACCCGCCCTCTTGCGGAGGTGGAGCGGGAGATCAAGGCCCTGCGCCGGGCGCCGGCCTATATCTTCTTTGTCGACGACAACATCGTGGGGGATATGCGCCATGCCCGAGAGCTCTTCTCCATGCTCTCTCAATACCGCCTGCGGTGGGTCAGCCAATGTCCCATCAGCGTCGCCCAGAATGAGAAGCTGGTTCGCCTCATGGCCAAGGCGGGATGCCATGGGATGTTCATCGGCTTCGAGAGCTTGAGCCCCAACAACCTGCGTCTCATGGGGAAGCGGACCAACAAGGTGGAGCGCTACGAGGCGGGGATCAAACGGCTGCACGATCACGGCATCGGCGTCCACGCTTCTTTTGTCTTCGGCTATGACTACGATGACCCCTCGGTCTTCGAGAACTTCATAACCTTTGCGAATAGGAACCGCATCGACGGCGCCTTCCTCCCCCTTCTGACCCCCTTCCCCGGCACCAGGATCCACCAGCGTCTGAGGCAAGAAGGAAGGATCCTCACCGAGGACTGGAGCAAGTACGACATGGCAACCGTGGTCTTTAAGCCCAAGGCAATGACGGTTGAACAGCTCCAGGAGGGTTTCTGGTGGGTGAACAAGGAGTTTTACTCCCTGCGCTCTATGGCAAGGCGGATCTTCCAACCCTTTTTCATGCGCCGCAGCCTCATCATCTTCGGCCCGATGAACATAGGCCACTGGCCGGCAGTGCGCAAGGCCGAGCGGTATTTCTACCGCTGAATACTGAATTAATTACTGTTGGCCTGCCCGCTTGCCGCGTATATAATTTATAAGGTGAAAGATAGAGGGCAATTTTCCATCTTGTTATAGATGGCAGAGGAGGAGACATGACACGTATTGCTGTCATAGGTGCCGGCGCTATTGGGTGCACAATCGGCGCCTTGCTCAGCCGCGCAGGTCAGGATGTAACCCTGATCGGCAGACAAGAGCAAGTTGCTGCCATCCGTAAGCACGGGCTACACATCGATGGGGCCTTGGGCAGATTCACCGTCCAGGTGCCTGTTGCCGAAAAGCTGGATTTCCATCCGGACCTGGTGCTGCTTGCTGTCAAGACCCAGGATGTAGTGACGGCTGTGCAGGTCAGTCTCCCCCTCCTGACCGATACCCCGCTCGTCACCCTCCAGAACGGTTTGAGGAGCGACGATCTTGTCGCCGGCGTCTTGCCGCACCATCAGATCGTGAGCGCGGTGGTCTCCATCATCGCCACCTATCTCACGCCGGGTACCGTCACTATTATATCGCCCGGTTCATTGGTAATCGGCCATCCCTTTGCTGCAACGGAACCGCTCCTGCCGATGGTTGCCGAGATCCTCAACCACGCCATCCCCACCCAGATCTCGGCCAATATCCGAGGCGCACATTGGCTCAAGCTCCTGGTCAATGTGAACAATGCCCTGCCGGCCATCACGAATCGCACGGTCCAAGAGGTATATGCGGACCCCTATCTCAGCCAATTGATGATCCGCCTGCTCCGCGAGGGTTTGGCAGTTGTCCAGCGGGCCGGCATTAAACTTGAGTCTCTCCCTGATGTCTCGGTAGCCTTGATCCGGTTGCTGGGAAGACTGCCGGTCAAGCTCGCTGCCCGCCTCACAGCGGCGAAGGTCCGCCGCACCGTCTCCACCCTTCCGGTGCTCGGCTCGACCCTGCAAAGCCTACGCAGGCACCGCTCCACGGAGATCGACTATCTGAATGGTGAGATCGTCCGTCTCGGCGCCGAGACAGGGGTGCCGACGCCGCTCAATGCAATGGTGGTGGAGATGGTGCACCGAGTCGAGAAACAAGGCAGGTTTTTGGGGGTGAACGCGATCCGCGAGGCCATCGCCGCTCGCACATGAAGGCTTCAAACAATCGCGTCGTGAAAACAGGCAGCTCTATTTTGTTGTCATCGAGTGATGCATGGAACAAAGCCGAATAAGTGAGAGGGCCTTGCTATCTATTTGTAATAATAACTTATACAAATGATGTAAATTTAGCTTGACAATTAGGGGAGCGGTTTTTATAATGTCTCCTATCCACATCACAACTAATTCTCAAAAATAAAGAAAGGGGGATGCCATGGTAAACAAAAGAGGTTTAATTTTCGCGGTCACAATCGTAACATTCCTGATCGTCATGGGTATTGCGGCAACGGGGTTTTCCCAGCAGCAAATACCACCCGATGTTAAGGCAGTGTTGAGTGCGAAACCAGCTTCGTACACGGGCAACTGTCCGGCGCTCATCACCTTCGGAGGTTATATCGCTGTCAACCAGCCAATGACGGTGCAGTACAGGTTCATCCGCAGCGACAATGCCCAGGCGCCAGTACAGACACTGTACTTTTCAAGCAAAAGCCGGCAGGAGGTGACGACGACTTGGCAGCTCGGTGGTCCGGGACTTCCTACCTACAGCGGGTGGGAGGCGATCCAGATCATCTCACCTGTCAGCGTGCAGTCGAACAGGGCGGCTTTCAGGGTCCGCTGCGCAGGTCTTGGGCAGCCCGGACAAGAAGGTGGTCCAGGGCAGCAGGGCCAGCTTCCCGACCTTACCATTGAAGATATAACGCTCAACGAGCAATGTTTCGTTGTCGTAACGGCAAAAAACAACGGCCCCGGAAGGGTACCTGATGAGGTCTGGACCGTTCACACACCTGACAGCAGCGCAATCTACCTCCACATCAACGGAAAAAAGTGGGGTGGGGAGACGATCTGGCATTTCGATCCTGACAAAAACCTCCAGAATCCGGGGGGAACGGCCATCATGACCAGCAACCTGAAGGTAAGCGGTAATGCGATGATAAACGCCACCATCGACAGCACGCGAAAGGTCAAGGAGGAAAACGAAAGAAATAACCAGATGAGAAGAAAGCTCACCTGCCAGCCAGGTGTTGCCGTGCAGCCCGGAGTCGTAACCAGGCCCGGCATGGTAGCCAAACCAGGTGCCGTATCCCAACCCGGTGTCGTAACTCAACCCGGTGTTGTTGTTAAGCCGGGTATGGTAGCCCAGCCCAGCGTGGGGAAAGAGGATTGCATTTCCTTCAACCCGGCAACGACGGCGGTCCAGCAGATCCAGGGGAGCTGGAAGATAGTGGATGGCAGCCACTGGATGTTCGACTTCGGCAACAATGAAAGCGAGGCAAGAAGGGCACTCGCCATCATCCAGAAATACCGGATGAACCAGTCATGCTTTGTGGGGCGGCCGAATCCATCCTTTCAGTACATGCTGGTATCAGGGAATGCGCCGGTAGGCGCCCTTGGGGGTGAGGACTGCGTTTCCTTCAACCCGGCAACGACGACGGTGCAGCAGATCCAGGGGAGCTGGAAGATAGTGGATGGCAGCCACTGGATGTTCGACTTCGGCGCCAACAAGACCGAGGCGGACCAGGCGCTCGCCATCATCAAGAAATACGGTTTTACCCATTCCTGTTTTGTGGGCAGACCGGGGCCAAGCTTTAAGTATCTGAGAAGATAACAGTAATCCCGTTGGCATGCAAAGGCCCGATGGTTGATCATTGCCATCGGGCCTTTTACATTTAAAACGCTTCACTGAGAATCATGATTTTGGGGCTGATCTTGAAATATCGGTGATTCTTTGCTAGAGTTGTTTCAGGGGATCAAGGAGGGGTTGCTGAACAAAACGGACTTTTTATTAGAGTATAATGAGGTAAACCGTACCGTATCTTCTATAAAAGCCGGACACCACCTTAAAACAGGAGGACTTATCAATGGGCAAAACTGATCAACCACCAAATGCAGCACGCGTATTGCTCATAATTGCCGCCTTTGTTGTCGTGGTGGCGGGGATGCATGCAGCCCAGGCTATTATCGTTCCCTTCCTGTTGGCGGCCTTTATCTCGGTTATCAGCTCGCCTCCCCTCTTTTGGCTGAAAGAAAGAAAGGTGCCGACATGGATTGCCTTGCTCATCGTCATATTTGTGATTCTTTTTTTCCTCTTGCTCATAGGCGCTCTAGTTGCCTCCTCGATAAATGATTTCTCGACCAAATTGCCCTTGTATGAGGCCAGGCTCGAAGAGCAGACCGATGCCGTTTTAAACTGGCTGGTAGGGATTCATGTGGATGTCGACCGCCTTGAGTTGGACAAGATATTCAATGCTGCAGCAGTCATGCAGTTTGTGGCCATGTTACTCAACCAGTTGGTGGGGATGCTGACCAACGGGCTGCTGATCTTGCTCACGGTCATCTTCATGCTTCTCGAGGCCTCGAGTATTCCTACAAAACTTCAGGCCATCTTTCGCAAGCCGGAAGCTTCGCTCAATCGCATAAAATATTTTATCAGCACGGTCAATCGGTACATGGCTCTTAAGACAGTAATCGGTCTCTCTACCGGTGTGTGTGTGGCTATTTTTCTTACCATCATGGGCGTCGATTATGCCCTCTTATGGGGGTTGCTGGCCTTTGCCTTTAACTACATCCCCAATATCGGCTCCATTATGGCGGCAGTGCCGCCTGTCCTCTTGACGATCATACAACTGGGGCTGGGGCAGGCTGTGGGGGTTGCCATCGGCTATCTCGTGATTGGTACGGTCTTGGGTAACATCGTCGAACCGCGCCTTATGGGCCGGGGATTAGGACTTTCGACGTTGGTGGTCTTTCTCTCCTTGATATTCTGGGGGTGGATATTGGGGCCGGTGGGCATGTTGCTGTCGGTCCCCTTGACCATGACGGTAAAGATCGCACTGGAGAGCTCGGAGGATACCCGTTGGATTGCCATTCTGCTGGGGTCGGAAGAGGCCAGCGAGGCTAAACTCGTGCCTGTGAAGAAGCCTCGCAGAAAGCGGCGCACGTAATAGGGGGAAATATTCTATTTCTTGATTGGGAGAGTAGTTCCAAGTCGATACAGTTCGCGAGAGGACTTTTATATACAAGCCCACTATGCATGAGTTGAAGAACGTGCGCGGGCTCATCAAGGCGAGGAGGAGGGATATCTCATGGACCCTTTGACATCGCAGTTCTGGATCGCAATCGGTGTCGCCGTGCTATGCGGCGGTATCGTCGGTTTTGAGCGTCAGATGCGCGGCAAGCCGGCAGGGATTCGCACCAATATTTTGATCTGTCTCGGAACTGCCATCTTCGTTAAGCTCAGTACCCTCTATAGCGGACAAAACGCGGACATGACCCGCGTGCTCGGCCAGGTCGTGACGGGCATTGGATTTCTTGGGGCCGGTGTCATCATTGCCCGCGGAGGGCGCGTGAAGGGGGTGACCTCTGCCGCCGTTATCTGGACGCTCGCAGGCATCGGTGCCATGGTTGGATTCGGACTCTTTGCGCCGGCCATCGTCCTTGCAGTCATCACCGTGGGCATCCTCACCGGCCTTGAATTTCTTGAGACAAACATTCACTGGCTGCGCCGAGGAGAGCACGCTCCCGATGACGACTTCGATTCGCGAGAAGAGTAAAGCGGGTGTCATGGGGTAAGAACTACCAAAGATCCGGCCATACGGTATTCGCCTTTGCAGAGGCGTTGGAGGGCCTTGTGCAGAACAAGGAAGATGCGCCAAAGCGTGTTGCCCCCGTCGTGCTACCAAGCAATAGAGGCAACGAGTAAAGAGATGGTGGCTCATGGTTGACGAGGAAAAAGAGAAGAGAAGGTTCCAACGCATCTTTTTTTCCATCGAAGATGGCATCAAAGGGATTATCGCTTTTTCCGATTATCAGAGAGGTCTCCTCGTGGCCCATATCATTAATATAGGCGAAGGCGGTCTGGGTTTAGCCGTGAGTACGGATAAGAAAGACAAGATAGCTAAAAGAGATCAGGTAATCCTTACGCATGTCACGGGCATACAAGGCCTAGAGTCTCTTGTCAATGTGGACGCGGAGATTAAGTGGATTCTGGAAAATCCATCATTAGAATATATTTTATTCGGCTGTGAGTTTTTCGATCTCCCTGAACCGATGAAAGATGCCATCGGAATCTTTATCGATTCTCGGTCTGCGGAATAAACCGGAGGGAGTCCCTAAGGCCGACACATCTGACGTTTATTTATAAAAACAATGGATTCTCATGAGACATGTTTTAAAAGACCTCTTGATGCCCCGAGGTCTAGCCATAAGTCATAGGAACCCCCTGAATCAAATCCCGCCCTCATTATGTTCTTCGTATGCACTGATGATTTTTTATTTCAAGTGCTTCTCAAGAAACCCCTTTACCTGGAGTATTGAGTCGGACGCAGCCTGACCATTGTATTGAAGAACGTGTCCCATATAAATAACGTTCATATCCGGCCAATCGAAATTATGGTAGGCGCCTGGATAGACCTTCAAGACTACCTCGTGCTTCGTCTTCCCCTGTTTTGGCATGTTAGAAGAGCACAATTCTGCGGGACACCAGTCGTCTGCCCCTCCGATCAGGATCAATAGCGGAGCATTCAAGTCATCCAGTGTTTTATAGCAATAGGGATAAAAAGCGATAGACGCCTGAAAAGGAACTACGTTCTTTCCGGGCGTTTCACTGACCGATGCAATCGTCGATAATGCCCCATGCGACCACCCCATCACCGCGATCCGTTTGGGATCTACAAATCTCAGTCCGGCAAGATAGGATTGAGCGTCATGTGCATCCATGGCGCGCTTGGGCACGTATTTTTTCATGAGGTCGTCATTGCTACAAATAAAAGAATCACCACGCGGACCAAAACTATCTACTTGCAGGGTTAAATAACCCCAGCTTTTAAGTCTTGATGCCCACCTGTTATATGAATCGGAGCCAGCTTCTCCCATTCCTTCGCAGCCATGCAGAAGCACAACAGCGGGGAAAGGCCCATTTCCTTCCGGTTTGATCAATGTGCCTTTAAGAGTC
>Ga0299912_10002635_pt1 | contig 14716 bp, 13 predicted proteins | sample RVTome_2_FD_207667 | JGI IMG/M metagenome (GOLD analysis project Ga0299912, IMG submission 207667) | Soil microbial communities from uranium-contaminated site in the Upper Colorado River Basin, Wyoming, United States - RVT95D214 (version 2) ... | reverse complement strand
TTGACATTGCCAGGTCATACGATAGAATGCAGGGGTCGTGGAAAGTAACGCTTGCGTGCTTCTTCCTCAAACTCAGCCTTCCCTGTTTGAGAAGAGACTCTATGAACTGCACCGTATGCGTAATCTCCACGTCCAACTCTATCCCTACTTGTCGGTATATCTCCGTCATCATCTTGACGCAGGCAGGACAATCAACAACAATACTGCGCACCTTCTTTGTCTCAATCTCAGCTTTCATCTTCAGCGAGGCTTGCTTGAATCCCTTCATATCCCCCGCATAGTAGAGAGGAGCGCCGCAGCAGATGTCGCCACCTCCAAATCGCCTTATGGCAAGCCCTGATTTCGAGAGCATCTTTTCGGTAGCCTTCAACAAGTCTTTGTCTTTGTACGAAGAGCAGGAAATGAAATAGCCTATGTCCCCGACCCCTTTGTCTATAAGGTCCCTCTCATCGTTCGGGTTTCCAAATTTCCTGAATGTCTCTACCCTTTTCTTTACATCTTCAGGAATGACTCCTCTGGCGAAGGCCTTAACCCTGGCCTGGTGGATGAACTTCCTCAGGTCATAGTCATCATAGATACAGTGCCTGCTGCATGCCCCGCACATGGCGCTCTGGAACATGAGGTCGAGAAAACCATTTTCATCCTCCAGTAAGCCCTTCCCGTCGTAAACGATGAGTCTGGCCATCTTCTGGGGGCTCAGAGTCTCCCTTCCCGTGGCCAGACATGTGGGGCAACTATACTTGCACATATCGGCGCACATGGCGCATCTGGCAATCTTTTCAGTCTCTTTCTTATCTTCCGCCATCGATGAGTTTTCCTCGATTCAATATGCCTTCAGGGTCAAGTGCGCTCTTTATGGATTTCAAGAGCCTCACTCCACTGACTCCCAGTTCTTGTTCTAGATACTGAATCCTCCAGAAACCGATGCCGTGATGATGGCTTATGGACCCGTTGTTTTGCAGCGTAGCTTTCATAGCGGCATCCCAGGTGTCCTGGTAGTAACGCAGCGGGTCTTTGGGGATGCCGGCAAAGGTGATATACAGGCAGGCGCCTTCCCGATAGAAGTGCGAGTAATGCCCGGACACCTCGAGTACCCCCTCAATCGCCTTCATTGCGGCAACCATATCCCTGTACAGCCTGGCAGCATCCTTGAACAGGGCCGACACCTCGATAGTGTCAACAATCCCACCATACTGCATTAGAATGGGTCCGAGCCCGATATCGAACCTCTTTTGCAGCCAGATGTCCACGGGTTCTTCCCCGCTGGATTTTCCTCCGTTTTCCCTGGAGATACGCCTGATGACTCTGGCGTCGAGAGCCGTGTATTCAGTCTCCCCTTCCGATATGAAGATTGTCACCACCTTTTTCCCTATCTTCGGAAAGTATCTCTCGCTCTCCGCTTCGTCAAAAATTCTGACTACCGCCGGTCTGGCCTCGGCCCTCAAAACCTGGCGCACGACCTCAACGGCCGCCTCAATCGAAGGGAAAACGAACGATTGCTTTGTTGTCAGCCTGGGCACGGGGTGAACCGAGATGGTTGCCCCGGTTACGATGCCGAGTGTGCCTTCGCCACCCAGAAAGAGGTCTTTCAGCGAGGGCCCAACCGACCTTCTGGGAACGGGTTTGATCTTCAACAGATTGCCGTCGGGCAGCACGACCTCCATGCCCAATACCATGTCCTCGATTTTCCCGTATTTCGTGGAGAACTGCCCGGCTGCCCGAGTGGAAATCCAGCCACCCAGTGTGGAGCAGCAAAGCGACTGGGGGATATTGCCTGCCGAATATCCCCGGTGGTTCAGTTCGAGTTCCAGATTAGCACCAATTATCCCTGCCTCGAACTCAGCCACAAGTGAGACCTCGTCCAGACTGATGAACCTGTTCATCCTTTGAAGGTTCAGTACAACACTGCCGTTCAGCGGGATTGTTCCACCCAGCACGCCAGAGCCTCCACCAAAGGGCGTGATGGGCACCCTGTACTCGCCGGCGCATCGAACAATTTCCTGTATCTCGGCAGCGGATGCCGGGGAGATGACAGCAGAAGGAAGCGCTGGCAAGTCGCCCTTCTGGGAAAGGAATATGCCATACAACCAGTAGTCCAGACTGTATGAAATGAGGTCGCCTTCCTGCTGTGAAAAGTGCTCATCCCCGACGATGCGCCTCACGCTCTCGATGAAGCCACGGGGCAAGATGCCTCCCCCGGACATGTATGTTTTGACTTTCATCGGGCTTACCTCACCTCCGATTGTCTGCGGTTATATCAACAAAGAAGTTTAGCACAAGTTTCGAGCAGATTGTCGACTGTTTCTGAAGGCGTCCCCGGAGTCGGGAGCTCCGAAGGCACTTATGCAGAGGGTTTTGCTACAAAAACCAACGGAACCTAGGAGGATAGTCCCCTGACAAAATCTTCTATGGCTTCATTGACCACTTCCGGCTTCTCAGCAAGGACAAAATGGCTGGCCCCAGGGACAATCACTACCTTCGAGTCGGTGATTTTGGCTCCCAGGTAATTGGCGTATTTCACCGGTGTCATTACGTCCAATTCACCGCAGATGATGAGGGACGGCAGCTTTATCTCATGGACTCGGTCCATTATGTCGAACTTGTCGCAGCACAGGAAATCATTGAGCATGATGGCAGGCCCAATAGCCTTCTGTTTTTCTATGACTTCTCTCCTGTAATCCTCGGGGGTCAAGCGATACATCTCCTCGATCAACTCATGCCACTTCTGCCCATTCCCCTTAACAGCTTCTTCACAGGGAGTCAAAAACGTGGGGTGAACTCTAAGCCTGGCTCCACTGCCGATGACGATTATCCCCTTCAGGTCCCGGGGATATCTGAGGGCATACATCAAGGCTATAGCCCCACCAAAGGAGTGTCCGGCCAGGACCACATCTTTGCATCCCCTTCCCTTGATGTACTTCTTGAGCCAATCGACGCATTCCTCCACACTCTTGAGGATTTCACCGTGAGGGTGTCCTGGCAAGTTGACAGCATGGCTGTCTGGAAAGTAGTCGGTTTGGTAGCGCCAGAGATCCCCAAAGCCCCCCGAACCGTGGACAAAAATGATACTCATCTTGCTTATTTGCTAAGATAGTATTATCTATATGCCACGGTCAACTATAATCTCGAGGAAAGGAGGTGTCAATTCCGATAAGATGGAAATCCAAAGTGTCTATTTTGCTGAATCAGGCAGTGCTAACACCGAGAAAACCCTGGAAATAGCTAAGAGGAGAGCCGAGCAGCTAGGGACTAAAACCATAGTGGTGGCCTCCACCAGCGGGGAAACCGGGGTCAAGGCAGTGAAGCTGTTCGCCAACCACAAGGTAGTGGTGGTTACTCACGCTGCCGGGTTTCCAGCCCCCGATGACCAGGAGTTAACCCCACAAAACAGAGCCAAGATACTGGAGAAGGGCGGTCTAATTCTGACTGCCACCCACGCCTTCGGCGGGGTAGGCAGGGCAGTTCGCCGCAGGTTCAACACCTATCAGGTGGATGATATCATAGCTCACACACTCAGGGTCTTTGGACAGGGCACCAAGGTAGCCTGTGAGATAGTCCTTATGGCTGCCGATGCCGGTCTCATAAGGACAGACGAGGAGGTAATCTCAATTGGCGGCACAGGACATGGGGCAGACACCGCGCTGGTCATCAAGCCGGCCCACACCCACGACTTATTTGAGTTGAAGGTCAGGGAGATCCTGTGCAAGCCAAGATGATAGGCTGTCTTGTTTGTCTTGGTGAGTCAATCAACCCGCAAACATGCTGGAGAAAAAATGAATAACGGGTTACAATAAAGGGCTAATTTTGAATAATCACACCGATGGAAGGAGATATACGATGGTAAAGAGCCAGGATTTGTTGACCGAGGTTGAATCGAAGGAGCTTCTTAAGAAAGCAGGGATACCCGTTGTTGAAGCCAGGCTGGCCCGAAGCAAAAAGGAAGCTATTGCCATAAGCAAGGAAGTGGGATTCCCGGTGGTGTTGAAAATAAGCTCCCCCGATGTGGTGCACAAAAGCGATTCCGGCGGTGTCAAATTGGGGCTAGCCAATGCTACTCAGGTAGGCAAGGCCTACGGCCAGATTGTATCGTCCGTTAAACAGGCGTATCCGGAAGCCCAAATCGAGGGCGTATCTGTGCAGACAATGGCTCCGCCAGGAGTGGAAGTGATTGTGGGAATGAGCAAGGACGCTCAATTCGGTCCCGTACTTATGTTTGGGCTCGGCGGTATATTGGTAGAGGTGCTAAAGGACGTTTCGTTCAGAATAGTCCCGGTCACCGAAAGGGATGCCCGGGAGATGATTAAGGAAATAAAGGGATATCCCGTACTGCAGGGTTACAGGGGCCAAAAACCAGCCAGCATTCCGGCACTGGAACAGCTAATAATCAAGGTGTCTCAGTTTGTCGAGAAGAATCCTCAAATAAAAGAGCTCGACCTGAATCCCATATTCGCCTATCCTGACAAAGCCGTGGCTGTTGACGCTCGAATAATCCTGGAATGACAATCTAGAAGCCACTGTCCCGGTAACCAAGGGTCTTTAAATTTGGATTTCACCAGACATATTGAGGTATCCGAGGCTTCACTTTGTTCGAGGAAAGACTAAAAGAATTTGAGCCTATTTTCTACCCCGAATCTATAGCCGTCGTGGGTGTATCAGCCACCTCTGTAAAGGCTGGCTCTCTCTGGGTCTGGTCCTTGAAGTCCGCTGGCTTCCCGGGACTAATTCATCCCGTCGGTTCCAGCGGTGGCCGCATTGGTGACCTCGAGATTCTCCCCAACCTCAGGCTAATCCCCGGAGAAGTAGACTATGTTATTGTATCCGTTCCTCGACAATCTGTGCTGGAGCTCCTCGATGATTGCGCAGCCAAAAATGTCAAAGCTGTCCATTTCTTCACTGCTGGATTCAGCGAGACAGATACGCAACAGGGACGCAAGCTAGAGGAACAAATGCTTGAAAAAGCACGACAGGGAAATGTTCGTATTATCGGCCCAAATTGCATAGGTGTATATTGCCCGGAGCACAAAACTCCGTTCCTCATGGGGATACTCGGTGAAAGTGGTTCCGTGGGCTTCGTATCTCAGAGCGGCGGCATTGCCACCAAATTGGCGACAATCGGGATGGCCCGCCATATCAACTACAGCAAAGGCGTCAGCTTTGGCAATGGCATTGATTTGGATGCCGGCGATTTTCTGCAATACCTGGCTGCTGACCCCAAGACCAAAGTCATTGGTGCGTACCTCGAGGGAACAAGAGATGGAGCCCGTCTTTTCAACACTATGAAGGAAGTAGCCAGGGCAAAGCCTTTGGTTGTCTGGAAAGGAGGGAGAACGGAAGCTGGCGCTCAGGCCGCCATGTCCCACACCGGTTCTCTGGCCAGTTCAGCCGCCATCTGGTCAGCGATGCTGAAGCAAGTTGGTGCCATAGAAGCGCATAGTCTGGAGGAACTGACAGATACCCTGCTTATTCTCCAGCAGCTGGGACACGAGCAAGGTACTCGGGCAGCCATTATTGGTGGCCTGGCCGATGGCGGTGGCGGCAACTCGGTAGCTGCTGGCGATGCCTGCCTGGAGAATGGCCTCAAGGTCCCACCTCTCTCGTTTGAGACAAAGCGGAAACTGAGCGAGCTCCTGGGAGAAGTAGGAAGCATCCTGTGTAATCCGGTAGATGTCAGCCAGGCACAATTTCGAGGTCTGGCAACTCTATTTCAAGCCATAGATTTGATAGTAAGAGATACCATCAGCGACATTGTCCTGATCCAAGAGGACATAGACATCCTTTTGCCAATTTACGCCCAAAAAGGGTTGGACGAAATAAATGAATTCTTCATAGACCTTGGAAGGAGACAGAGTAAACCCATAGTAATCGTTTTGCCGCCCGGCTCTGTTGAAGCGGAAAGGCTGCACATAGAGCAGAAGCTCCTCGCAGCTTCCATCCCGGTCTTCTGTTCTATGGAACGTGCCGCTAAAGCCATCTACAGACTTAATCAATACTCTTGCCGGCAGGAAGGTAAATGAAGCCGTCAGGCCGTAGCGCTGCGCCAATTTAACAACCTCGCGATAAGAATCCTGAAACCAAACCATGATACAAGGACACAATACGAACAGAATCGACCTGGAATGGAATGACGACGACGTAGTGCCGGCCGTGGTCTACCCCAACCTTGACTTCTTATTCCAACAAATGCTCGATTTGACTCTGAAAGAAGTAGCACCCGGTCACGGTGAACTAATACTGGATGTCGGCTGTGGCAGAGCTGTTGATGGCGCACGGCTATGGGAAAAGGGAGCGCAGGTTATCGGGCTGGAACCCTCCCGCGTGATGATAGCTCGAGCCAGAGAACATCTTGGCAGAAGTAATGCCCGGGTAGCCCTGGTTCAGGGAATAGGGGAGAATCTGCCGTTTAGGCCGTACTCCTTTGACAAAGTCATGTGTAAGGGGGCCCTGGACCATTTCTTCTCCCCTAGCCAAACAATGAAGGAGATTGCCCGCGTGCTTAAACCTCACGGAGAGATGACCATCTCCATAGCCAACTTCAACAGTCTGGGTTTCCGCCTCGGGAAGAAGTTATACCCATTAACCAAGTTTCTTGCCCCTTCTCTGGCCAGGGAAAGGAAGCCCTGGGAGCTGCCACCAGACCACAAATATGAATTTGACTACCCATTTCTAAGCAGCCTGGTGAAGCAGCATTTTGAAATCAGGGAAACAAAGGGCATATCCCTCTTTTTTGGACTTCCTCTCTGGGGGAGTTTTCTTTCCAGACTTCCCCGTTCTGTCTCTTATGCTCTTCTGAAGATATTGGACAGACTGGTCCGACCTTTTCCGTCCCTGGCAGACGTCATCCTGATGAAATGTAGTCCAATTGATAGGTCCAGATAACAGTGTTTCTTCTGGCAGGTAAATAGACCTTTACAATTCCTGCTGTCCAAACTATAATGCCCTGTCATGCCCCCTATAAGAAGCAGCGGATTGACTCCTATCCTGGCTAAGATATCTCAACTGTTAACTACCCAGAAGAAGCAAGGCTATATCGTTGGGGGCTTCATTCGTGATCGGCTTTTGAAAAGAAAGACCAACGACATAGATATTGCTGTAAGCGGTGACGCGCTAAGCATTGGCCGGAAGATAGCCAAAGAAATAGGAGGCAAATTTGTGCTCCTTGACGATGTTAACAAAGTAGCCAGAGTAGTGGTAGTTGAAGATGAGCAGCCAGGAAAGACCGCACGAGACCAGGAACTAGGTGGCATAGAGTGGCACTTTGACTTCTCTTCCTTTGCCGGAGATATTAGGTCTGATCTTGCCCGGCGCGATTTTACGATAAATGCCATGGCTGTGGAACTCAGCCAATTTGTCACCGCCAGCCTGACCGCCAGGTCGAGTTCCCGAAGACCAGCAGCTACTACAGCCGGAAAACGCGCTCCATTAAAACTTATCGATCCCTTCTCAGGTAAGGAGGATTTGAAGGATAAGATAGTGCGGAAGGTGAGCGAGCAAATATTCGAAGCCGATGCCGCCAGACTCTTGCGAGCAGTGAGGTTGGCTGCCGAGCTCGACTTCACTATAGAGCCAGACACCGAATCCCTGATCCGCCGCTATTGTCAGACTATCACGGAAGTCCCAGGAGAGAGGGCTAGAGAAGAGTTGCTTCGTTTGCTGACTCTCCCTCGAGCTGCCTATTATCTGAGATACCTGGACAAACTTGGTCTGCTTCTCGCGCTGATCCCCGAGCTAGCAGAGGGCAAGGGTGTAGAACAGCCAACTGTCCATTTCTGGGATGTTTTCGAACACTCTTTGCAGACTGTGGCTGCCATAGCATTCTTGATCAGGGAAAACGATTGGGAGTACAGTAACGAAGACATGTTGTCTACTGCTCCCTGGTCTGATGTGATAAGCAGACACTTATCCCAGGAGGTCTCCCGTGGAAGCAACCACAAGGTTCTACTTAAGCTGGGTGGGTTATTCCATGACATTGCCAAACCAATGACAAAGTCTATTGATGATGCGGGTAGAGCCAGATTCTTGGGACATACCAACCAGGGCGCAGCCATGACCGCTAGCATTTTGGAGCGATTGCGGTTCAGCAACCAGGAAACAAGACTTGTGGAAAGCCTTGTCTACCATCACCTCCGCCCAGTTCAGATGGCAAATGATGAGGTGCCTACCCAACGGGCGATTTATCGCTACTTCCGGGATACCGGCGAGGCAGGCATTGATATTCTGCTCCTGGCTTTGGCCGATTATCTGGCCAGCCGCGGGCCCCTGGCATCTATGGAGGATTGGAGAAAACACTGCCGACTGGTAGACTACATACTGACAGAGCATGACAGGCAGCAAGCCAAAACCCTGCCGGTGAAACTGATTGACGGTGATGATATAATGGACACATTTGACTTAGCACCGGGACCAATGATTGGCAAACTCCTGGCCATGGTCAACGAGGCTCATGTTAGCGGCGAGTTGAGCACCACAGAAGAGGCATTAGCCTTGGTGCAAAGAGAGTTGGAGAAGTGACATTGTGGCATGACTTGCTACGAAAAGTGTTAAGCACCAGTTTTTGGTTCTTTCCATATCATGAAGGGCAGGTGATCAATTGAAGAGAGGCCGTAGCGGTTTACTCATCTTTATCGTAGTTCTTTTTGGACTTGCCTTGTGGGTAATCTGGCCCAATCACGAGATTCGAGACCGCACGGGGTTCGCGCTGGGGCTCGACCTCCAAGGTGGCAGTCAGGTGGTTTACAGCGCCAACTTGAGTCAGAAGGACCCGGCGCAGACAGATGCCCAGGCTCTTGAGGGGGTAAAACAGACCATCGAACGACGGGTTAATAGATATGGCGTTACTGAGCCGACAATCCAGACAATGCAAAACGAACAGGGTAGTTTCATTCTGGTTCAACTTCCGGGGGTGAAGGATATTGATGAGGCTCTTAGGCTCGTTGGGCAAGTTGCCGAGTTGGACTTCCGCGAGCAGGTACTTAATGTCACCGGAAATACAACGTGGGTTATAGCCAAGGCAATTGGCAGCAATGGGACAGAGAAAGAACTCACCGGAAAGTACTTGAAGCCTAATGCTACTCCGTATTTTAATGAACAGAGCTATAAGTACGAAATAGCTTTTGAATGGAATGAGGAGGGGGCTATCCTCTTCAAGAATATCACCGCCCGCAACCTGAATAAGCTTCTTGGCATATTCCTTGACAATGAGATTGTCTCGGCACCAGTCGTTAAGGCGGTGATTGAAGCAAGGGGGGTAATTGAAGGGGATTTCACCCTGAGTGAAGCCAATACGTTAGCGATACAGTTGAACTCGGGTGCCCTGGATGTCCCGCTGACAGTAGTTGAGCGCAGGGACGTAGGGGCTACTTTGGGAGCTGATTCCCTGGAGAAGAGCTTGCTTGCCGGGATAATCGGCTCAGCTCTGATAATCCTGTTCATGATAATCTACTATCGGGTTTCCGGCCTGGTAGCCTGCCTGGCTCTTGTTGTTTACACAATTCTAACCCTGGCTGTGTTCAGGCTCATTCCGGTGGTCCTTACACTTCCCGGCATTGCCGGCTTCATCGTTTCCGTAGGTATGGGAGTTGACGGCAACGTTCTTGTATGTGAGCGTTTGAAAGAGGAACTGAGGCGTGGAAGCACACTGGAAAGAGCAGTGGAGCAAAGCTTTCGTCAGTCCTGGTCAGCTATTTGGGACTCAAATGTAACCGTATTTATTGCCTGTGCTGTTCTTTATTGGCTTGGCAACACATTCGGCAATTTCACGGTGGTGGGTTTTGCCACCACCCTGTTCATCGGCGTGGCTTTGAGCATGTTCACGCAGGTCGTAGTGACCAGGGCTTTTCTGCGTACGGTCGTGACTAGTGGTCTGGCAAAGAGCCCCCGCGCTTATGGAGTATTGAAGGTATGATCGATTTCGTCGGTAAAAGACACTGGTTTTTCCGTATCTCGGCTATATTGATCATCGTCGGCATAATCTCCCTGGCTGTTTTCGGGCTGAAGTGGGGGGTAGATTTCAGCAGCGGCACAGCTATAACCCTACAATTTGAAGAGGTAGTGGAGCTAGCTGAGTTGCGCCAACAATTAGCTGATCTAGGCTATGACACCGCGACCATTCAATCTACTGGTGAAGAACAGTTTTTCATTCGTCTTCGGGAAATAACTTCTGAAGAATATGTTCAGCTAAAGGAAGGATTACAGGCGGGGCTGGGCAGCAACATCACCGACAGCAGTGTCTTCACAGTCTCACCGATTATAGCTGCTGCCACAGTACGCAACACTGGTATCGCCATCGTCATCGCTTCCATAGGCATCCTGCTCTATGTATCCTGGGCATTCCGTAAGATGCCCAAGCCCTTCCGCTGGGGCATCTGTGCCATTCTGGCTCTGTTCCACGATTTAGTGATAGTAATTGCTATCTTCTCTATATTGGGTTGGGCAGCCGGTATGGAAATCGATGCCCTATTTGTTACAGGAATCCTGGCAGTTGCCGGCGTTAGTGTGAACAATATTGTGGTTGTCTTTGACCGCATTCGAGAAAACTTGAAACGTGGGGTTAGTGGCGACTTTGAGGTAGTAGCGAACTGCGGCATTATGGAATCGGTGGGCCGCTCTATGAACACTGGCCTGGCCACGCTCTTTGTAATAGTGGCACTTTATTTGCTCGGCGGAGTGACTATCCAAAACTTGATATTGGCGCTCCTGGTGGGCATCACTACAGGGATTTATTCCTCTTTATGTATAGCTGGTCAACTCTTGGTGGTGTGGGAAAAGGGGGACTGGAGCGCGCTGCTGCCTTGGACCAAGAGAACCGCCTAGTCGGGAATACCAAACCGATTTCTGATACCGAAGGCCCAAATACCTGGTGAATCCGAAGTTTGAATACGTAGACCCAGTTTGCCTTGAATCTTGTTTTACTAAGTTTTCAGGTGATGTATCCGCCTTATTGTCGCGATATGCTCGTCAAAGCCCTCTGGCTTCGTTGCGGCTGCTGCTTTTCCCAAGGGGTCATCTATTTCCGAATTACCCAGAAGTACATCAAAGGTAGCTTTCGTCGAAGAAGCAACTACTCGGAGATTATAGCCGCCTTCCAGGGTGAAAACGAGACGTCCCTGACATAGTTCGGCAGCCAGTTCTTTCAATATCCTCGTCATTTGGGCAAAACCTGTGATGGTCGCTTTCATCATAGCCAGATGGTCAGCCCAATGGGCATCGAAGCCAGCAGAAACCAGGATGAGCTGTGGCTGAAACCTCCGGGCTACCGGGACTAAGACCTCATTAAAAGCTCTCAGGTATTCCTCGTCGCCCCAGCCAGCGGCCATGGGAAAGTTAACCGTGGTGCCTTCTCCTCTACCAGAACCAGTCTCATCCATCCGTCCTGTCCCGGGATAGAAGGGATGCTGGTGAGTGGAGAAGTAAAGGACTTTGGGGTCAGCATAAAAGGCATCCTGCGTTCCATTGCCATGATGGACATCAAAATCAACGATAAGCACACGGTTGAGATTGAACTTTCTCAGGGCAAATTCGCCAGCGATGGCCACATTATTGAAAATGCAGAAGCCCATGGCTCGATCATGAGTGGCATGGTGTCCCGGTGGTCTAACCAGGGCAAATGCGTCATCCACCTTTCCGTTCATCACCGCCTCTACAGCCGCCAGAACTCCACCAGCAGCATATAAGGCTGCTGCGTAGGATTTCGGAGACATTACGGTATCAGGGTCAAGCCAACCACCACCGTTTTCTGCTTTACTCTTAACATAGGAGACATACTCCGGCGCATGTATCATCTTCAGTTCTTCTAGCGAGGCGGGGCGGGCAGGCAGAGAGATGAGTTTCTCTCTAATTCCGGTCTCTTTCAAATAGGACATCGCCTCTACCAGCCTGCGAGAATTTTCTACGTGGTCGCCGGTATCATGTTCCAGATAGATTGGGTCGTAAACCAGACCAGCTTTCATACTCGCATCATATCAAAGGCACTCAGGCAAAAACAATTACGGCGACCCTTTTCAGAGAAAGTATTGCTTTTTACCACGAAAAACACTTATGCTGATGAGGGTATGTACTTCTCCGAGCGGGTAAGCTTTGTAGTATGACCAGAGAAGAAATAGAAGAGTTGCTGAACGAGGCAGAGAAAAGGTTTGCCTCGGAGGCAAAGTTGATACGTCTGGAGTCCGGCAAAGTCATTTTCGTTGGTGATACTCATGGTGACCTCGAAGCCACGGAGAAGATTGTCCACAAGTATCTCAAACCGAGGAATAAGCTGGTTTTCCTGGGAGACTACGTTGACCGGGGACCATCTTCCCTGGAGAATATCAACTTTCTGCTTGGGCAAAAGATTGAGCACCCCGATTCTCTTTATCTGCTTATGGGAAATCACGAGGGCTATGCCGTAGGCAGCTTCCACCCTGCCGACTTCTGGGAAGGACTGGATGCCGAACTTCGCCAGCGATACAGTGAGGTCCTCTCCAGGTTGCCGCTTGCCGTGTCCACGCCCAATGGAATCATCGCTCTGCACGGAGCACTCCCCGATGTGTCAGGTCTAGAAGATATAGACCGGATAAAGCCAGGTAGTGCCGAATGGCACCAGATAACATGGGGAGACTGGCAGCAAAGGGCGGGGAGGTTTCTGGGAATTGATCCTCAGACCGGGAGGCCTCAATTCGGGCGGGGCTGGTTCCAGGAAATCATGGCCCGACTGGGCAAAAATGTCTTGATAAGGTCTCATCAACCGGATGCCCCACCCACAATGTATAACAGAAGATGCCTCACTATATTCACCTCCTCGGCTTATAGACATTATATTTCCGAGCGCACTATAGCCCTGGTTGATTTGAAAAAACCGGTGAAGAGCGTCGACGATATAGAGATAGAGATTGTCTAAAGCCCCCTTAATCCTCAAAATTTCAGCTTACCATGTTATAATATAACCAGACTGCTTCTGGGGGGATTGCTAGAATAAAAGTCGCAAGACTTTTTGGGTTAAATAATGAAACCTCTCTCGGCCTTCTGCATTTACAGTAATAGAAGAAGGCAAAAATGAATAAGCTACTCAAAGTTTCAATTCCAATACTGCTGATTCTGGGGCTAGTGCTAATCAGTGGCTGTGGTGCTTCGCCATCGGAAGCACCTAGTGTACCTGGTGAGGGAGGGCAAGACGAAGGCGAGATTCCTGAAGAGCCAACGGAAGACCGCAAAATCGTAAAGGAAGGCTCCATGACTTTGGAGGTGGAAGATATAGCCGAGACTATGGATGAAGTTGCCGAGATGGCTGATGAGCTCAACGGCTATATAGTTTCCTCATATAAACGCGAATATGAACGTGGGGTTTCGGGTCACATTACCATCCGCGTTCCTTCTGAAAAATTTGACGAGGCTTTTGCCAGACTTCGCCAGTTAGCTATAGCCGTACCCTACGAGACTACCACGGCAAAGGATGTAACTGAGGAATATGTTGACCTGGAAGCTCAGCTAAGCAACCTTCTAGCGACCGAAGCCCAGTATCTAGCCTTGATGGAGAAGGCAGAGAAAGTAGAGGATATGTTGATGGTGCAGAGCGAGCTTTCCAAGGTGAGAGGGCAGATTGAACAAATTGAAGGCCGCATGCAATATCTGGAGCACACCTCGGAGACGGCACTTATTGAAGTAACCTTACAGGAGACAAAGGGATTGGCTGAACCCTGGAGCGCCTCCGCTGCTTTCCAATCGGCAGTGCGTGGGCTGACAACATTTGGCAGAGGGCTGGCCACTGTGCTCATCTGGCTTGGCATTTTCTGCTGGGCCTGGGTGCCGCCTTTGGTAATCTGGCTCAGAAGACGCCGAAGGGCGAAGACCTAATTCTCAATGCATTTACCTTGCCGGTATTATCCCGAGCTTATGCAACAACAACCTTGACATGGCTTCCCAGGACATCTACACTATTGGGACTGCCTGAGATAAGGTCCGAAAGCGATGATATGCCCTGTCTGCAAATACGCGATGGTAGCCGTTGAGTATCATAACATTGAGCTTGACTATTGTAATAGCTGCAAGGGGGTATGGTTTGACTCGGGAGAGCTTGAGCTTCTGCTTAAGTCGCACAGTCTTGAAGAGCCAAAGGCATTCTTTGATGGCATCCTCAACTCTCAGGAAGCCGCTTCATCAGAGACGAAACGAAATTGTCCCCTTTGTGGCCGTAAGATGAAGAAGACAGCGATAGGTGAACAGTCCAAAATCCTCATTGACGCATGCCGTGATAAACATGGACTGTGGTTTGACGGGGGCGAGGTCGGCCAACTGATAAGACGTCTGGCTGGGGAACATCCGTCAAAACGTGATTCCAGGGAACAGGTCATCAGTTTCTTAGAAGAAGTATTCGGAGCTCCGCAACAAACCGGAAGCGCCTAGACAAACCCTTCACATTGACCAACAGGCACCCTTGGAATATAAAGCCAAGCTACCGTCCAATGACGGAACTAGTGAGTGCGAAGCAGGAATTGCAGAGACAGTCTCAGTAGAGTAATATTGTATCCAGGGTGCGGGTAATCCACCCGACCCTAGAATCGAAACAAGGAGGGACTATGTTTGGCAGCAAAGGGAAAATCAATATCACAATTCAAAAGACCAACTATGCTCCGGGAGATACTATTTCCGGTAATGTTGCCTTGACACTGAAGAAGCCAGTGCAGGCGAGGGAAGTGAGCATTTCTCTAATCGGGGAGGAGATAAGCACGGGTGGCGGAGGCACGGT
>Ga0299912_10002633_pt1 | contig 14720 bp, 19 predicted proteins | sample RVTome_2_FD_207667 | JGI IMG/M metagenome (GOLD analysis project Ga0299912, IMG submission 207667) | Soil microbial communities from uranium-contaminated site in the Upper Colorado River Basin, Wyoming, United States - RVT95D214 (version 2) ... | reverse complement strand
GTGACCCGGGAGGAGGAAAGAAAATGTCACAGACCGTAGACAATATTAAACCGAGCTATCCGCTGTTTCGCGATCAGGAATACAAAGACAGCCTGAAAAACAAACAGGACATGTTCGAAGAACGTCATTCCGACGCAAAGATTGACGAAATTTTCAAGTGGACCACCACGCAAGAGTACAAGGAACTCAACTTTCAGCGTGAAGCGCTGACCATCAACCCCGCCAAGGCCTGTCAGCCGCTTGGCGCTGTGTTGTGCGCTTTGGGATTTGAAAAGACCTTGCCCTATGTTCATGGTTCTCAGGGCTGTGTTGCGTATTTCCGCACATATTTCAACCGCCATTTCAAAGAACCGGTGGCTTGCGTATCGGACTCTATGACCGAAGACGCAGCCGTGTTCGGCGGGCAAAAGAACATGTGTGATGGCTTGGAAAACGCCAAGGCATTGTACAAGCCCGACATGATCGCCGTGTCCACCACGTGCATGGCTGAAGTCATCGGCGATGACCTGAACGCGTTCATCAACAACGCTAAAAAAGACGGTCACGTTCCTGCAGAGTTTCCGACGCCATATGCGCATACTCCCAGCTTTGTGGGTTCGCATACCACCGGTTGGGACAACATGTTCGAAGGTATTTTGCGCTACTTCACGCTGAACTATAAAGAAGGCAAGAAGGTCGGTTCCAACGGCAAGATCAACCTAGTCGCCGGGTTTGAGACCTATCTTGGCAACTTCCGCGTTCTGCGTCGCATGATGGAAGAAATGGGCGTCGGCTATTCGCTGCTGTCCGATCCGACTGAGGTGCTCGACACTCCGGCCGATGGGAAGTACCGCATGTATGAAGGTGGCACCACCCAGGACGAAATGAAAGATGCGCCCAACGCCATCGACACATTGCTGTTGCAGCCGTGGCAGTTGGTGAAGACCAAGAAGTACATCAAGGATGAACTGAGCCAACCGGCAACGGAAGTCGCTGTGCCAATGGGACTCAAAGGCACCGATGATTTCTTGATGACCGTCGCCAAGTTGACCGGCAAGGCCATTCCCGCCAGCCTGGAAAAGGAACGCGGTCGTTTGGTCGATATGATGACGGACAGCCATGCATGGCTGCACGGCAAGAAGTTCGCGCTTTACGGCGATGCGGATTACGTCATGGGCATGACCGCCTTCTTGCTCGAACTTGGCGCAGAACCGACGCACATCTTGTGCAATCACGCCAATAAGCGGTGGAAAAAAGCCATGGAGGCCGTCTTGGCCGCAAGCCCGTACGGCGCCAAAAGCGAAGTCCACGTGGGCATGGATCTTTGGCATTTCCGTTCGCTGATGTTCACCGATAAACCGGACTTTATGATCGGCAACTCGTATGGCAAGTTCATTCAGCGCGATACCCTGCATAAAGGTAAAGAGTTTGAAGTTCCGCTGATCCGTATCGGTTTCCCGATCTTCGATCGCCATCATCTGCACCGTATGACCACCTGGGGTTATGAGGGAGGTATGTACATCCTCACCACCTTGGTTAATGCAGTGATGGAACGCCTCGACGAGGAAACGCGCGGCATGGGCACCACGGACTACAACCACGACTTGGTCCGCTAAGGGCTTAGGCGGTGGGCAGGATTTACCTGCCTGCCGCCTTGACCTTCGGATGGGTGAAAGGAGTATTCCATGCCCAGTGTCATGATCCGCAAAAACGATAAAGGCGAGCTGCTGTTTTATGTGGCGAAGAAAGACCTAGAGGATGTGGTCGTTTCGGTCGAAACCGATACCCAAGAATCTTGGGGTGGTTCGGTCGTCATCGGCGATGGTTCCACTTGGTATATCGATCCCATCAGTCCGCCGCCCACATTTCCCACCACGCTCAGGTTCAAGCGCGCTTAAGCCGCGAGAGCTAGAGGATTGACGCGTAAGGAGACTAGACCATGGCCGTTCAGATCAACGCTAAAATTTGCACCGCTTGTGGCGATTGCGAACCCGTTTGCCCGACGAAATCCATCGTGCCGCATAAGGGTCTTTATACGGTTAAAACGGAAACCTGCACGGAATGTGAAGGTGAAGCCGATCTGCCGCAGTGCATTGACGTCTGTATGGAGGACGATTGCATCGTATTTGTCGAATGAAGGGCTTGGGCTACCCCGGATTTCTGGGGTGGCCCAATATTCCTCGGTGAACAAAATTTCAGGAGACGCAACTATGAGCGAGACTGAACTTTCCAAAGGCGGACTTTCCACGAATATGGCGCTACGCATTGGCTTGGCGGCTAAGGCGCTGGATGGAGTCACGTCGGCGGAAATGCTGGATGTGCTGAATGATGTGGTGGGACTTCCTCCCAGTGAAAAAAAGCTCGCCGGGCTAAGCATTGAAAAACTCCGCACCGCCGCCTCCGGAAAGTTATTTGCCCAGCCGCGTGAAGCCTTGAAGGAAGCTCTGTTGACCTTGAAAGGCAAGGGAGATTCCGATGATGAAACGTTGCCCGCGTTGGATGCTTACAATGATGGCGATATGCCAGGTTCCATTCGCGTGGCGGTGGCATCCAACGGTGGGGAAGACTTTGACGGTCACTTTGGGACTTGTTCGCGCTTTTTGATTTATCAGCTTTCCGGCGTTGAAATACGCCTTATTGATGCACGATCCACCGCTGCCGATGTGGATGCACAAGATAAAAATAAGTACCGTGCTGATTTGATCCGAGATTGTCAGGTGTTGTACGTTGTTTCCATCGGCGGTCCGGCAGCAGCCAAAGTGGTGCGCGCCGATGTGCACCCCATCAAGAAATCGGAAGGCGGAAAAGCCCGTGACGCGTTGGCGGAATTGAGCCGCGTGATCGCCGCAAACCCGCCGCCTTGGTTGGCCAAGGCCATGGGACAGGAGGCCGAAGAGCGCGTGCGCTTTCGCGAAACGTCATGATCGATGGAGCCGTCATCAATGAAGTGTTGGCGGTCGTTGAAGCCGAGGGCGCAAGTGTATCCGTGATTTCAAAATTACGTGAGCGCTGGGGCGACATTCACTTCACCCATTGCATGGAAGATGAGTTGTGCCTGGAAAAACCGGTGCGTGAAGGCACACTGGCCAATATTTACTTGGTCAATGGTCACAATCACTGCGCCACCATCACCGATCACGAACCATCCGCTACTGGCTTGCTGATTGCGGAGCTAAGCGAATGAGTGAGCTTGCGCCTAAGGATCAGTTTTTCGAATTGCAAGCTGCTGTGGCGCGCGCCCGTCCGATTCCTGGCCATGGCCCTTTAATCCAGACGCTAAATGCTGCCTCGGCGGATTTTGATTTGAAGTTGGTCTATTCGCGCACCGGTTGGCATCGTCCCGGCGGGGTGGTGGACTCTCACGGCAATCGCGTGGCAGAAAATTTAAGCGAGTGGCTGAAACGTGAAATCGACGGCGATGCGATGGATCTGCTGGTGCGGTACGAAGATTCCGGTCTTCTCGCCACCAAGCTGTGTGGTATCACCCATTATTTTACCGCCAAAACCGGATCGGAGCCGTGCGACTTTGTGCAGATCGAAGTTGACGAATTGCGCGAAGTCACGGATCGCACCTTGTTTGATCTATCAAATCCGCCTGATTCGATCGATGAATTGATCGATCCCGTGGTTCCGTTGAAAGTGGATCCAACGCCTTTGGGACCATCGTCTTACCATTTGCGACAGGCATGGGATATTGCTGAAGCTCACCAACGTATGGCGACAAGCAGTTACGCCGATAGCTTGTTGGCGTTGCGTTTCGTCAAAGATTGGCAGGTATCGAGTGCGTCGGCGCGCGCGTTCTGTTCGGCTTTTGTATTGCGACTGTTGGATTATAAGGATCGATTCGGCGAAAAAAGGTTGCAGGCGACGCCATTGAGCACCCATGTGCGTGCATTGCCGCCTTTTCCCGGTGGGACCGAACGAGGGCTGGATCTTGCGCGGTTTCTTGCTGCATTCGACCGGGCGGTGGGCTACCCCATGGCGTGGTATTTCCATTTAGCATCCGGTGCCCAACCCGCATTGGAGGGCGTGGCCCGCGCAGTGCATGAAGACGTAAGCGGTGTTTACGATTATCTGCCCGAACGCGACATTGCCGTGTTGAAGTCATGGATTGACGATCCATACATGTTTTGATGTTGGATTTGTCGGGTTTGCGACAATTGGTTCGCAAAAATAATGTGTTATATCAATTGGTTATGTCTGGCACGGGAGTTGCGATGTCTCCCTCAGTTCCAACAATAATTTCCAGGCAGACGCCATGAAGCCACAAGACATCGCTCAACTGCTTGATGAACCCGCCTGTGGGCACAATCAGAAATCAAAGTCTGGTTGCGCTAGGCCGAAACCTGGCGCGTCGGCGGGCGGTTGCGCTTTCGATGGCGCGCAAATTGCGTTGCTGCCTATTGCCGACGTTGCGCACATCGTGCACGGTCCCATCGCTTGCGCGGGGTCGAGTTGGGACAATCGCGGAACCCGATCTTCGGGGCCGACGCTGTGGCGCACCGGCATGACCACGGATTTGACCGAACAAGACGTTATCATGGGGCGCAGCGAAAAACGTCTGTTCCATTCCATCAAACAAGCTGTAACCGATTACAACCCTGCTGCGGTATTTGTTTATAACACCTGCGTTCCGGCGCTGATCGGCGACGATGTCGAAGCGGTGTGCAAAGAGGCCGAGAGCCGTTGGGGCGTTCCCGTTGTCCCCGTGGATGGCGCGGGATTCTATGGCACCAAAAACTTGGGCAACCGCATCGCGGGCGAAGCGATGGTGAAATACGTCATCGGCACGCGCGAACCGGACCCGGTTCCTGATCATGCTCAGCGCGACGGTATTTTGGTCCACGACATTTCGCTGATCGGCGAATACAACATTGCGGGCGAGCTGTGGCATGTCATGCCGCTGTTGGATGAATTGGGTCTGCGCATTTTAGGCACGCTATCGGGCGACACGCGCTTTCGCGATGTGCAAACCATCCACCGCGCCGAAGTCAACATGATGGTTTGTTCTAAAGCCATGTTGAACGTGGCGCGCAAGCTTCAAGATAAATATGCGACACCGTGGTTTGAAGGCAGTTTTTACGGCACATCCGATGTCTCGCAAGCCTTACGCAAATTTGCCGAAATCATTGGTGATGCCAGCCTGACCGCGCGCACAGAAGCGCTGATCGAACGCGAAGAAGCGCGCTTGGGCGAGCGCCTGAAACCCTGGCGCGAACGGCTTAAGGGCAAGCGGGTATTGTTGTACACCGGCGGCGTGAAGTCGTGGTCGGTGGTGGCGGCATTGCAGGATCTGGGGCTCGAAGTCGTCGCCACCGGCACCAAAAAGTCCACCGAAGAAGACAAAGCGCGCATTCGCGATCTGATGGGAAAAGATGCAGTGATGATTGAAGATGGCAATCCGCGCGCATTACTCGACACGGTGGCCAAGCTCAAAGCCGATATCCTCATCGCGGGCGGGCGCAATATGTATACCGCGCTCAAGGCCAGGGTGCCGTTTCTTGATATCAACCAAGAGCGTGAATTCGCCTATGCCGGATACGAAGGCATGGTCGAACTGGCGCGCCAGTTGGCGCTATCGCTGGAAAGCCCGATCTGGGATGCGGTGCGAAAACCCGCCCCTTGGGATACCCTTTTGGATATGGCGAGGGAGGGCTGAGCCATGGTCGAAATCGTCAAGCGCAGCAAACCGCTTTCCGTCAATCCGCTGAAATCGAGCCAGACCATTGGCGCTGCATTGGCATTTCTGGGTCTGGAACGTGCTATCCCTATGCTGCACGGCAGCCAGGGCTGTACCGCGTTCGGCAAAGTATTTTTTGTGCGTCATTTCCGCGAACCCATACCGCTGCAGACCACGGCCATGGATCAAATTTCCACCGTCATGGGATCGGATGAAAATGTAGCCGAAGGCTTGGCGACAATCTGCACCAAGTCCGCGCCCGCCATCATTGGTCTACCCACAACCGGGTTGTCGGAAACCCAAGGCTCCGATGTGCGCTTGGGCATCAAAGCGTTTCGCGATGCTCACCCGGAATTTGCGTCAACCGAAGTGGTGGCGGTCGATACCCCTGATTTCACTGGTTGTCTGGAAACGGGTTACGCCAAGGCGGTGCTGGCAGTGATTGAAGCTTTGGTGGTTCCGACATCTCAGACCGTGGAGGCCGATCGCATCAACGTATTGGTCGGCGCACATCTGACGCCGGGTGATATCGAAGCGGTCAAAGATATGGTGGAGCTGTTTGGCCTGAAACCCGTCGTCATTCCCGATCTTTCGACCAGTCTGGACGGTCATTTGGCGGGAAGGGATTTCAATCCGCTCACCACCGGCGGTACGGCGCTGGATGACATTCGCCATGCGGGAGCGGCCAAGGCTACCTTGGTCATCGGGCGTCATCTGGCGGCGGCGGCGGACATGCTGGCGGCAAAGACCGGCTTAGCGGATTATCGTTTTGATCACTTATTGGGGCTGGATGCCGTGGATGAGTTTGTTCACGCACTTGCCAAGATTTCCGGTCGGCCCGTGCCGGATAAGCTAAAACGTCAGCGCAGTCAGCTTCAAGACGCGATGCTCGACACCCATTTCATGATTGGCCAGGCGCGGTTGGCGTTGGCCGGTGATCCCGATCAGGTCAAAGCGTTTGCCGATTTAGGCGTGTCCATGGGGGCGGAGGTTGCGGCTTGCGTCGTTCCCGCGCGCGCCGATGTTTTGAATGATCTACCCGTGAACGTCGTGAAGATCGGTGATTTGGAAGATCTGGAAAGCTTAGGCCGCGACGCGGGCGTGGAGTTGGTAATCGGTAATTCCCATTGTGTGCCAAGCGCCCAACGTTTGGGTGTGCCGGTGCTGCGCGCGGGCTTTCCGCAGTTTGATTTTGTGGGTGGATTTCGCCGCACTTGGATGGGTTACGCCGGTACGCGCGATGCTTTGTTTGACATCGCCAATCTGATGCTGTCGACCGAAAAGGGCGAAGTTCATCCTTACACATCCATATACGCGCAATTTCCAGAGCGAAGGGAGGGGGACAATGGCCATAACCCGGCATCTCCGCGTTCTGGGCTGCGCCACTGAGGAAGCCGCCATGCAGCACAATACGCCCAGGGGATTGAAAGTCGCCTTCGCTTCTGCCGACATGCGCCATGTGGATCAGCATTTTGGGTCCGCGAAGGCGTTTGTAATGTACGAAGTCGATCCGCAAACTACGGCCATGACAGACGCGGTGGAGTTCGGCGCACTGGATCAAGACGGCAATGAAGACAAACTGGACGCCAAAATTGAAGCGTTAAAGGAATGCGCCGCCGTTTACGTGCAGGCTGTCGGCGGTTCGGCCATATCCAAATTGGCGCGCATCGGCGTGGTCCCCCATAAAGTGCAGCCCGGCACGCCGATTTCGACATTGTTGGAAAATCTGCAAGAGGAACTGCGCACAGAGCCCAGCGCGTGGGTCATTCGTGCGTTGAATGTCGCCAGTCGTGAAAATAGCGAGGGAACGGGGCGGTTCGATGAGATGGAAGCCGAGGGCTGGAATGACTGAAACACTTCTCCCTACCTTTCCTGAGTCCACCGTTTCCGGGCAAGTGCTGCGTGACGGTGCGGGCCGCTATTGGCTCGATGTGCCCAGGCGTTCGGCCTGTCAATCGTGTGGCAAGTCTTCTGCATGTTCCATGAACGCCTTGGGCGGTCTTGTTGGTAGCGCCAATATGCGCCTTCCCATTGAAGGTCTGGGCTTGAGTTCAGGAGATCGGGTGACGGTGGCTTGTTCCACCGACAGTTTGCTGAAATCTGCATTTCTCGCATACGGCTTGCCGTCTCTGGGTTTGGTTGTGGGTGCAGCGATCATGGCAATGATGAATTTTGGCGATGGCGGGCAGGCGTTAGGTGCGGGCATGGGGCTTGCCCTGGGCGTGATGATAACCCGCTGGGCGGTAGCGCGGGGCTTCCTTCCGGCGCTGACCTATTTTGAGGAGTAAACCATGAGTAAAGCGTTATTGATCGACCCTAAAGATCCCGTACTGCAGACCAGCTTTATCAAAGAAATGACGCGCCAAATTCGCGCCATCGATTCCTATGGCGTTTATGACACCGTGTCCGATCTGGAGGTGCTGGATCCATTGGTGCTGACCAAGGAACGCAAGCGCGAGATTCCAGTGGTGGGCGATCCGGATGAAGAAACCCTGGCGCGCGTAAAGGCTTTTTACAATGCCATCGCGGTACAGACCGAAGCCGAGTGCGGAAAAATGGCGGTACCCATGATCAACATCTCTCATGAAGGATTTGGCCGCGTCATTATCACGGTCGGCAAGTTGGTGGTGATGGAAAAAACGCTGCGCGATGTGCATCGGTTTGGCTTTGAAAGCCTGTCGAAAATGAAGGATGAAGCCGACAAGTTACTGTCGGTGGCGTTGGGTATCGTCGGTAAATATCCGGAAGTTGCCGGTCTTTAAATCAAGACTCGGAAGAATGGAGCGAGAGATGGACGACGACGCATTCAAGGCTGTGCAAAAAGCCGAACGCAGAGCCAAGCGCATTGCTGCGGAAAAAGCGATGGAGCTGCACGATTTGGTAGAGGACGGTCTGCCCGGCGCTTTCGAAAAATTGCCTCAGATCGCGCAGGATACTTATGACGCGTGCAAGGTTTGGGCCGATGCCAACGCGGCGCTGAAAGCCGTCGAGCAAGATCGCGGTTGAGAAATGGGAAGATTAAGGAAAACGACATGAGCAACATCACCGGCATTACGCGGGGCGGCGTCGAATATACGCCCGAATTTATCATGACTTTGGATCAGACCAAATGCATCGGCTGCGGAAGGTGTTTCAAAACCTGCCCGCGTGATGTGTTCGATTTGGTTGATCGTGACGATTTGGATTTGGGCGATGCCTCGGACGATGACGATTGGAACGATGGGGATGGATTTTCCGACGACACATCCATGGTCATGAGCCTTAAAGACCCGATGGATTGCATTGGCTGCAAAGCGTGCATCAAGGTCTGTCCCAAGGGTTGCATGACCCATCAACCGCAACCGAGAGTCTAAGGATTCGCATTTTTAGAAAAGGAGTGACGGCATGCCCCGTCCCGAAAAACACGTTTTTGTTTGTACCCAATCGCGCCCCCAAGGTCACCCACGCGGCTCATGTTCGCAGTTCAATTCAAGTGAAGTGATGGATGCCTTTTTGTTGGCGTTTCAAGACCATGATCTGTGGGGCAAACACAAGGTCAGCGCATCGGGCTGTGTTGGCCCGTGTTTTACCGGTCCCAGTGTCTTGGTTTACCCGGAAAGCACCATGTATCTTAAGGTCACTCCAGACGACGTGCGCGAAATTGTCGAAAAGCACTTGATCGGCGGTGAAGTGGTGGAGCGTCTCAAAGCTCCGGATGATATTTGGTAACAGGAGACTGGCTGTATGCGTGTCGGGGCGGTCCTGTTGTGTCTAGTCCTTGCGACGTGCGCCCCATCAAAATCAGAGGTGCGCGAGACGCGTTACGTGTTTGGCACGTTGGTGGAGTTTGTCATTCGCGGTGCGGATGAGGCCACCGCCAAGCGCGCCATCGCTGCCGTTGATCTCGACTTTCAACGCATGCACAAAGATTGGCACGCGTGGAAGCCGGGTGGGGAATTAATGGCGCTCAATGAAGCCATCGCCCGTGGCGATGATTGGGCGGTTTCGCCCTTCGTCTTGCCGTTGATCGAGCAGGCCAAGAAGTTCGAGGCCGTGAGCGATGGCTTGTTTAACCCTGCCATCGGCAACCTGTTGGATGTGTGGGGATTTCACGCCGATGAACCGACCCAGGGTCTAATACCTGACTTTGCAGCCATACGCGCTTTGGCCGCACAGTCGCCCAGCATGCGCGATCTTTCCATTACCAATGGCGTGATCCACAGCGCCAACCGTGCGGTTAGTCTCGATTTTGGGGGCTTCGCAAAGGGTGTTGCGATGGATATGGCGGTCGCCAAGTTGAAAACGATGGGCATCGAAAATGCCATCGTTAATGCGGGCGGGGGATTGAGCACGTTGGGCGATGCGGGGGAGCGGATGTGGAAACTGGGCATCCGCGATCCGCGCGACTGGGGAGTGATTGCATCGGTCGAACTGATGGGCGGTGAGAGTCTGCACACCTCGGGCAATTATGAACGCTTTGTTGAAGCCGATGGCGTGCGCTATTCGCATATTCTCAATCCTCATAGCGGCATGCCGGTGGATCATTTGGTATCGGTCTCTGTTATTCATTCAGATGGTGCGCTGGCCGATGCGGCTGCCACCGCGCTTACCGTCGCCGGTCCTCAAGCTTGGCCGGAGATCGCCAAGCGCATGGGCGTCGTCTTCGTGATGGTGGTGGATAAACAAGGCACTGTCTACGCCAGCCCGGAAATGCTCGCCCGTGTGACGTTTGAGCCGGGCAAGGCGCTGAAGGTTGTGGCCAGCGAGCCATTGTCGCAAGGGCTCATTTTGTCGCATCTGCGACAATTGGACAGACCATCAATTCATTGATCTTCAATGGGTTAGCGTCTGGCACGGTCCTTGCGAATTTATCTCCAACAGGTTCTTCGGAACGGAAAAAAACATAGGAGATGACATGTTGCAGTTGACCGAAAGCGCGCAAGCCGCCCTCTCCCAGGTGATCGCCGGTACCGACAAGCCTGTTGCGGGTCTGCGCATTCAAGTATCCAGCGGCGGTTGCTCCGGATTTCAATATGCCCTGAGCCTTGAAGAGGCCGCACCTGAAGGCGATACAATCGTTCAGGCGGGCGGGCTTAGTGTGTTTGTCCACCCTGATAGCGTGGCGTTGCTGAACGGCGCCACCATCGATTTTACCGAAAGCGTTGAAGGTGCTGGGTTTGTCTTCGACAATCCTAATGCCAAGTCATCTTGCGGCTGCGGCAAATCGTTCTGCGCATAAGGCGCCAACAAAAAAGCGAGGCCTAATCGAATGTGGGATTATTCCGAAACGGTCAAAGATCACTTCTTCAATCCCCGCAATGCCGGGGAAGTGGCCAGCGCCAATGCCACTGGCGACGTCGGTTCCATCTCGTGCGGAGATGCGTTGCGCTTGCAATTGAAGGTCAATCCTGAAACCGAGATTATCGAAGACGCGGGTTTTCAGACGTTCGGCTGCGGTTCGGCTATCGCATCCAGCTCGGCGCTGACCGAAATGATAAAGGGTAAGACCCTGGATGAAGCGCTGAAAGTCACCAATCAAGATATCGCCGATTTTCTGCAAGGGTTGCCTCCGGAAAAAATGCACTGCTCTGTCATGGGGCGCGAGGCATTGCAGGCCGCCATCGCGGATTACCGGGGCGAAGTTTGGCGAGACGATCATGAAGAAGGCGAGCTGATTTGCAAGTGTTTTGCTGTCGATGCGGTGATGATCGAAGATACCATTCGCGCCAACGGGCTGAAAACCGTCGAAGACGTCACCAATTATACCAAGGCGGGTGGCGGGTGTTCGTCATGCCATGAAGGGATTGAAGAAATATTAGGCAAAGTATTGGCTGAGCAGGGATTGGAGTTTGATCCGGAAGCAAGGGCTTGGCCGGAACCCATTCCATCTGAAACGATTCCTGCGCCTACGGCGGGTAAGTTGACCAACTTGCAGCGCATCAAGAAAATCGAAGAAGTCATTGCCGCCGTGCGACCCACGTTGCAGGCGGATCGCGGCGATATCGAATTGATTGACGTACAAGGAAATCAGGTCTTGGTGCATCTGGTCGGCGCGTGTGCAGGCTGCCAGATGGCGGGTCTGACGCTTGGCGGCGTGCAGCAACAGATGATGGAAGCGCTAGGCGAATTCATCCATGTGGTGCCGGTAGCCAAAAAAACCGCCCCGGTGGGCGTGAGTGTGAGGGGTTGAGCCATGGACGGGATATATTTGGACAACAACGCCACCACTCAGGTTGATCCGGAAGTGGTGGAAAAAATGCTGCCCTATTTTACTGAACAGTTCGGTAATCCGTCATCGATGCACCAGTTTGGCAATAAGGTCGGCTTCGCCATCAAAAAAGCGCGCGAACAGGTGCAAAGTTTGTTGGGTGCGGCGTATGATTCGGAAATCGTCTTTACATCATGTGGAACGGAATCGGATTCTACCGCTATTATGTCGGCCTTGAAGGCATATCCTAAGCGCAAAGAAATCATCACCACCGTCATCGAACATCCGGCGGTTTTGGAACTGTGTAAACACCTGGAAAAAGAAGACTACACGGTTCACTACCTGAAGGTGGACGAAAAAGGCCGCCTGGATCTGGGGCAGTATCAAAAGCTGCTGTCGCCTGAAGTCGCGATCGTGTCCGTGATGTGGGCCAACAATGAAACCGGCAGCCTGTTTCCGGTGGTGGAAATGGCGGAAATGGCCCATGCGGCGGGGGTGTTGTTTCACACCGACGCGGTGCAGGCGGTGGGTAAGGTCCCCATCGATTTGAAGACAACCAAGATCGACATGCTATCGCTGTCTGGCCATAAGCTGCACGCGCCCAAGGGTATCGGCGTGCTGTATTTAAAACGCGGTACGCGCTTTCGCCCGCTGTTGCGCGGTGGTCATCAAGAACGCGGTCGCCGCGCAGGCACTGAAAATGCTCCCGCTATCGTAGGTCTTGGCGTTGCGTGCGAGTTGGCCGCTAAGCACATGGCATTTGAACAATCCGAAGTGAAGGCGCTACGCGACCGATTGCAGCAGGGCATTTTAGACGCAGTTCCCCATTGCTTCGTCACCGGCGATCCGTCGAACCGTCTGCCCAATACCTTGAACGTAGCGTTTGAATACATCGAAGGCGAAGCCATTTTGATGCTGCTCAACAAAGATGGCATCGCCGCATCTAGTGGATCGGCGTGTACGTCTGGATCCTTGGAGCCTTCGCATGTGATGCGCGCGATGGGCATTCCGTTCACCGCAGCACACGGCACGGTGCGTTTTTCCCTGTCGCGGTTTAATACGCCTGAAGAGATCGACAAGGTCGTCGCCGTCGTTCCCGGCGTGGTGGCTAAGCTTCGCAAGCTCTCCCCATATTGGGGCGAGAATGGTCCGGTCGCGAACCCCGAAACCGCATTCGCGCCAGCCTACGCTTAACAGCCGCACGCAGTTGCCTTCTAACATTGGGCGGTGAGACTTCCCTCCCGCCCATTTTGTTGGGTTTGCGACATTTTGGTCTTCGCCAATCTAATAGAGCATTGAAAATACGGCGTAAATTTACTGGCACGACCGTTGCTACGGTTAGGGTAATCGCTGGTTTGGAGCGCAAAATGAACAATGGCAACACCCGCACGAAATCCCTATTGGTGATCGACGATACCACATTGCGCGATGGTGAGCAGTCCGCAGGCGTGGCGTTTTCGTTGGCGGAAAAACTCGCCATCGCCAGCCACCTTGACGCCATTGGCGTGCCTGAGGCCGAAATCGGCATTCCCGCCATGGGGGACGAAGAACGTTCCTCGATCCGCGCCGTTGCCGAAATGAAACTATCCATGAAGCTGCTGGTATGGTGCCGCATGCGGGACGACGATCTGGCTCAGTGCGCAGGGCTGGGGGTGCAGGCCGTCGATTTGTCGATGCCGGTTTCAGATCAGCATCTACATCATAAACTTGGTCATGATCGGGAATGGGCGCTTGGTGAAATCCGTCGGTTGGTGCCCAAGGCCGTGGATTTGGGGCTTGATGTCATCGTCGGCGGCGAAGATGCCTCACGCGCCGATCCTGAGTTTTTGGCTCGTGTTCTTGACGTCGCCCAGGTTGCAGGGGCTAAACGCTTTCGTTTTGCCGATACGGTAGGGGTTTGCGAACCTTTTGGTGTGCGCGCCCGGTTTGAAGCGATGCGCCGGCGCAGCGATTTGGAATTGGAAATGCACGCGCATGACGATTTAGGGCTCGCCACGGCCAATACCCTGGCCGCCGTGTTGGGTGGGGCGACCCATGCCAATACGACGGTGTGTGGTTTGGGCGAACGTGCAGGCAATGCGCCGTTTGAAGAAGTCGTGATGGGTCTTAAACACCTGCACGGGATTGAAACCGGCATCGATCTGCGCACCATTGGCTCACTTTCTGCGCTGGTGGCCAGCGCCTCAGGTCGTCCGGTGCCGTGGCATAAAAGTCTGTTGGGCGATGGCGCATTTACCCATGAAGCGGGTATCCATGTGGATGGCTTGTTGAAAAATCCGCTGAACTATCAAGGCGTCGATCCCGCCGAAGTCGGGCGCACGCATCGTATCGTCTTGGGCAAACATTCCGGTACCCGTGCTGTTTGCGAAGCCTATCGCCATTTAGGCATTACCGTGGACCCGGTTCGCGCCGCCAATATTTTGCACTGCGTGCGCACCTTTACCACCTCCGTCAAACGCTCGCCCGAAGACGTTGATCTTCTACGCTTTTATCAAGAAACTGCGCTACCAGAGGATTTCGGCCATGTCTGAAAGTAAGGCTCCGGGCCTGTTTCGGTTAATCGGCGAAGACATCGCGTGCGTGTTCGATCGCGATCCTGCCGCGCGCAATCGTTTGGAAGTGTTGACCACATATCCCGGCGTACACGCGGTCATCAATCACCGCATCGCGCATTTGTTATGGCGGGCGAACTGGCCGTATCTAGCGCGTTTGCTGGCGTTTTTCAGCCGCATGTTTTCGGGCATTGAAATTCATCCCGGCGCTACCGTTGGGCGGCGCTTTTTCATCGATCACGGTCATGGCGTGGTGATCGGCGAAACGGCGGAGATCGGCAACGATGTTACCTTGTATCATGGCGTGACTTTGGGCGGCACG